>Ga0247841_10001541_pt1 | contig 50894 bp, 65 predicted proteins | sample LaCruzMarch2015__2_FD_192410 | JGI IMG/M metagenome (GOLD analysis project Ga0247841, IMG submission 192410) | Freshwater microbial communities from meromictic Lake La Cruz, Castile-La Mancha, Spain - LaCruzMarch2015_18m | ecosystem: Environmental > Aquatic > Freshwater > Lake | place: Spain... | reverse complement strand
CCGAATTCGCCTTCGGTGCCAACACCCCATTTGCTGGCCATTTCGGCCAATTCCTGCCAGACTTTTCGGCCGGACGTTGTCACCAGCTGCTCGACAGCCGAGTTGGGCTTGAATGAGGTCTTGTCGACGACGAAGATGCCCGTGCCGTGTTCTTTGACTCTAGCGATGAATCGGCAGACACAGTCGTCGGCAATGTAGCCGTGAACGGTCATGCAGTCCACGCGAATGGGAGAAAGGCATCGCGTCAAAGCCGCCATGTCGTCAGTGGCGCTGAAAAATGGGACTTCTCCCAGATGACCGTCGGCGTAGGCATCAGCCGTATCGCCTCCATCTCCTCGCTTGGCATCTTCGACGACCAGCAGGCCCTTCTTTTTTCTTGCGTATGAGACCGTCTCCTCGAACGCAGCCACGCCCTCGGCCCCGTATTCTTCATAGAAGGCCATCTGGGGCTTGACGCAGGCCACGAGGTCGTAAATCGCGTCGATGATCTGACAGTTGAATTCGACGAACAGCCAGTGCACCGCCTTAAAACTCCGGCCGTGCCGCGCGATGGCTTCACGGATCAGGTGCGGCGGCATGTAGCGAATCTGCGGGTCCAGCCCACAGCAGAGGATGCTCTTCTTCCGCATCACGGCTCTGCACAAATTATCTGCAAAATTCAGAATCGATATCATAAACCACCTTTCCCTTTCTGGCCCTTCAGCCACTGCATCTACTCTACCCAAGAACTGAACAACTACTAACACTAGTGTTTAATCCCTCCTTTCGTAAAATTGTTGATGTCAAAGGTCATCCAAAACTGACTTGTTTAAGATTAACAAAAGCAAAATTATCTGTCAACAAAAAAAACGCCCCGCGGAACGGGACGTTTTTAGATTAAAATTTGGGCTTAACTAACTCATATTCTCCTCCATGATGCTCTAACTTGAACTTAAATCCATTATGATCTTCAAATGTGGCAGAACCGCGGTTATAAGCTTGGTCAAAAAATACTTTCTGCTCTTTAGAATCAAGCTCGTGAGCTAAATAATAAATACCCGCATGCAAACTCTCGTCATAGGACACGGTGTGACCGTCAATCATTACTTTTTTCTCCATATTCTTGTTTATTAGATTAATTATATTTACCCAGTTAAATAATTTTGCTCCGGCAAAATTAACGCAAAGCGTTATTTAACCGGGTGAATTTCTACTACCTTATTCCGGGATGAATATCCTGAAGTTATTTTTACCCGCGAAGATCCGGTTTTAAAATAGACTGCCAAGGCATTCCTAATTGCTTCGTTGGCTTTGCCCTTAACCGGCGGTTCCGTCACTGAAACAACATAATTTGAGTCGTCTATTTTTTCAACTTTTTCCTCTCTTGCGCTTGGTTTTGCCTTTACAAAAATTTTCATAATATTACAGCTTCCCCGTCCCCGATTAAGTCCACTTCTTTTCCCTGAACCAGAATCGCCTGGTCATCTGTCAAAATCTTTAAGTTTTTGGCTCGCTTCCTGGGATTTTTAATTTTTTGCTTTATAATTTCTGCCATTTCCGGACGCTTATCAAAATGCGGAAAAATATCAAATGGCACAAGCCCAAGTCCTTTAAGGTTTCTCACGCCAAAATGGTTTCTTGTGCCGGTGCCAAAACTATCGGCAGTTTTAATTGTCTTTCCGGCAACAACGCTTCCAGCCGAAACTCCTATGTAAACAATTCCCTTCTTTAATAATTTTCTTAAAACTTTTTCAAAATTACAGGCCCGCATTGCTTTTAACAAATAAAATGTGTTTCCCCCTTCAACAAAAATTATATCCTTTAATTCCAGAAATTTTTCCACCGCATGCTCTTTTTTTCCTTCTATATCAAATTCTTCAACATTAAAACCAATCAGCTTCATAATATCCAGGTCTCTTTGCAAATAATCTTTGTTTTCTTCCGGTTTTGAGGCTGTGGTTATAAAGCCAACTGTCACGTCGTAGGCCGGCTTCTGCAATAATTTTATTATTTCATCCTGCATTTGCAGCATTCCGCCGGAAGTCAAAAGCAAAGTCTTGGCCTGGTTGTGTTTTATGGTCGTTCTAATAAGCCCAACCAAATAGTAAACAAAAAAGATAAGTATTAATAACGCACCAACTGCTCCAATGCCCCCTATCCCGAATGGAGTAAGAAAAAATTGCAGTACGGATGTTTTGAAAAACGTTACTTTTAATAAGGGCAACTGCCAATAAATATTTAAAATTGACCAAATATCATAAGATTCTGTTTGTCCAACAGCCAAAACATACTTTCCCAGGTTGTCTTTTGAATAAACTTCTATTTTATACTTGCCGGCTGGAACTTTTTCATCTAATACCGGCCCCTGTAAATAATAGTCCCGGCCGAATGATTCGTAAAACTCCGTCCAGACAAATTTGCTGCCATCTAAGGAATATATTTTTTTGCCACTGCCATCAAAAACATCTGCTGAATATCTGCCTGTTATATTTTCCGGATCCGGAACCAAAAGATTAATATACAGTTCCCAGCCCGAGGCTGGCTCGCCTTGGGCGGGAAAATCTAAGTAATAATCACGCGGGGCCCCCTTTAGCTCATCATAAAAAGCCCAAGATGTCTCGGGATTGTTAATTTGAACATCGCCCTGCCTTAAAAAAACAAGCTGCGGTTGATGGGCCAAAGCAATACTGGGCCCCAAAAAACATACCGCCAAAAACAAAATAACAGTTGCAGATTGTATTGTTCTATTCATCGAATTTCGAGGCTCTTTTATGGCTGCAACCGCAGGCCGGGCAATCGAAACCGCATTCACAGCACCTAAAGCAAAGATATGGCCTGCACTGGCATTTATCATTCTGTCTCATTTGTCTGCTGCATCTCTTGCAAGTTACCGAAATTTTTGATGATTTTACTTTTAATTCAACCTCTTCTTCTCTGGTCGGTTTAACGGCTCGGCTGTTTTTGTACATTCCCGCGTGGCCAGGTATAATCCAATCAGCTTTCTCTAAAATCATCTCTCTGCTTTCCCGTAATTTTTCCGGATTTGAGGCATATGCGTCGTCGTGCGGATCTCGCGGATAATTTTCCTTCCAAAAAACATCTCCGCATATTGCAATAATTCCGTCGCTAGTGGTCACAAAAAGGGTCAAGCCCGTGTAGTCGTGTCCTGGAGTATGTAAAATTTGAATATTAGGAGTAAAATTTTCTGACCACTCTTCTACAGAACTTTTGCTCCACAAGCCATAATATTCCAAAGCTTTTGCCTCCGGGAACATTCCAATATTTCTATAATGGTCAATGTGCGAGTGCGTGATACAAACAACATTAACATCCTCAACTTTTAAGTCCTCTTTTTGCAAGGCATCAATTAAAATCTGCTGGCTATCTAAAATTCCCGGGTCAACAACCATTACTAAATCTCCGTCCCGCACCAGGGTAATAGTGGGTTGTGTTTTTTCTTCTCCTTCTTCTCCGACATAATCGGAGTTTGTGTTACCCTCAACTAAAATTTTAATACTTGCCGGCATATGCCTAAAACATTAATTTTAACCTTTTTTCCCTTTATTTTTGTTCCTTACATTGGAATGCTCCAGCCTTGAGGCATTCCCAGAAAATCTGTTTACCGATTTATCGCGTATGGCTTTAAATGTCCTTTGCTCCTGTTGAAATTTTTTAGCGTTTTTGGGAAAATATTTTTGCATACAAGTTATTAATTTATTCTACCTCCATTGGATAATTTAATCAATCAATTTTTATAATTTTTTCCCACGGCAGGTTTTCTCTGCCAAAATGGCCGTATGCGGCCGTCTGCTGATAAATTGGCCTTCGAAGGTCTAGTCTTTCAATTATTGCTTTGGGCTTAAAATCAAACTTGCTTTTAGCAATTTCAGAAAGGCTTTCCCCTTTTTCGTTTATTGCCTCCACCATCAAAGGTTCGGCTCTGCCTATTGCGTATGCCACAGAAACCAGGCACTGTTTTGCGTACCCGTTTGCAACCAGGTTCTTCGCTACAAATCTTGCCATATATGCTCCAGACCTGTCAACTTTTGTCGGATCCTTGCCGGAGAAACACCCGCCTCCATGAGAAATCAGCCCGCAATAAGTATCAACCATAATTTTTCTGCCGGTCAAACCAGTATCTGCTTCAAATCCGCCCTGTACAAATCTGCCGGTGGGATTTACCAAAATTTCCAGGCCAGAAATGTCTCCCATAATCGGTTTTATCAATTTCTCCGTCAGAGTTTTCTTTATTTCGTCGTGAGAAACTGCTTGGTCGTGCTGAGTACTCACTAAAACAGTTCTAACAACTCCATCAATAACCGTGATTTGTGTTTTGCCGTCTGGTCTTAACCAGCTTATTCCTCCCTGCCCGCGAAGAGTTTGCAAGCCTTTTGCCAGCGCGTGCACATCTACAACGGCTTTTGGCATAAATTCCGGAGTTTCATCTGTGGCAAAACCGTACATAATGCCTTGGTCTCCCGCGCCTCCGGTATCCACTCCCTGTGCTATATCCGGCGATTGCTGTACAACATTTATCAAAAACTTCAAATCCTGGTTATACCCAGCATCTATATAAACTTTTTTTGCAACTGCCTCATAATCCACTTTCGCATTTGTAGTCACCTCTCCCCCAATTACAACAAACCCATGCCCGCCAAAAGATTCAACAGCAACTCTAGACATCGGGTCTTGTGCCAGACATGCATCTAAAATTGCGTCTGAAAACTGATCACAAATTTTATCTGGATGCCCAGACGTAACACTTTCAACTGTATATGTTTTTGGTATAAAAGACATACTATTTTATTAATTAATTATTTTATAAAACAAAAAATCTTCTGAAAAGGAAGAAGTGGATTTTATCTTCCCTTTCGGGTCCGGAATTGACACCTTTTAACTTTTTGTTAAAGGTTGTCGGCAGTATCAACGGGCCGGTTCCCTACTCTGCTCTCTTGATAAATAATTTTAAATTTTAACTCTGTGGGCGATGAAGGAATCGGACCTTCGACCTCTGTCTTATCAGGACAGCGTTCTACCACTGAACTAATCGCCCAAATTTATTTAATCATTTTAGCAAAAAAGTTAGTGAAATGCAAACAGAAATGTAAAAAAACAGGCCATCGAAGTTGATGGCCCAAAACGAGAAGGTTGGAAAGGAACGAAGGTCGGGATGGATGCAGAGGAGACCTTCATCAAAGGATGCTTATGGGCTTGCGGGAAGGATTGGCACTATCGCTGGAGGGAAACGCTGGGAAATAGATTATGCCAACCCAATCAACCCTACCTCGCTGTACGATTGGAAAACGCTCCTGTGGCGGTTCAATCGTTTAGGTCAAGGTATGTGCGTCCTACAATCTCGCAATGGAGCGCCATTGCATTGCCGAAGCAATCTCTACATCCATCCGCGGAACTGCCTTCAACTAATAAAGACAATTCCGCAGACAGCTGAAAATACCAAGAACTATTCTATTTGCTCGGCAACTGACAAAATTTTATTTTCTTGGAAATGGTTTCCAATAATCTGCAAACCAACCGGCAAATTACCAATCTTCCCAGCCGGCAACGAAAGCCCAGGTAACCCTGCAATTTTTAGCGCGACAGTATAAATATCGGATAGATACATAGAAAGCGGATCATCTGCTTTTTCTCCAATTTTAAATGCCGGAAAGGGAGAAACCGGACAGAACAGCACGTCAACTTTTTCAAAGGCTTCCGTAAAATCCTGCCCTATTAACTGCCTGACTTCCTGAGCTTTTTTATAATATGCATCGTAATATCCCGATGACAAACAGTAGGTTCCGGTCATTATTCTTCTTTTTGGCTCATCTCCAAAACCCTCTCCCCTGCTTTTTAAATAAACACTCAAAAGATTTCCATCCTGTTTGGAAAGACCGTATCTGATGCCGTCAAATCTAGCCAAATTGGCAGAAGCTTCCGAAGGCACAAGTATGTAATAACAAGCGAGGGCATATTCAGTGGTCGGCAAGCTTATTTCTACAATTTCGGCTCCTGCGTCCTCGGCTTTTTTTATCGCACCCCTGATTATTTTTTCTACCTCCTTATTCAAACCCTTGGCAAAATATTCTTTTGGAACTCCTATTCTTAATCCCTTCAATTTTATGCCGGAATCTTCCAATTTATAATCAGCAGAAGTGGCGTCTTTGGGGTCTTTCCCGCAAATTGCATTAAAAACAGTTTCTGCATCCTCAACGTTTTTGGCAAAAGGACCTATCTGGTCGAAGGAAGATGCATGTGGGATTAATCCGTATCGTGAAACTGCGCCGTAGGTTGGGCATAGACCAACAACTCCGCAAAATGAAGCCGGCTGTCGTATAGACCCTCCGGTGTCTGACCCCAAAGAATAACAGGCCATATTTGCGCTGACCGCGGCCGCAGACCCGCCCGAACTTCCTCCGGCAACCCGTGTTTTGTCATTAGGATTCTTTGTAGGCCCAAAAGCAGAGTTTTCTGTCGAGGCGCCCATTGTGAATTCATCAGTGTTCGTTTTTCCCAGGATGACTGCTCCTTCGGCTTTCAATTTTTTAATAACAGTTGCGTCGTATGGAGCCGTATAATTTTCCAAAATTTTTGAAGCTGCTGTACATTTTTGTCCCTCAACTAAAATCGCGTCTTTAATGGCGCACGGAATTCCGCAAAGCATTCCAAAATTTCCCGTAGCAATTTTTCTATCAGCTTCTTCCGCCATCTCCAAAGCCAATTCTTCGGTCACAGACAAAAAAGCGTTCAATTCCCCATTGTTCTTTTTTATATTATCCAAATAGGCTTTGACTAAATCAACAGAAGTAAACTCCTTATTTTTTAATCCTTCATGCGCCTGTTTGATTGTCAGTTCTGTCAAATCCATTACAAAATTGCTTTTACTTTAATATAGCCATCTTTTTTATCCGGAGCAGCCGCTATTAATTTATCTTTTATGTCATAGCTCGAAATTACCTCATCTTTACGAAAGTTTGGATTTTTAGCTTCGGCCACCGTAACCTTGGCAGAGGCGGGAGCCCTCTTCAATAAATTAAAATAATCTAAAATAGCCGACAGATCTTTCTGCATTTTTTCTACCTCTTTTTCCGTTAATTCCAGCCTTGCCAATTTTGCTATGTGTTCTACTTCCTCTTTGGAAATCATTATTCTATTATAAACAAAATTCGCTAGTATGGCACGTCTCCTTCTTCGTCTTTAGACATAACTTCTGATAAGGTATCAATATTTTCTAAAGCAATACCGGCTCCGCGCACAACCGCAGTTAATGGGTCGTCAATTATTTTACACGGCATTTTAGTTTCTTTAGAAATTAAAACATCAAGCCCTCTTAATAATGATCCCCCGCCGGCCAGATAAATTCCGTTAGACATTACATCTGCCAATAATTCTGGCGGAGTCTCTTCAATTGTTGTTTTAATAGCTGTAATAATTTGTTTTACCGACCTGTCTAATGCTCTTTGGACGTCATCGTTGAAAATTACAACTTCTTCGGGCAAGCCCGTAACAAGATTTCTTCCGCGCATAGGCATTTCCTTCTTTTCCTTCAATGGCATTGCCGAACCGATATTAATTTTGATTAATTCTGCGGTTCTTTCTCCAATCAAAAGTTTATATTCCTTTTGCGCAAATTGCACAATGTCATCGTTTAATTTATCTCCGGCAATTCTCAAGCTTCTGAAAGTAACAATGCCTCCCAAAGATATAACTGCCACCTCGGTTGTTCCTCCGCCTATATCAACAATAAAATTTCCGCCGGGCTCCTGAATTGGCAACTTGGCGCCAATGGCCGACGCCAAGGGCTCTTCAATCAAAAACACTGTTCTGGCTCCGGCGTTTTTGGCGGCGTCTCGGACCGCTTTCCTTTCAACCTCTGTAACCCCGCAAGGAATGCCAATAATCACTCTTGGCATATTAGCCAAGCCGAACATTTTTTTACTGGAAGCGGACGCTTTTTCAATAAAGTATTTCAGCATCTGTTCGGTAACCTCAAAATCGGATATAACTCCGCTAACTAGCGGCCTTGTTGCAGAAATGTATGCCGGAGTTCTTCCAACCATTTTTTTTGCTTCCTCTCCAATTGCTAAAATCTGGCCTGTTTTGTTATTCACAGCAACAACCGACGGTTCGTTTATAATAATTCCCCTGTCCTTTACGTAAACCAAAGAATTAGCGGTACCTAAATCAATCGCCATATCAACCGACAGAAATGAAAGTAATTTTTTGAACATTAACGTAAAATTTTTGAAAGCTGTTTTATTTTTATCAATTTAACTGCGTTTTTATTTCTCTCTTTTATTTCCACAGAATTTTTAGCCACTGTTTTGGCTGAAACAACAACTCTGTAAGGAATGCCGATCAAATCGGCATCAGCAAATTTTTCTCCAGCCGACTTATCTTGCCTATCGTCGTATAATACCTGAACACTTTGCTTTTGTAAATCTTGATAAATTTTTTCAGCTGTGGCTTTAACTTTTTTGTCGCCTCCAAGCTGAATTAAGTGGACTAAAAATGGACTCAACGATTTCGGCCAAATTATTCCTCTTTCATCATAACTCGCTTCAACAACAGCTCCCATTGCCCTGGATATTCCCAGACCATAACAACCCATTATCACTGGCTTTTCTGTGCCGTCTTTATCCTTAAACTTCAGCTCAAATGGCAAAGAATATTTTGTTCCAAGCTTAAAAATATTCCCGACCTCCACGGCTTTCTTTTCTACAAAACTATCAGAACTGCAATTAGGACAAGCGATATTCTCTGCCTTAATTTCTTTGTTAATCGCTGTCTTGCATTTATTACAAATGTAAATTATGTCTTCTCCGGCCTCGGTAAGCATTTGAAATTCGTGCGAATATTTTGAAAAAGTCCCGCCGGAAGCCAAAGTTAAATAGGTTTCTTTTCCAATTCCAAGTTCTTTAAAAACATTGAAATAAACCTTTACCATTTTGTCATAATATTTATCCAAATCCTCCTGGGTCGCATGAAAAGAATACAGGTCTTTCATCAAAAACTCTCTGGTTCTCAAGATGCCGGACTTTGCCCTTAATTCATCTCTAAATTTTGTTTGAATTTGGAAAACAGCAAAAGGCAAATCCCGGTATGAAAAAATGTTCTTTTTGGCTAATGGCGAAACAATCTCTTCGTGAGTAGGGCCTAAAGCATATTCCTTATCTCCAGAAGCATTAACCTTAAAAAGAATATCTAGATTATTCCATCTTCCGGTTTTCAACCAATTTTCCTTGGGCTGCAAAACAGGCATTAAAACCTCTTGCCCGCCGGCTTCCACCATATTTCTTCTAATTATATTTTCAATATTTCTTAAAACTCTATACCCTAATGGCAGAAAAGTATAAACCCCGGCCATTAGTTGATCTACAAATCCGGCGCGGGTTAATAAATCGTGAGAAACTGATTCCACATCCGGTGACTTTTCTTTTGTTGTCTTGTAAAATAATTTAGATTGCAACATATTTTTAGATATTTTATATAATTATTTTTTACCTTTGAAGCGCTGACTTTAAAAAGTCGGAAAAACGCGGGATGTCAAATCTTATTGTTATAAAAATCGATAATGCAATCAACACTATAAAAAATAAAACCGTAATACCTTGCTCTACCTTTGCTGAAACCGGCTTCCCTTTGATTTTTTCAATCAACAAAAATATCAATTTCCCTCCGTCTAGAGCTGGGATTGGGAATAAATTAAATATTGCCACAAGAACAGATATTGTGCCGATAAAATATAAAAAGAAACCCGCGCCATAACTTGCTGCGTTGGCAAGAAATACCGTAATTCCCAACGGTCCGGCAAATGCAGCCCCTTCCGGCAAGCCTTTATGCGATAACAAACCCGCAAAGGTGGTGTATAGGCCTCCTAAAGCGTTTACAGTTGTCTTCCATGTGTAAACCGCCCCTTGAACCGGGGCCATATACCACGAGGACTTTTGTATCAAGGTTGCCATTCTTTCCAGCCCCACTCCTACTGCGCCCTCACCTGCGGGCGGATTGGCTCTAGGCGACAAAAGAACATCAATTTTTGTTCCATCTCTCATCAAAGTGATATCAACCTGCTCGCCCGCATGAGCTTTTACAAAATCCTGAAAATCCTTAATTTTATTTAGCGTTACAGTTTCCGGCCCGTAATTTGCGCTCTCATACTTCATGCTTTCTATCTGCAATAAAGTATCTCCTGCTTTAATGCCTGCCTGGCTTGCCGGAGAGTTCTGAGAAACCGCGATTACCTTTATCTGCGGATTAGTTAACCCTTGAACATCCTGGTCGCCTACCGGCAGGTCAGCTCCCATTGCAAAAACAATAGAAAAAATGATTATGGCAGTTACCCAGAAAGCTGCAACTCCGCCGATTACAATCAAAACTCTCTGCCAAATTTTTAAGTTACTAAAACTCCTGTAATCGTCCAGCCCTCCTTCTTCGCCATAAATTTTAACAAAAGCTCCCAGGGGTATCCAGTTTACAGAATAAATTGTTTCTCCAATCTTCTTGCCAAACATTCTCGGCGGATATCCTATGCCGAACTCATCAACCCGCACCCCGAATTTTTTAGCTATAATAAAATGCCCGAATTCATGAATAATCATTAGAGCAATTAAACTCAGAAAGGCTACCACTAAAACTATGATACTAGGAAGCATATAATAAGCGAGGCAATAAACTTTTTAATTAGAAAAGTTTGTTGCCGAGCGGAAATTAAATTAATTCGTTCTTTTTCTTTTCGACTAAATTCTTTATTTTCTCCTGGTAATCGTCAACTACTTTTTGCAATTCGTCTTTTCCGCGAAATTTTTCATCTTCGGAAATCAGCTTATCTTTTTGAGCTGTCTGAATTTTGTTCCAGGTATCTTCTCTCTGTCTTCTCATAACCTGTTTTGCCTGTTCTGCTTTTTCATTCAAAACTTTGCCCAAAGACAGTCTGTATTCTTCTGTAAGCATTGGCAAATTCAAACGTATAAGATTTTTATCAACAGAACAGGACATTCCCAACCCCGATTGCGAAATCGCCTTTTCTATGGGTTCTATATATGAGGTATCCCACGGCTGAATGGCTATTTGGTTTACCGAGGGAGTAGAAATCGCGCCCAGCTGTTTTATGGTAAAGCTAGATCCGAACGCGCTTACCGGTATGTCTTCAACCAAAGCCGGCGAAGCCCTTGAAGTTCGTATCTTAGCCAATTCGCCTTCCAAAAATTTGTAAGATTTTTCGAATTCTGGTTTGACTTTGTCAATAAATTCTTTATACGTCATCTTTTTTATAATTCCATTAATAATATCTCCAGCGCCAATTTTTGATTAGCATTGGTAAACAACAAATTTTTGTTTATTTCTTCTGAAAATTCCAGAAACTTTTTGGCTTTTTTGTCCGAGACATCATCTAACAGCCGTTCCCTAAAATATTTTTGCATTACCTCTATGATATCGCCCAGGTTCTGTTTTTCGAAATCAATCGCTTTCACGTATTTGAATTTATCAGCGAGGGTTGAACCGAATAAGGGAAGTAAGCTTTTCAAAATTTCTTTTTCTTTTTCTAATCTTTCCGAATTTGCAGGCAAATTTTTTGGCTTGAAAAACTTGATTGTCTGACATCTGGAGGTTATCGTGGACATTAGCATATCTGGCTTGGAGGAGACCAAAATAAGCAGTGTCTTACCTTTTGGCTCTTCTAAGGTTTTTAAAAAACAGCTCTGTGCCTCTTGATTCATTTTCTCGGCGTCGTCTACCACCACAATTTTAAACCCTCCGTTGTACGATTTATACGCCAGAAAATTTTGCACTTCCCTGATTTTTTTTATTGAAATTTCCTTCCCTTCTTCCGGTCCAACCAACATCAAATCAGGAAATTTGCATCCAAGCAATCCGGCAAATTCCACGGCAAATGTCCTCTTTCCTATCTCCTTTACTCCTGTAAATAAATACGCGTGAGAAAGCTGATTTAACTCAAACTTTTTTTTCAAAAACTCCCACTGCTTTTTATGCCCAATAAGCATATTATTTTTTCGACATTACGACTTTTTTGTACTCTTCTAGGTTTTCCAAAACTACTCCAGTTCCTTTAACAACGCATAAAAGAGGTTCGTCTGCCACAAAACAAGGCACTCCGGTACTCTGGGCAACCAATTCGTTTATCTTGGGCAATAACGCACCTCCGCCGGCCATAATAATTCCTTTATTCATAATATCAGCGGAAAGTTCCGGAGGAGTTTCGGCTAACACATGCTTTACGGCTTGTACAATTTCTGCTAAAACATCTGATATTGCTTCACACACTTCATTGTTAGATATTTTAATGTTTCTCGGCAAGCCCAAAATTAAGTCTCTTCCTTGTATCTCTAAAAATCTAAGTTCCTTTTGCGGCAGAGCAGTGCCAATTTTTATTTTTATTTCTTCCGCTGACTGCGTTCCAATCGCCAAGTTATATTTTTTCTTTATATATTCTGCTATAGCTGTATCTATTTTATCTCCGGCAACTCTTACAGAATACCAGGTGACAATCCCGCCCAAAGAAATCACGGCTACCTCAGAGGTTCCCCCGCCTATATCAATTATCATATGTCCGGAAGAAGAATTAATAGGAATTCCGGCTCCAATGGCGGCTAAAATGGGCTCCTTGGCAACATAAGCTGACTTTGCGCCCGCTGAAAGCGCTGCTTCTATTACTGCTCTCCTTTCTGTGCTTGTAATGCCCGCAGGTACAGAGATAACCAATTCTGGCTTAAAAAATTTAAATCTTGAACTGGTTTTATTTATAAAATAGTGCATCATTGCCTGAGTTACTTTGTAATCGGCAATAACGCCGTCTTTAAGCGGCCTGTAAACTTTTATATCAGCAGGAGTACGGCCGATCATTGCCTTTGCCCCCTCGCCCACTGCCAAAATTTTGTTGTCGGTCAAAGAAATAGCCACAACAGACGGTTCATATAAAACAACTCCCTTGCCCTGGACATAGACAAGAGAATTACACGTACCCAAATCAATTGCAATTTTATTACTAAACATAATATTTTTAGCTTATTCTTGTTATGTCAGCTCCCAAGGCTGATAAGCGCTCTTCTATCTTCTCATATCCCCTGTCAATTTGAAAGACGTTATCAATTGTTGTACTTCCTTCTGCAATCATTCCGGCTAAAACCATTGTAATCCCGGCTCTCAAATCTGGGCTGGTTAACTTTTTTCCATAAAGCTGTGTTGGCCCGTTTACCACAACACGATGCGGGTCGCACATAATTATGTTGGCTCCCATGGTTACCAGTCGATCGGTAAAAAACAATCTACCTTCAAAAATAGACTCGTGGATTATACACTGGCCTTCTACTTGCGTCATCAAAAGAGTATATGGCGACTGAAGGTCTGTGGCAAAACCAGGATATTCGTGGGTTGTGATAGAAACTGCTTTAAGTTTACTTGGTTTTGTAATTATATAATTTTCACCAATTTCAAATTTTGCGCCGGCGCTTTCAAGAGTTGCAATCATGGCTCCCAAATGCTCGGGAACGCAATTTTCAACTTTTATTTCGCTCTTCGAAAGCAATCCCATTATTACAAAGGTTCCTGCCTCAATTCTGTCGGGAATAACGTAAAAATCAGAGCCAGAAATTTTTTCAACTCCTTCTATCTCAATTGTAGAGGTGCCCGCACCTTTTATTTTTGCTCCGCATTTATTTAAATATTCTGCCAAAACAGGTATTTCCGGCTCCATAGCGCAATTTTGCAAAACTGTCTTGCCTTCGGCTAAAACAGCAGTCATCATCATAGTTTCTGTGCCGGTAACTGTAATTTGCGGGAAAAAAATATTCGCGCCGGATAACTTTTTATTTTCAGCAGTAAGCCTAAAACTGTCATCAAAAAGTTCCACTTTTGCGCCAAATTTTTCAAATCCGTCTAAAAACATATCAATTGGCCTTTTGCCAATGACGCATCCGCCCGGATGATCCATTTCTACCTTTCCAAACTTGGCAAGCATCGGCCCGGCAAATAGAATTGAGCTTCTTAGCTTCCTAACCAAAAGAGAATCTAATTGTGTTTTATTTATTGGCGAAGGGTCAACTTCTACTGTTCTTTTTTCTTTATTAATTTTAACTTTGGCCCCCAAATCCTTTAAAATTTCGATTGCTCCTAAAGTATCCTCAATAAATGGGAAATTGTTTATAACGCATTTTTCTTGCGACAGTATCAAGCCAGCCAAAATTTTCAGGGCTGAATTTTTAGCCCCATTAACCGAGATACTTCCCGACAGTTTCTTCTGCCCCTGTATTACAAATTTATCTGACATAATATTCTTTATACTAATCTAAAAAATCTGTGTTGTAAAGTCCTGAAAAATTATAAAAAAAGAGCCCTGGTATGTCACTTACCAAAGCTATTACGATTGTTGCTCGAGAGCTTCCCGTAGCCTTTTGGGCACGTCGGACTTAGGGCATCCAGAGCTGCATCCTGCCCGGATTAGCTTTTGATTAAGCTCGTAGCAGTCTGAAGCCGCAATCATCGGACCCCAGAACAACCTTATCCGGCGGAACTTGTCTACTATGGCTAGGGTCTTCGGTTCGCCGCCGCGCAAGCAACCATCTATGACTATGGCAGCAAGGTCCGGATTGGCTGCAAAATGCTTTTCAGCTGCTTTAGTCGAAGAGGCAAAAAGAATTTCCGCTGCCCCCTTCAACTCGCTTGCAGAGTTGTCTTGAACTGCCTTCGGACTTCCAACGACAAGAATTTTCTTCACGCCTCGTCTCCTTGTGTTTGCGGATCTGGCGGAGGAAGAACCCCGCGAAGTGTCGCCGGTAGTTCAGCCCTATGACAGCCGAATCTGTATCCAGCTTCAACGAGTTGCCGATGCTCATCTTTGTTACTAGAAGTCGCAAGTATTGGGCCGGCAAAGCGGAATACCTCCTTTAGGCGCTTTGCAAAGACACCAGCGGTTTTCAGATCGACAAGCGCCCTTACATCCACGACAATGGCATTGAATGGCAGGCTATCCGTGCATTCATTCTCTGCTTCACGAATGGAAACAACAGAGACGAACTCAACCATGCCACCAAGCTCGCGTCGCCATATAGCCGCCCACAACGGCTTATTGATTATAAAAAGAACTCTTGCAGTCATATTTCCTCCCGGCTTTTGATACAGTTGCGTGTTTGCTTTCGGCAAAACCGTACTTATTTCTATAATATAAATAACTTTATGTCAATAGTGAAATACAAAAAAGTCTGTGCTAATATGAAAGCAAATGACAAGGAAAACCCGCCTAACAATATTGCTTGCCTGTGTGGTCTGTTTTTTTGTTGTGGCTCCCATTCTGATCCTCTACTCGATGGGAGACCGGATAGATTTTGCAAATATGAGGATAATGGAAACCGGAGGCATATATGTGAGAACATTTCCGGCCGCCGATCAGATAACCATTGATTCTAAGGTTATAGAAAAACCGGGCATGTTTTCAAACTCTATTTTTGTCCAGAGTTTGCTTCCAAACTTGCATACAGTTTTAGTAGAAAAAACCGGTTATTATAACTATTTTAAAACAATATCTGTTCTGGAGAAAGAAGTTACAAAGTTAGAAAATATAATTTTATTCAAAAAAAATATACAGTTTGCTGCTATCAAAAATTTAACCCAATCCCCTTTCAACACCCAAGAAAAATTTGTTATAAAAAATAGCAACCTATATTATTCTTCAGTCCCAGAAAATTCAACTCTGACTGCAATACAAAAGGCAACTCCAATTATAAAAAAAATAACCGCCTACGCCATACAGGGCAATAACATTATCTGGCTAGGAACAGATGGGTTCCTATATAGGTCTGACTCCACAAACCTAGCGGCACTGCCAATAAAAATTACCCTAACCGCCATAAAAATTAGCATAAAGGCAACCTATAAAATCACTCTTTCTGACCAAAACATACTCTTGAACAACAATGGCAGCTTGTTGATTTATAATAAAGACAAAAATGATTTTGAAAATTTCCCGGCAACGGCCGGCTATGGGAAAATCGCTGATTGCCGGTGGGTTAACGACTACTATGTTGTTTTTACCACCGGGGATAAAGTTATAATCTCCGAAACCGACTATCGCGGGAATGTTAATATGATTACTCTGCCTGTTGAAACAAAAAATCCTCAAATATTCTTCAATCAGCAAGAGGAAAAACTTTACATCCTTACTGGCGGCACATTACTTCTATCAGAAAAACTTATTCCGTAACCTTCTTTTTAAAATCTTCCCAGTTAAGTGCATCTCCATTTACCATTTTGCATACATCCTTGAACGTACAGTAAGAACACTGCCAATTACGAGGATAATCGGCCAAGCGTGCAGGCACAATATTTTTTTCTACCTGGTCTTTCAGGGCGTAAAATTTATCTAAAAGCCCTTTGCACATCGCCTCGTCGTAATCAATAAAAAACTCTTTCATATCTTGCTGGTCCTTGTCTATGTAAAGCAAAATGGCTTTTTTTATGTTGAAAAAATGCATATATAGCTGCACCTGATAAACATTATCTTCCTTGGGCTCCTGCATTCTTTTGAAAATCATGCTGTTTATACTCTTTATATCCAGCACATAATTTTCATTTCCAATGCACAAAATCGCGTCAGCTCTGCCGGAAATTATCTCTTGCGAAGGAATTGGAATTTCTGTGACAACGCCCAGTCTTAGCCTATACAAAATATTAAAAATACTTCTGTGGATGTTTTCTCCGCGCTCAAATATGCGCAAAATTCTTGCGTCCATTGGCTCGCGCGGAGCATTTTTAAACTTAAAAAAAACAGACCGCGGACACTTGCCCGCGTCGGTAATGTAAAACTTTGTCTGGTCTTTATTTTTTTGATTCTCTAAATAAAACTGATCAATAAGTTCTTTTAGCATATGATTTTCGAGCGAAGCGAGGAAATCACCCTGAGCTTGTCGAAGGGTATACCTTGCATACTATCCTAAATTTTATCAGTTCCACAAAAAATAGCAATAGCCAACCCCGCATCAATTTCAGCCGAGTTCCTACACACAGAGATTTAAACCGGCGAAGCGCCTTCGGCTGTCATAACCTCCAAAATTTTACTAGTAGTAAAATTGGTGAAAGGGTTTCGCGGCGGTAGGGCAAATATATTCCGCCGCTCAAAAAAAAGAGCCCTGCAAAAGCGTACTTGCAGGACCTGTTGGCAAATGGTGCCCTGTTATTCGTGTGGAGGCGGCATCTCGATGTCGCCCCAAGGACCGAAGGTTGTCCCAGGAGCGCCTTCCTCGACCCGGCCGATGACCATCGGAGTATAGAACTCGCTAGGGCTTCCGTCCACCACGGTTCGAGAAGCGACCTTCATGATCAAGTCCACCTCACTGGGCGAAACCATGATGATCCAGCCAATACCGCAGTTATAGGTTTCCGCCATATCTGCGCGTGCAACACCGCGATTCAGATAGAACTGGAACAAAGGCGGAAGCTTGTCGTCCTTAGGCCAGTCGGTGACGCGGAAGTGATAGCGTTCGTCGACGCCAAGCTTGCGCACGGCATTTCCAGTCACCGGCATGCAACCGTTAATCAGGACTCCCGCCTTTTGCAGAGCCGCCATCAGCCCCACGTACGAACGTGTGGCAATCAAGCACTCTTCGCCAAGAGTGTGGCCGTTGAGTGGCGTTGCGAAACCTTCGGGGAGAGTTTCGGCGAACCTGATGGTCGGCGAAATCCCATTGGCCTGTAATCCTGGCGACATAAAGCCAATCATCACGTCGCCTGCTCGCACATTCGCGCTGTCAATGAGGTTCGTGCGGGGCATGACGATAGCCGTCACTGAGATGGTGGCTGAAACACCTTCTTCCTGCATGAGGTACACGTATGGGGCCGACTCGCCCTGACCCATCGCGCAACCCATAATGTTGCAGCCCTGCTCGAAGCTCCACGCCAACCCGGCTGCTGCCGGCGAAGTGAAGAAACCGCTGTTGCCGGCGGTTATCTCATCGCAAACAATAACCGGCAATCCGCCGTGGGCGAGACAGTCGTTGACGCCGACCAGTAAAGTGTCGATACCCACTCCGCCGAAATGGGCATGACCGGTTGGATCTGGGATGCCCAGCTTGTTCAAACGCCTGGCGATATCAGCCTTATTGCCCAACCCCTCGATGTTCGTGAGCTTGCGATGCGGCCTGTCCGTGCGCACTTCGTGGCAGCATGCGTGAGCGTTGAGAAGCGTCGTTATGTAAACGCTCCTTGCCTCGCAAAGATGCCTGGTCCGCTCTGCGACCTTAACCATCATCTTCTTGAAGCTACCCAACACTGAGTAATCAACTCCTGCATCCTTGTTCAGACTCATAAACCACCTCCATTGTAGCTATGCCTAGCTTGAAAAAATCCGAAGGTATTCGGAAAACATTTTTCAAGTTGCTAATATAACACTATCAACTGGAAAGATTGTTGTCAAACAAAAAGCCCCGCTTGCGGAGCTTTAAAATAAGTTTTCGACAAGGCTTATATTAATACAGGCCCAAGGCAGGCAAAACTCCAAGTAATATTATTAAGGCGATGTGGACAATCTCTCTTAACACTCGGCTCCTTACCGTTGAGGGGTTGTAGGAAACAACAATGCCAGCCCGTATTAAAGTAAGCAAGGTGTTAACTCCAAAAAAAGCTAATGAAACATAGGTGGCGGTTATAAATGAAAGTAAAAGCCCTATAGAATTTACAAAAAAACCATAGGCAATGGTAAAGCTCATAAAACTCAACATTCTCCACCTATAAGCATCACAGTACGAAGCTTCTTTTACCCTTGCCAGCAAGCCGCACATAAAAAACGGAATGGCTAAAACCAGTTGCAAAGTAAAAATAGAGTTTTGCGAAATTATTAATGGCCTTATTGTCGCCACCAATCCAAAAAGAGTTATACAGATTCCCAGGAGAGTAACATCAATTATGTTTCTGGTATCTGCTTTAAACCTCTTTCGGTCTTCGTTCGCACTCTGTTCGCTGAAATCTTCATCAAAGCTCATAATATTATAATACTTCGCACACAGCAAAAGTCAAACAAAAAAGCCACCCGGCGGGATGGCTTTTCTATAATTAACGTTTTGCCCACTGAGGTGCTTTTCTGGCGCGCTTTAGTCCGAATTTCTTTCTTTCTCTCATCCTTGGATCTCTTGTCAAAAATCCTGCTTTTCTCAACCTCTTTCGGAAATTATTATTGAAATCAACCAATACCCTGGCTGTTCCGTGCCTGATGGCCTCTGCTTGCGCCCTGTGCCCACCGCCCTGAACTTTTACTGTTATCCTGAACTTATCCAAGCATTTCATTTTCTTCATTGAAGCAACGGATGATTCTTGGTCTTCAACGGTCTGAAAATATTTCTGGTATGGCTGGTCGTTCACTATAAACTCCTTATCTCCTTTTGTGAAAAGACGCACTCTGGCAACTGCTGTTTTTCTCCTGCCAATTGCTTCAAAATACCTGTCCGGCTTGCCGGCTGTTTCTTTAATTGCTTTTGCAATCTCTTCTGAAACATCTGATTCCTTCAAATCATCCAAAGGATCCTGCGGAACAACATAAACCGGAGGCGCTATCTGTTGTTTTACTTCCACAACAGGAGTTGCAACAACAACCTTTTCTTCTGCCTTTTTCGTTATTTTTTTTGTTGGCTTTTTTTCTGGCATATTATTTACCCGATTAAATAATTTCGCTTTTGGCGAAATTAAAATCTTCGGGATTTTATTTAATCGGGTGAAAATCTTAATCGTTTAATTTGCTTTGCTCTTAATTTATTTTTCTGGAGCATCCCCATTATGGCGGTTCTCAAAACTTCTCTCGGCCCTCTTTTAATTAAATATTCCTTTAATGTCATTTTTTTTAAATTACCCAAATACCCGGTGTAATGAAAATAGTTTTTGTCTTCAACTTTATTGCCGGTAAATTTCATCTTATCAATATTTTTTACAACAACAGTATCTCCCACATCCTTATAAGGAACGTAGTTCGGTTTATTTTTTCCGCGCAACGAAACCGCAACCTCGGCAGCCAGTCTGCCCAGAGATTTATTCTCTGCATCTATTGAAATGATTACTCTCTGTATTTGCTCTATTTTATTTTTTGCTGTTTTCATATTATTTTACGAGCTCTATTATAACCATGTGAGCTCCGTCAGAATTGCGAGGCCCCAGCTTCATAATTCTTGTATACCCGCCTTTTCTGTCTGAATATCTTGGAGCAATATCGTTAATTATTTTTTTTATGTTTTCCGGGGTTAAATCCTGAATTAACGCTCTGCGGTTTGCCAAGTTAACATTTTTGGCTTTTGTAATCATTTTTTCAGCAATAGATCTCAACTCTTTGGCTTTGGCTTCGGTGGTCTTAATTTTTTCGTGCAGCAAAAAATTATTAACTAATACTCTTAGCAATAATTTCCTAGGGCCAATCTTCAATGATAATTTTCTGCCTTTGTTTTTTTTATTCATCGCCTTTTAACTCTAACCCTATTTTTTTTAATTTTCTTTTTATTTCTGAAAGCGCCTTGTCTCCCATGCCTTCTAATTCTGACAAACTCTTTTCTGACTTTCTGGCAATTCCCCCTACAGTCTTTATACCGTTATTCAGCAAGGCATTAAGCGTTCTGCCGGTTAGCTTTAAGTCCTCAACTAAAAGCTTGGTGACATCAGTCTCGCCCTCTTCGGCTTTCTCGGATGCAACCTCCTTCTTTTCATCTCCGGCTTTTCCTTGGAAAATAATGTTAAAGTGTTTTATCAAAATATCGCAAGCCTCAAAAAATGCTTCTTCCGGGGTAATTGTGCCATCGGTTTCAATCTCCAGGCTTAATTTATCAAAATCTGTTCTGTCCCCCACACGCATATTTTCAACTTGGAAATTTACGTTTCTTATGGGAGTATATATAGCATCAACTGCTATGGCTCCGATTTCTCCTTTGGGGTGCCCCGCAGGCCCTTTCAGCTGATCCTTCGGCACATACCCTATCCCTCTTTCAATGGTTATTTCAATATCTAACTCGGTTTTTTTGTCTGTGATTGTTGCAATGTGCAAATCGGGATTTATTAATTTTATCTGTGAAGGGCACTTAAAATCGGCTCCCGTCACTTTATTGTCGCCTTTTACTTTCAACTGAACTTTTTGCGATTCTCCTTCAAAAATCTTAAATCTTAAATTTTTTATATTCAAAATTATCATTATGGCGTCCTCTAAAACGCCTGGAATTGTTGAAAATTCGTGCGGAACTCCTTTTATCTTAACCTCGGTTACAGCTGCTCCTTGCAGAGATGACAATAAAACCCTTCTTAGGGCATTACCAACAGTAACGCCATATCCTGGGTATAATCCTTCTACTTCGAAAACTGCTTGGTTTTTCTTCTTTTGAATTACCTTTGGAGGCAATGGAAGAGGAATCATTGTTTGTTAGTTTTTAGCTCATGGTTATCAGCGCAGTACGCTATCGCCCATTTGCTAAAACCTAAAGTTAATTAGCGTGAATAAAACTCAAATATTAATGAAATTTCTGCCGGGGGCTTAACTTCATCTAGGTTGGGCTCTCCGATAATTTTTGCCTCTAATTTATCTTTGTTAAGTGACAACCATGCCGGTATTTCCTTTCTCTTCAAATCGTTTGCCAAATCTTTGAATATACCCTTTGCTTTCTTGTGTTCTTTTATTGAAATAGAATCGTCTTTCTCAACCTGATAAGACGGTATGTTAACCGGTTTGCCGTTTATCATAAAATAGCCGTGAGACACCAGTTGTCTCGCCATGACTCGAGACTTTGCAAAACCCAACCTGAAAATAACGTTATCTAATCTGCTTTCAAGCTTTCTAATGAGTTCGGCAGAAACGTCATCAACCTTTCCCATTTTTGCAAGGGTTTCCTTAACATATCTCTTAAACTGCCTTTCTGAAAGTCCGTACCATTTTTTTAATGTCTGCTTTTCGTCTAACGATTTCTTATATTCCGACGGAGACCCGCCCTTTCTCTTTTTCTGGGGTCCTGGAGCAAACGGCCTTCTCAACATGGCACACTTCGCTGAAAAACAACGATCGCCCTTCAAAAAGAGTTTTTGTCCTAATCTCCTGCAAGTTTTACATTGATCGTATCGCATATTTTTTATACTCGTCTTGTTTTCTTCGGCCTGCATCCGTTGTGCGGAATCGGCGTTATATCTTTTATCGAAACGACATTCAATCCCTGCGTTATTAAAGCTCTTACGGCAGACTCTCTGCCAGCCCCTATGCCTTTAACCAAAACTTCTATCCTGTCTACAACTCCAATTTTTTTGCAGATATTTGCAATGGCTTCTGCAACTCTGGAAGCTGCAAAGGAAGTTGATTTTTTAGTGCCTTTAAAGCCGACTGATCCGGCAGATTTGAGAGCCAAAACATCACCCTTCAAATTTGTAAGAGTTAATATGGTATTGTTATAAGAAGAAGAAATATAGATTTTCCCGCCCTGAATTCCCGCGATCGTTGGCTTTGCTTTGACCTCTTTGCCGACTGTTTTATCGATTTTCTCCTGCTCCTTTATTAATTCTTCTTGATTTGTTTCTATTATATGCTTTTTTCCCATAAAATTATGTTGCCATTGCCGGTGGTTTTCTGCCCGAGCCCATGGTTTTTCTAACGTTTCCTCTGACTGTTCTATTATTTGTCTTGGTTCTTTGTCCTCTGACCGGCAACCCTTTGGCGTGCCTTAAGCCGCGCCATGCGCCGACATCCTTTAATCTCTTGATATTTATCATAATCTGCCTTCTCAAATCTCCCTCAATCTTATATGTTTTCTCGATGTATTCTTTTAAATCGTTGACTTCTTTTGGAGTTAAATCAGATGCTTTTTTGTTTATGTCTATTTTTAATATATCTAAAATCTTTTTACTCAAAGACCTGCCAACTCCGTAGATGTAGGTCAGTGAAATTTCTATTCTTTTGTTTTCGGGAATATTTACCCCAGCTATTCTTGGCATAGTTTAATTAACCTTGTCTTTGTTTGTGTTTAGGATTTTTTTTACAAATAACAAAAATTACACCCTCTCTTCGGACGATTTTGCAATCCTTACAAACTTTTCTAACCGATGGTCTAACTTTCATTTTTATTTTTACAAAAAAAAATTACTTTAATCTATAAACTATTCTACCCTTGCTCTCGTCATATGGGCTCATTTCCAATGTAACTCTATCTCCTGGTAAAATGGTGATTCTATTCATTCTCATCTTGCCGGACAAAAATCCTAATATCTCTTTACCGTCGCTTAATACTACCTTAAAAAAAGCGTTTGGTAAAGCCTCTATAACCCTTCCCTCTTTTTTTATAACTTGATTTTTCTCCCCTTCGTTTGTGGGCATTTGCTTGCCCCGGTTAAATAACTTTCGGCTTCGCCGGAAATTAAAACCATTGGGTTTTATTTAACTGGGTGAATATAAGGATATGTTAGCAAATAATACGAAAGTAGTCAATACCTTAAGCCCGCTCTACTGGAATTCCAGCTCTATATTGACCGCCTTCTGACTATTTGGGGCCGAGGTGACCCAGAAGGGCCAAAAGCTTATTTTTGTGTTAGAAACTTGATCTTCCAAGCTATTGGCAATGGTTACTCTCATTTGGTCCGCGTTTTCTCCCAGCATCGACAGCGAAAGGGAGTTTTTATCTATGTTTTTATAAACGCCTGATGAAAAATCTAAATTGAGAACTGCCTTTCCACCAGAAACGTCTACTGTGCTAGCTGAATAATCTATTTTTAAATTACTATCTAATAGAGTTTTTCCTTCCGGCATTTGAGAAATAATGTAACTCCTGACGTATTTATCTAAGTCAGATTTTTTGAAAGCCAGGGCGCTTGCCGTCACCGCGACATTATAATTAAAATTTTCAACAACTGTGCCTGACTTTGTCTGGGTGGAGGCGCTGGTTACTTTAGATAAAACCGCATTGTTTAATAAAATGTAGTCGGAGGAAATTTGCGCCTTAAGATTAGCTATTGCGTCATCAGTAGTTTTTTTTGTTAAAACTTCCTTGGCCCCTTGAATATCATCGTCAGTAACTTTTTTGACTTTACCAGAATACCCGCCGGTCATAGCGCTGGTAGAAACTGCGTAAATACTATAATAATAAGCGGTTCCCTTTAAGCCAGGTATAGAAAAGTTTGAAGGAGCTATATTATAATCGCTCCCTCCCTCAACGGCCTGAACTTTTATTTGTACAGATCCTGGCGTAATCTTGCTTCCTACTTTTTTCGCCGCTGGAATCACAACTTTCTGTGAGCTTATAAAAAGCTTTCCAGAATCAGACACAAAACGCGTACCTGCCTTAAAGGTAAAGGGTGCTGGCGGATCAAATTTGTTGTATATTGTTATGTTTCCCGCCGCATACCCTTCGTTTGTCGCGTTGCCCGTGGCCGGAAAATCTTGGGAGATTGTTTTAGATGCCTCAAAATACTGAGCCGGTATAACGGCCTTGGCAATATCTACTAAATCAGCTGTTTTGTCGGCTGTTATGGTTTGTTTAAAACCTAATATGTCTACCTTCGGCCAGATAACAATTGTGGCTTTTGGCAATTTAAAAAACAAATATACGCCGATAATTAGCAAAACCACCGCTGCTCCGATTGAGATTGGCCACCATATAGAACGGCCTTCTTTTTTCTTGCGGGTTGGCCGCTTGGTATGTTTTACATCAACTAAGGACGCCTTAGGAACTGTGCGCTCCTCTGTTTTACGGACAAGCTTCGGCGGTTTTATATCGTATATTTTTTTTGCCATATATTTTTATTCTAGTATTGCTTTTATTCTTCTTACTCCCGACGAGGAGCTTTCCTCTTTTTGTATTTTAAAATGACCCAAAACTCCTGTGTGCTCTGCGTGCGGTCCTCCGCAAATTTCTCTGCTAACTACATTATTTCCGGAACCTACCGTATAAACCTTCACCTTGTCTCCATACTTTGATTCAAAAACTCCCATAGCATTCAATTCTCTGGCTTTTTCTAAAGTCATCTCTTCGTAAGTTACCGGCAGGTCTTTCTTTATTATATCATTTACAAAATTTTCCACATCTTTTATTTGTTCACCGGTCATTTTTTCTTTCCATGAAAAATCAAACCTCAGTCTTTCGGCTGTAATATTACTTCCTTTCTGCAAAACTTTGCTACCCAAAACCTTGCGCAACCCAGCCAGCATCAAGTGAGCCGCTGTGTGCAATTTTGTGGTTTCCTCCGAAGCATCAGCCAGCCCGCCCTTAAACATCCCGGCTGAAGCCGTTCTTGAAAGCTCCTGATGTTTTTCCAGTTCTTTTTCAAACTCTTCAACGTCAACCTCAACTCCCTTCTCTTTCGCTAATTCCTGCGTAATTTCAATTGGAAATCCATAACTCTGGTAAAGGTTAAAGGCATCCTTACCGGAAAGACCTTTGGGGTGCTTCTGTAATTTCGAAAATTCTCTTAACCCATTCTCTAAAGTCTTCCCAAACTTTTCCTCCTCCATTTCTAATTGTCGCACAATAAATTCTGCCTTGCTTTTAATCTCAGGATAGACGCCTTTATAAACCTCCACAACTTCAGGATAAACTTCTTTAATAAAATTTCCGTTGATTCCTATCTGTTTGGCATATCTTATAGCTCTTCGGATTAATCTTCGTAAGATATATCCCCTGCCCAAATTAGACGGCTCAACTCCAGCAGCCAGAAGAAACGTTGAAGCTTTAACGTGGTCAGCAATAATTCTAAACGCTTTTGCTTGTGCCCCGAGGGGTATATTCTCCCCAACTTTCTGTCCGCTGATTTCCTCTATTTTTTTAATAATTGGCAAAAACAAATCTGTTTCGTAAACATTTTCCTTTCCATTTAAAACAGCCAATGTTCTTTCCATACCCATTCCCGTATCAACATTTTTCTGCTCCGCCGGATTATAATTCCCTGCGTCATCTTTTACATACTGCATAAAAACATCATTCCAAATCTCAACCCAATTTTTGTCTTTACCATCAAAAACCTTTGGAGAGGGCTTGTCATTTAGTTTCCAATAAAACATTTCTGTGTCAGGACCGCACGGCCCTGTTTTTCCTGCCGGCCCCCACCAATTATCTTCTTTAGACAAAAAAGCAATTCTTTCTTTATTAACTCCTAGACTTTCCCAAATTTTTGCTGATTCCTCGTCTTTTGGAGCGGTTTCATCTCCGGCAAAACAAGAAACCGCCAGTCTTTCCAAAGGGACTTTTAGTTCTTTTGTCAAAAATTCGAAACTCCATTTTATTGCATCTTCCTTCCAGTAGTCTCCCAATGACCAGTTGCCGAGCATTTCAAAAAAAGTTAAATGCGTATCGTCGCCAACGTCATCAATGTCTCCGGTTCTTATGCATTTTTGCGAATTTGTTAGCTTTTTTCCTTCCGGATGTTTTTCTCCCAACAAATAGGGCACCAACGGGTGCATTCCCGCAGTTGTGAACAAAACAGTCGGATCATTTTCCGGAATCAAAGAAGCGCTGGGAATTACCTTGTGCCCTTTTGATTTAAAAAAAATTAAAAACTTATTTCTTAATTCCCAAGAATCCATAAATTACAGTTTGTGTGCGAGTATTTCTTCTATTCTTTCAACTACCTGCCTAAAATTGAACTCTGACTTTAAAATATAATACACTGGCCCGGGCTCCGGAATTTTTTCTTCAATCTTGGCAACATCAACGTTCAAATTAGTTAATAAAACCACCGGAACTTTTTTGGTATACTCATCTCCCTCCCGTAATTCCTTTAACATATCAATCCCATCCATAATAGGCATCATTATATCAGACAAGATTAAATCGGGCTTTTCTCGAATGGCAATGCCAAGCCCCTCTGATCCGTCCTTGGCCTCGAATACGCGGAAATTTTTAGAACAAAGAACCATCGAATAGCCTGCAAGTATTGATGGCTCATCTTCTACAACTAAAATCTTGACTTTATCCATTCTGTCTTATATTTTACATCAAAAAATATTTTCCTGCAATATCAAAAAGTCCAAATTTTTGTAATAAAATAGGGAGTCACTCGATAGCGACTCCCTTGATCTACCTTCTCAGGCTTTGTTGCGAACTTCTGGATCTAGCTCGCAAACACGAGCATTTTCTGCATATTACCGCTTTTCCCGCCGAATTCGGCGAGACGCTCGTATGTGCCAATCGTCTTGCCTTCTGTGTCAGTGACCAGCCCGTGTTGAGTCCAAGCCACCTTCTTGCCGTTAATCTCGGCATCACGAGGAACCTTTCCGCCTTCCCATTCCAGGAGGAAGAAGCTCTTCGCGCAACTTGCGACTGCCTGCAAGGCGAGATCAGCATTGAGCTGCGTCGCGAGCTGATCGGCGGTTTCTGCCTGTCCCAGGTTCGCCGTGGGACCAAGCGAACCATCAGGTTTTTTCTCCAACTTAGTAACTTTGACGGGCGGATTTTCCATCGGTGCTCTCTCCTTCCATTGATTTTTCTCGTCTCTGGACACTAAACACCTACAGTCATAGCCAGAAAATACCGAGACGTAATTTGTCTCTGTGTCTTTTGGCTACGACTGCTGAAATTAGATTATAAATGTACGGTTATCGACTCTATTAATTATACACCTTTTACACTTCTTTGTCAAGCTTTTGGCATAACTAAAAACTGCCTTTCGGCGGCACTAAACCCTATGCCCTAAATCCTAAACTCTATGTATAGCGGTCGGCGACGACAGTGGCGGCGAAGGAGTGCGGTTTAATGCGCGGTTCAAATCCGCTACCTTTAATTAAGCCAACTACTTCTTTGACCATTTCTTTTGTCTTCCCAATCTCCCCCACATCAGCGTGGATATATTCAAATTGGTACTTTAAACCAAACTTATTCTCTTTTTCAAGCTCTTCACGCAAGGACAGAGCCAGCTCGCACGACAAATAGACCTCCTGCAAAATTCTGTTTTTCCAGTTAACAAACCTTTTCAAAAAATTGTCGTCGTAATGCATTTTTTTCAGGAAAAACCTTCCGCCTGCTCCAACCCTTAAAACTACAATGGCAATTGGGAAAAATGGCTTGTCAGATGAAGGCGAATCGCAACCAACCACAATTTCATACTGATCTTCCGGAGACTCCTGCATATAACCAAAAATTTCCTTTATGACTTGCTCTAAGGTTAAATCTCCCTTGCTGGGGCTGAAAAAATGTCCGTTGCTTAGTATCTCACTTGCCATAGCTCACCATACTACTATTCTGCAGATTTGACAATCTTTACGAACTCTTCCTCATTCAGAGACGCTCCACCAACAAGCAATCCATTTGCTCCGGCTTCTTTTATATAAGCGCCGGAATTATCACTTTTCACGCTTCCGCCATAGAGTATTCTCGTGCTTGGCTGCACAAATCCCCTTATAAAATCAACAGAATTTTTAGTCTCCCCGACTCCACAGTTGTTTCCAGTTCCGATTGCCCAAACTGGTTCGTAAGCAATGCTAACATTCTCTAAATTTTCTATTCCCAATAGCCCGATTTTTATCTGTCTTTCCAAAACTTCATTCCTTTTTCCGGCATTTTTTTCTTCTGCTGTTTCGCCGATACAAAATATAATTTTAAATCCAACCTCGAGAGCTTTTTTAATTTTTTTATTTATAATTTCGTCTGTTTCATCAAAATATTTCCTGCGCTCTGAATGACCAATTATTATGTATTCAACTCCCAGGTCTTTTAGCATTATATCAGATATTTCTCCGGTAAAAGCTCCCTTTTCTTCATAAAATACATTTTGCGCGCCAAGTTTCAACCCTTTCAACAGGGGCAGATAAACAAAAGGCGGGCAAACAACGACTTCTGCGCTTGTGCCTTTTGTCCCTTTCCTAATTCCATTAAAAATATTCTCTGCCTCTTTTTCCGTAACTGGATTCATTTTCCAGTTAGCAACGATAAGTGGTTTCATAATTATATTTTAACACATTTTATAGCTCGGTTAAAATTTGCGGCCCAGATTTTGTTATGGCAATTGTGTGTTCAAAATGGGCAGAAAAAGACCTGTCCTTAGTTGCATAACCATATCCATCTTCAGATGGCACTATATTATAATCCCCCATTGTCACCATGGGTTCAATGCAAATCACCATGCCTTCAACCAATTTTTCTCCGGCTCCTCTTTTGCCAAAGTTAGGTATTTTAGGATCTTCGTGCAGTTCTCTTCCAATGCCATGCCCGCATAAATCACGCACAACCCCGAATCCTTGATCCTCAACGAATCTCTGTATGGTATTCCCTATGTCTCCAATAGTGTTTCCAATTTTTGCTTTTTTGATTGCCAATCTCAAAGATTTCTTGGTGACGTTTATTAATCTTTTTGCCTCGAAAGAAACATCTCCCACTGCAACAGTCAGGGCCATATCGGTATTAAAACCTTTATATAGAACTCCAAGATCCAATTTTAAAACGTCTCCGTTTTTCAAAACATAGCTGGAAGGAAACCCGTGAACGATATTCTCGTTTACTGATGCGCATAAAGAATACGGAAAACCTTCGTGCCCTTTAAAGCCGGGTTTGCCCCCTTTAGAAACAATAAGAGCCTCTGCGGCTCTGTCTAACTCCAAGGTGGTAATTCCTGGCTTAACCATTTTCCCTACTTCGTTCAATGCATAAGCTAAAATTTTTCCACCTTCCTTTATTATCTGAATTTCTTCTTGTGTTTTTATTGTAATCATTCAATTGCCGCTAAAATATCTTTAAAAACATCCGCGACTGATTGTTCGCCGCTAATTGTGTGAATTTTGTATTTAGTTTTTTCCAAATACTCCTTCATCGGTAAAGTCCTTTCAACATATTCCTTAATCCTAACTTTTGCCGTTTCCGCGTTATCGTCGTCGCGTTGGAACAGTTTTGACCCATCTAGCGGACATATCGTCAAATTTTTAGTTTCGTCATTAAACAAAATGGGGTGGCGTAACAATTCGCATCTTTTTCTATTTGAATTTCTAAAAATAGTCGTCTCTGTGCTTACTTCTAACAAAATTATTTTTATGTTATCTTTTTTATAAAGCTTTTCTAACAGAGGTACCATGTGTTCAATCTCGTAGAGAGTCCTCGGAGAAGAAGAAAAAACTATACTCCTGTCCTCTGCGGCCAATTCTTCAATTTTTTTATTTACAAAATATATAACAAAAGGCGGATCCCATAATTTTCCCGCACTGGCAATTTCTTTTTCCTTCTCAAAAAAATACTTCTCGCCATCTACTTCAATAAAATCACCCTTTTGGGCTCCTGAAATCTTTTTTTGTATTATTCCGCTGGTTTCAAAGTTATACAAGCCCAGTTTATCTGAAAGAAGTTCAGACTGGGTTCCTTTGCCAGCTCCGGGAGGTCCGAATACAATTATAGCTTGTTTTTGCATTAAAAGGTTTCGTATTCGCGCATTTGCAATTGCGCGTTAATTTGCCTTACTGTGTCTAGAACAACGCTTACCACGATTAGAAGCGAGGTGCCTCCAACCAAGAACGCAAATCCGGTAACGCCCGTCATTCCTGCAACAATTGACGGCAATACTGCTATTAACCCCAAAAATACTGCACCTGTAAATAAGACCCTGTTTAGAATGTGCTTCACAAAAATAGCGGTTGATTGACCTGGTCTTACCCCTGGAACGAACCCGCCCATTTTTTGCAAATTTTCAGCGATTGTTTTCGGGTCAAAAGTTACAGCTGTATAAAAATATGTAAAAAGAATAACTAACAAGAAATACAAAACCCCGTGTATCCAGACATTGTTGAAGAATATGCCAATATTTGTGGCAATGGCCCCTATCATTCCGGAATATGTGCCCAAGTAACTGGCAATCATTCCCGGAAATAAAAGTATAGACAGGGCGAAGATAATAGGTATAACTCCTGCCGGGTTAACGCTCAACGGCAAATAAGTTGACGTCCCTCCGTACATTTTCATACCACGAACTCTTTTTGCATAAGAAACCGGAATATTCCTGCGAGCCTCGGTAATTAAAACAACTCCGGCGATTATAACCACTGCAAGCACAACGAATGCCAGATACGAAGGGATCTTTGACGCGTCAAAAGTAACAAATGTCTGAAAAATGTTTATTGGAATTCCCGCCACTATACCGGCAAAAATTAACAGAGAAATACCGTTACCCATTCCTTGTTCAGAAATTATTTCACCAATCCACATCAAAAACATTGCTCCGGCTGTAATTGTTAAAACAGCCGATATCATAACCGGCAACGACAATCCAGAAATAATTCCCTGTCTGGCGAACACTGTGAGCATTCCATAGCCCTCAAATGCGGCCAATGGAATGGTGAGTAATCTTGAATACTGATTAAATTTCTGCCTTCCCGACTGCCCCTCTTCCTTGTAAAGCTTCTCTAAAGCCGGAAAAATCATTGTTAAAAGCTGTAAGATAATTGTGGCTGTAATATATGGCCCAAGACCAAGCAGTACAACAGAAAAATTGCTCAATGCACCTCCTGTGAACAAATTTAAAAGACCAAAAACCTGATTTTGGTCGAAAAATTTCCTTAAATTTTCAGCGCCAATTCCCGGTATGGGTATATTAGCTGCCAGTCGGAAGACAACGAAAAGAAAAATTACAAATAAAAATTTGATCCTGAGTTCTTTATTCTTGAACAAAAATGTTATCTTGTCGTACCACATGTAAAGGTGTAAGCGAGGCAACGAACTTTTTGTAGTCCCTGGTCCACTTGTCCTGAGCGTAGTCGAAGGACAAAGGGGGCTATCAGCAGACGGAAAAAAGTTTGTTGCCGAGCGAAAATATTACTTGATAGTTCCTCCGGCTTTCTCAATTGCTTCTTTTGCTGTCTTAGATGCTTTGCAGTTTTCTACAACCAGTTTTTTAGTAAGCTTGCCATTACCCAAGATTTTAACCTTAGGAATCTTTCCTTTTATATTACTAATAATGCCCTTTTTAATCAAATTTTCCGGGTTTATAATCTCTCCATCTTTCGAATTTTTTTCCAAGACCTCAAGATTAACCACTGCAAAATCTTTTTCAAATCTAAAACTGCGATATCCTTTTAATTTAGGGTACCTTTTAATTAACTCTCTGATTATTGGCACCATTTTTCTTCCGGCTCTGGATTTCTGACCCTTCATTCCGTGTCCGGAATAAGTTCCTTTCCTTCCTCCCCTGCCAACTCTCTTTTTATTCCTATTTTTATGTTTTCTTTTTAATTCGTGAAGTTGCATAGTATTAAGCTTTTACCTCGGGGGACCCTTTGGGTCGTTTTAATTTTTTCAATGCCTCCATTGTGGCTCTGGCATTATTCAATTTATTCTTTGAACCTGAAAGAATTTTTGAAGAAATATTTTTAATTCCGGCTAAATCGCAAATCGTCCTAACAGCTCCTCCTGCAACCAATCCTCTGCCTTTCTTCTGGGGCTTCAGCAAAATGACTGCAGGTCCCGACTTTGCTGAAACTTCGTGAGGAATTGTTCCGTCAATAATAACAACCATTACCAGGTCCTTTTTTGCGCGCCTGGTGGCCTTTTCAATGGCTTGAGAGACGTCTTTGCCTTTGTCGATACCAATGCCGACTTTACCTTTTTTATCTCCGGCAACAACAACTGCTCTAAAACTCATTCTTTTACCTCCGCCCGTAACTCTGGTAACTCTGGCCAAATCCAGCAATTTTGTCTGGAACTCGTCTTTCTGCCTGTCTCTGCCAACTCCAGCTCTGCCAAAACCAGGCCTTCTCTGCCCGCCAAAACCCTGCCTGCCGGCAGGCTGGCGCCTCTCTTGCGCACCCGGGGTGCCCTTCTGATCTGGGTCGCTTCCGGTCGGGATCGGTATAAATTTTGTTTCTTCTGTTGCCATATTATTTTATTAAAATATTAATCCTCCTTCTCTGGCTCCATCGGCTACTGCCTTTACTCTGCCATGGAAAACAATTCCTCCTCTGTCAAAAACGACTTTTCCAATTTTATTTTCTACGGCTTTTTTGGCTATTAACTTTCCAACTTCTTTTGCAGCGTCGGTTTTCTTTATTTTTTTTGCGTTTTTCAAATCTTTATCAGAAGCGCCCATTAGGATTTTGGCTTTGTCGTCATCAATCAGTTGGGCATAAATGTGCTGGTTAGACCTAAAAACAAACAACCTTGGCATGTCTTTCGTGCCATGCATATGCATCCTTATCTTTTTATGCCTTCTTATTCTTTTGTCTTTTTTTGCTGACATATTTTTTTATTACTTAGATGTTGCTACTACTTTTTTACCCTCTTTTCTCCTGATTATTTCTCCTTGGTATTTAATGCCCTTGCCTTTGTATGGTTCCGCCTTTTTCTGTTTTCTAATTAAAGCAGCCATGTGGCCGACTCGTTCTTTATCTGGGCCGGAAACTGTAACCACGTTTTTTTCTACGGTAAAATTAACTCCAGGAATTTTTGCTATTTTAACAGGATTAGTAAATCCAAGGTTCAAAATCAAGGTATCCCCGTCAACATTTGCTTTAAATCCAACTCCTTCAATTTCTAATTTTTTTTCAAATCCTTTACTGACTCCTTCAACCATGTTTGATATTAAGGCTCTATATAGACCCCATAATCCCCTGCCTCGCTTTGAAAGTTCAGTTTTGGGAGAAACAAAAATCTTGCCATCTTTCGATTCAACCTTAATTTCGGGGTGTATAAACTGCGTTAGTTCTCCCTTGGGTCCGGAAACTTTAATTTCCTTCTCGGTTATCTCTACCTTTACCCCCTGGACTATTTCGATTGATTTTTTACCTATTCGTGACATTTGATTTACAAAAATTAATTACCAGATTTGGCAGATAACTTCTCCGCCTATTTTTTTATATCTTGCGTCTTTATTTGTCATTAATCCTTTTGATGTTGAAATTATTGAAATTCCATATCCTCCGCGTACTTTCTTTATTTCGTGCACCGCATTATAAATCCTCTGTCCTGGCTTTGAAACTCTCTTAAAACCCTCGATTGCCGGAACTTCGTTATCGTATTTTAAGGATATTTTTAGAGATTTTATCTTTCCTTTGGCGACTTTCTTAACCTCCCCGACAAAATTTTCTTTAGATAAAATAAGAGCGATCTCATTCTTTATATTAGATAAAGGAATCAAAACCTCTGTCTTGCCGACAGCTTCTGCGTTTTTTATTTGGTTTAACATGTCTGTGATTGGATCTGTCATAGTATTTTTACCAAGATGATTTTTTAATTCCTGGAATTTCTCCTTTATTTGCTAACTCCCTGAAACATATTCTGCAAAGGCCAAACTTTCTCATAAAACCATGCCTTCTCCCGCACTTAAAACAGCGTCTAATTTTCCTGCTGGAAAACTTTGGCTTCTTTTTTGCTTTTGCTTCCTGTGATACTTTAGCCATGATATTATGCCTTATTTGTTTCCTTCATTGGAAAACCTAATAATTTATATAATTCTAATCCTTCTTCTTTGCTTTTTGCGTTTGTAACCACTGTTATTTCTAATCCAAAAATTGTTTTCTCTTTTTCGGTAAAAATCTCCGGAAAAGAAATGTGTTCTTTGAACCCCATTGATAAATTTCCGGTTTTGTCGATTGATTTTGGATCGAGACCTTTAAAGTCTCTGGATCTTGGGAGGGATAAATAGATTAATCTTTCCAGAAAATCCCACATTCTGCTTTTTCTAAGAGTAACTACCGCGGCGATTTCCAGCCCTTCTCTCAGTTTGAAGCCCGCAATCGATTTTTTTGACTTAACCAAATTTGTTCTCTGCCCTGCGATTAAAGAGAGGTCCTGCATTATAATATTTTGAATTTTTTCCCTTTCTGAGGCAGATTTCCCAACAACTGCTTTACCAAAAGAACTGTTCAAAACTACCTTCTTTATAGAAGGAACAGCCATGGAATTTTTATATCCTAATTTCTGCATCATAGCAGGAATAACTTCTTTTTTGTATTTTTCTTTTAGACTTTGCATGCTATTTAAATATCTTGTTTGCATTTTTTGCAAACTCTTTTTTTAATATCGGGGGACCCTTTGGGTCCTATCTTGTATCCAATTCTTGTGGCTTTTCCGCATTTTGGACAAATCATCTTCATATCGGAGATATCCAGGGTCGCAGGAATCTCGACGGTTTGGCCCTTCTCGCCTTCCTTTTTGGGCCTTACATGCTTCTTTTTCAAATTTATCCCCTCCACTAAAACTTTCAGCTCTTTTGGGAAGGCTTTTGTTATTTTTCCGGTTCTGCCTTTGTCTTTGCCGGCTATTATTAAGACTGAATCTCCTTTTTTGAATTTCATATTTTTGTTAAATTTTACAGAAGCTCTGACGCCATCATGGCTATTCTATCAAAACCTTTGTCTTTCAATTCCTTGGCTGTTGGCCCCAAAATTCTAGTCCCCTTTGGCTCTTTGCCGTCTCCTAAAATCACGGCTGCGTTATCGTCAAATCTTATATAAGAGCCGTCTTCTCTCCTGAACTCTTTTCTCTGTCTTACTATCACGGCCTTTACTTTTTCGTGCTTTTTAACTATTTTTCTCGGTTCAGCTTTTTTAACAACCGCGACGACAATCTCTCCCAGCTGGGCATATCTTTTTCGGGTTCCTCCTGGTACATTAATAACCTGGATAATTTTAGCTCCGGTATTATCTGCAACTTTTAACATTGACCTTGGCTGTATCATAATTTTAAATTTTCTTGATTACTACCCAACTTTTATCTTTTGAAATCGGGGCGTGTTCTTCTATAACAACCCTGTCTCCCACATGATATTCTTGATTCTGGTCGTGGGCCTTATATTTTTTATGAACTTGGTATCTTCTTTTGTACTTTGGGTGCTCTTTGATTCTTTCAACTTCAACAACAACAGTCTTTTGCATCTTGTCTGAAACCACGGTTCCTTGTAATGTTTTCTTAGACATTTTGTTGAGCTTCCTTAATAATAGTTAATATCCTCGCTATCTCTTTTTTCGAATTATTGATTTCCTTAACATTCTTTAATTTGCCGGACGAAAATTTGAATCTAAGATCGCTCAGCTTCTTTGCCAATTCTTGAACATTCTTTTCCAATTCTTTTTTATCTCTTTTTCTTAATTCAGCGGTTTTCATATTAGATGTTGTCTTTTTTAACAAATTTTGTCTTGATTGGCAACTTATTCCCTGCTCCCTCTAGCGCTTCTTTGGCAATATCTTCTTTTAAGCCATCTATCTCAAAAATAATTCTTCCCGGCCTTATCGGAAAAACATAATGATCAACGCCTCCCTTTCCTCCGCCCAATCCAACCTCAGCGCCCTTAGACGTAACCGGCTTATCTGGGAAGACTCTAATCCAGAGCTTTCCTCCTTTCTTAAAATACCTGATTATATGCCTTCTTGCAGCTTCCAGCTGTCTTGCGGTAAGCCACTGCGTGTCTAAGGATTTCAATCCAAAACTGCCAAAGTGCAACTCGGTTGCCCTGTTTTCAATTCCTTTCGAAGCGTGCTTCTGCCACTTCCTATGTTTAACTTTTTTCGGCATTAATATTCCCATATGTTCTTGCCACGTTTTACGTGATTATTCAAATTTTTCTCCTTTATATATCCAAACCTTTATTCCTATTTTACCATATGTGCACAAAGCCTCATCCTGCGCGTAATCAATGTCTGCCCTAATTGTGTTTCTTGGCATTCTCCCATTTCCCAGCCATTCTCTCCTGGCAATTTCAATACCGTTTAACCGTCCTGATACCTCAATTCTTATTCCTTTTGCTTCTCTGTTTGTCATGACCCTTTCAATTGATTTTTTCAAGACTTGTCTGAATGGCATACGTTTTTCAATCTGCTGAGCGGCCATTTGAGCTACCAATGCCGAGGAAATCCAAGGATTTTTAACTTCTTTAATTTCTATTTTTAATTCTCGGGATGCTTTTTGAGCTATTCTATTTTTTGTCTTCTTCCTGATTTCATTTTCTATTTCTTTCTTCAAAACCTCAATCCCATTTCCACCTCTTCCAATAATCAATCCCGGCCTTGCTGTTTCAATAATTACATTAACTTTGTTGGCCGAATGTTCTATTTCTATATTAGCCACCGACGCTTCTATCAGCTTTTTTCTCAAAAAATCTTTAATTAAAAAGTCGTCCTCCAAATATTGAGGCATTTTTCTGCCGTAAAAACCGCGAATATTCCAATCTTCGGTTCCTTTTATTCTAAATGATTTTGGATGGACTTTATGTGCCATAGTATTACTTCTTGGTTTTTGTTATTCTTTTTCTAGCTTTTTTTTCTACTTTTACTGGTTTTGGTTCCTCTTTTTTCACAATAGGTGTTTTCTCGCCTAACGTTAACGCAATGTGGGATGATCTTTTTATAATAGGATATGCCCTTCCGCGAGACATAGGATGCCATCTTTTCATTTTGGGCCCTTCGTCAACAGTAATTGCAGAAATAAATAAATTTGATTCTTCAAGGTGTAAATCGTGTTTTGCCGAGGCCACCGCTGAATTCAAAAGCTTAAGTATCGGCTGGGCTGATTTATTCACAGTAAACAAAAGTATAGCTTGCGCTTCCGCTACTTTTTTGCCGCGTATCAAATCAACCACTTGTCTGGCTTTTCTTGGAGATGTCCTATAGTTGCTTAATTTTACTTTTATTTCCATGGCTTTATTTTATTGGTTATTTCTTAGGCCCTGGGGTGTTCCCTTTGGGACCTGCTAGAGTTGCGGCTGCTGCCTTGGGAGCCACTGCTCCTTCTATTTTGGCTGCCTCTTTTTGTTCTACCCCTGCCTCTATTTCTCTCTGCATTCTGCCTCCGTGTCTTACAAACTTTGTTGTCGGTGAAAACTCTCCAAGCTTGTGGCCAACCATGTCCTCCGAAACATAAACAGCAACAAAATCTTTTCCATTATGCACGCCAAATGTGTGTCCTACCATTTCAGGAGATATTGTAGAGTGTCTTGCCCAGGTTTTAATAATTTTTTTTTCATCTTTTCTCAAATCTAAAACCTTTTCAAGCAATCTTGCGTCTATATATGGACCTTTTTTTAAGCTTCGTGCCATAGTTTGTTGTTTATTTCTTTCTTCTGCTAATAATTAATTTGTTTGACCATTTTTTTACGTTTCTTGTTTTTACTCCCAATGCCGGCTTGCCCCAAGGAGTTTTTGGATGTTTCAAGCCAATTGGCTGTCTGCCTTCTCCGCCTCCATGTGGATGGTCGACTGGATTCATTACCGACCCTCTAACCGTTGGCCTTATTCCTTTGTGCCTATTTTTTCCGGCTTTGCCAACTCTGTAAAATCTGTTTTCCGGATTAGAAACCATGCCAATCGAAGCGAAGCATTCTCCGCTAAATCTCCTAATTTCACTAGACGGCATCTTTAAGTTTATATAATCTCCGTCGCGGGCTAACAATTGCGCCGAAGATCCGGCAGACCTGACAACTTTCCCTCCCTTTCCCGATTCCAATTCAATATTATATATGACCGTACCAACCGGTATATTTTTTAATTTTATCCTATTTCCCGGAGTTAATGGGGCTGTTTCTGCAAAAATAACCTCTTGCCCGACCTTCAAACCCTGAGGGGCTACAATATACTGTTTTGTTTTATCGGCATATTCTATTAAAGCAATAAAAGCTGTCCTGTTTGGGTCGTATTCCAAAGCAATAACTTTTGCCGGAAGATCCAGTTTTGTCTGTGAAAATTCAATTATCCTATATAGTTGCTTGACTCCTCCGCCTTTGTGCCTGACAGATATTCTGCCGGAGCTCGCCCTACCAACGTCTCTCCTTACGTATTTCAAAAGACTTTTCTCGGGCCCTTTTTTTGTAAGCTGTGAGAAGTCTATCCCAGTCATTCCTCTTCTAGCTGGCGTTGTTGGCTTAAATATCTTCATACTATAATATTTCTATTTTTTGACCTTCTTTAATTTTAACAACCGCCTTTTTATATGCTTTTCTAAATCCTTCTGTTTTGCCCAGTCTCCTCTTTTTAGACGGAATCTTTATTACATTCACGGACAAAACATCTACCTTGTAAATTCCTTCAACTGCATTTTTAATTTCCTTTTTGTTGTAATTAGGAGATACATCAAATACATATTGGTCTTTTTCAGCTAGATAACTGGCTTTTTCAGATATGTGCGGCTGTCTGACGGCCTCATAAGAAAATTTGGCATTTTTTGCCTTTGCAGTGCTTGTGGTTTTGACGGCTTCCTCTTTCTTTTCAACTAAAACTTTCTCAGATTTCTTCTCAGTTTTTTTTACGGCCGTTTTTTTAACCGGCCTCGCCTTCTCTGCTTCCTTTTTGTTTTTTAAAAAATCTAATAATGCCATACCTATTTATTAAACGTATTTTCTATCGTTTTAATGCTTTCTTTCGTCAATAGCAAATATTTGTGATTCAACAGCTGCAAAACGTTAAGGTTCCTTGCATCATCAATGGATGTTTTCTTTATATTCCTAGATGCCAAAAATACTTTTTTGTCGTAATTTGGCATTGCAATCAATGTCGAAAAGTTATTGCATGGCAATTTTGCCAAAGATTCCGCCATTTCTTTTGTCTTTCCTTTTTCTGATTCTATCTTATCTAAAATTACAAGCTGTTTGTTCCTTGCTTTTTCAGACAAAATCATAAATAAAGCCTTTCTTCTCATTTTTTTAGGAATTTCTCTCTCGAAAATTCTGTCTTTTCTCGGCCCATGCGTAATTCCTCCGCCCTTCCATAATGGAGAACGTATTGACCCGTGTCGTGATCTACCGGTTCCTTTCTGCGCCCATGGCTTTTTCCCTCCTCCCGAAACCTCTCCTCTAGTTTTAGCGTGAGCTGAAACCTGGCGCTTATTTGCCGATAAAGAAACTGTAATTTGGTGGACCAAATCGGCGTTAAACTTGACATCAAAAATTTCCTTGGGCAAAGTTAAGCTCCCTGAAACCTCTCCATTTTGATTGTAAACATCTATTTTCATTAAAATTAGCCTCTGATTTCCAGCAACGTCCTCTCATGTCCGGGGACCGCGCCCTTGATTACTAATAAATTATTCTCTTTATCAACCTTCATTATTTTTAAATTTTTAACTGTAACATGATCCGATCCCATTCTGCCTGGCATTTTTCTGCCCTTCCTGACATGCTGTGGGAATCTTGTACCAGTTGAACCGATTGTCCTCTGTTCGTGCTTCACACCGTGAGTAGCGTTTCTTCCGTGAAAACCGTGCCTTTTCACTCCGCCCTGAAACCCTTTTCCTTTTGAAATTCCGGAAACTTTTACAATCTGCCCCTCTTGAAAAATAGAAGCGTTTATTTCGTCACCAACATTAAGCTTGCCACCCTCATCGAGTCCGCACTCTTTTATATATGTGTATTCCTTTCCTTTCATGGACTTTCCTATCTTGCTCTTCTTTTCTATCTTTTTAAAACCAATCTGCAAGGCCTCGTATCCATCTTTCTCCTTATTTTTTTTCTGCAAAACATAGCACGGCCCAACCGAAATCAAGGTAACCGGCGTCACTTTGCCGTTTTTATCAAACATCTGGGACATTCCAAGTTTTTTTCCTAATATATATTTCATATTAACTAAAAGCTGGGCCGACGCCCAGCGCATATAGCAATGTTGTTGAGCAGGTGCCGAATGGTACCTGCAAGTTAACTATCGCGCTTGATTAACTATCTTATTATATCTTGATTGTAATGTCAACACCTGAAGGCAAATTCAGATCTCTCAACGATTCTATAATTTCCTGATTCGGATTTAAGATGTCAATCACTCTCTTATGCACTCTCATTTCAAATTGTTCTCTAGCATTCTTGTGCACAAAACTTGATCTGTTTACTGTGTATTTCAGAATCTCTGTCGGCAAAGGTACCGGCCCCAAAACTTCAGCTCCGTATCGGTTTGCAATGTCAATTATCTGCCTAGCTGAGTTATCAATTATTTTGTGATCGTAAGCTTTTAGCTTTATACGAAGCTTAAGCCCCGCTTCTAGAGCGGGGCTGCCCTTTTTGGGCGCTTCTTCCTTTACAGCTTTCTTTTTAGTGGTTTTAGTGGCGGGCATTCTATTTGATAATCTTTGTTACAACTCCGGCTCCAACTGTTTTTCCGCCTTCTCTAATGGCAAACTTGCCTTTTTCTTCCAAGGCAACCGGCACAATCAGCTTAACTGTCAGGTTGGCTGTGTCTCCAGGCATAACCATTTCTGTTCCGGCGGGCAAAGTTACATCTCCTGTTATATCAGATGTTCTTATATATAGCTGAGGTTTGTATCCTGTGAAGAACGGGGTGTGTCTTCCGCCCTCATCTTTAGACAAGACATAAACTTCTCCGGTAAATTCTGTATGAGGAGTAATAGAGCCTGGCTTGCAGATAACTTGTCCCCTCTCGATGTCTTCTTTCTTCAAACCTCTTAACAAAATTCCAACGTTGTCTCCAGCTCTTCCTTCATCCAAGCTCTTCTGGAACATTTCAACCGAAACAACAACTGTTTTCTGGGTTGGTTTAATACCAATAACCTCAACTTCATCGTTTGGGTGGACAACTCCTCTTTCTATTCTTCCGGTTGCCACTGTTCCTCTGCCTTCAATTGAAAATACGTCTTCAACTGCCATAGCAAATGGCTTGTCTAATTCTCTTTTTGGCTCTGGAATATAATTATCAACTGCGTCTAACAATTCAACAATTGGTTTACATGCGGCGTCATCAATTGAAGTTGCTTCCAATGCTTTTGTGGCTGAACCCCTGATAACCGGAGTTTCATCTCCCGGGTATCCGTTTTTCTTTAATAATTCTCTGACTTCTGACTCAACTAAGTCCAAAATTTCAGGGTCGTCAACCATGTCGCATTTATTCATAAACACAACCAAGCTTGGCAATCCAACTTGTCTGGCCAACAGAATGTGCTCTTTTGTCTGAGGCATTGGTCCGTCTGGGGCTGAAACCAAAAGTATTCCGCCGTCCATTTGGGCGGCTCCCGTAATCATGTTTTTAATGTAGTCGGCGTGGCCGGGGCAGTCAATTAAAGCATAGTGCCTTTTTGCTGTCTCAAATTCCAGGTGGGTGATAGAAATCGTCACTCCTCTTGCTTTCTCTTCCGGAGATGCGTCAATCTGATCAACGTTTTTGTCAGAAGACTTAAAACCGCGCAATTTTGAAACTTTCATAATTGCGGCTGACAATGTGGTTTTTCCATGATCAACGTGACCAATGGTACCAACGTTTACGTGAGGCTTAGACCTCTCGAATTTTTCTGTTGCCATTTTTTATTTTTGCTTTCCGCCATTTACCTGGCGGAAAGCTTTAATTACTTTTTATTAATATTATTATCTTATTATATTTTTTATAATAAGTCAATATCTATTTTACTTCTATTTACGTTTGCCGTCAACAATCTCTTGAGCAATGTTTCCTGGGACTGGTTCATACTTAGAAAATTCCATTGTAAAGCTTGCCCTACCCTCTGTTAACGAACGAATAGATGTTGCATATCCAAAAGTTTCAGACAATGGCACCTCTGCGTCAATTACTTTCATTCCAACTCTTTCAGATGTTTCTTTAATTTGCCCTCTTCTTGAGCTTAAGTCAGAAATAACTTGTCCAAAAAAATCTTCCGGAGTAACAACTTCCATTTTCATAACTGGCTCTAGAATAACCGGCTTAGCATTTTTGGCTGCGTGCTGAAAAGCCATTGAGCCCGCAATTTTGAAAGCAAATTCAGATGAGTCAACTTCGTGGAATGATCCGTCAATTAAGGTAACTTCAACGTCAACCATTGGATATCCGGCAACAACCCCTTTGTCCATTGCTTCTTTGACGCCTTTTTCAACCGGTGCAATAAATTCTTTTGGAATTGCGCCTCCTTTAATTTTGTCGATAAATTCAAACCCTGCTCCTCTTTCTTTGGGCTTTACAGTTAAAACAGCATGTCCGTATTGTCCTTTTCCTCCAGACTGCCTAACATATTTTTCTTCGCCCTCGGCTTCCATTGTAATTGTTTCCTTATAAGCCACTTGAGGCCTGCCATAATTTGCTTCAACATGGAATTCCCTTCTTAACCTGTCGGCAATAATGTCTAAATGCAATTCTCCCATGCCAGAAATAATTGTTTCTCCGGTTTCAATGTCTTCCTTAATTCTAAAGGTTGGATCTTCCTCGGTAAGCTTCCTGATAGACATGATAAGCTTTTCCTGGTCAACTTTTGTTTTTGGTTCAACTCTAATTCCAATAACCGGCTCGGGAAATACGATTTTTTCCAAAATAACAGGGTGGTCTTTGTCACACAATGTGTTTCCGGTGCTTGTTGCTTTCAACCCGACTGTAGCTCCAATTTCTCCGGCATAAATTTCGTCCAATTCCGCTCTTTCATCGGCGTGCATTCTTAAAATTCGAGAAATTCTTTCCTGTTCTCCATTGTTTGCGTTCAAAACATAAGAACCTTTTTTCAAAACTCCTGAATAAACTCTAAAATAAGTTAATGTTCCAACAAACGGGTCTGTTGCAATTTTAAACACCAAAGCTGAAAACGGCTCGTCATCAGATGCCTTTTTCTCAATAATAGCTCCTGTTTTAGGATCAATTCCCTTTTGCGGAGGCAAATCCAACGGGCTTGGCAGTAATTCAACAACTGCATCCAAAATTGTCTGTACTCCTTTGTTTTTTAAGGCGCTTCCGCAAAAAACAGGAACCAATTTGTAATTTAAAACTGATTTTCTTAAAACATTTTTGATTTCCTCAACTGTTATTTCCTTCCCTTCCAAAAACTTTTCTGTTAAATTGTTGTCTTCCCCTGCAACCTTCTCAATCATTTTTTTGTGCCAGGTTTCAGCCTCTAGTTTCCATTCCTCGGGAATTTCTTTTTCAACAACTGTAATTCCTTTGTCACCTTCAAAATAAAGTGCTTTCATTTTTACCAAATCAACAACTCCGGACAATTTTTCTTCCAGCCCCATTGGAATAGCAACCGCAACCGCATTTGGAGTTAATTTATTTAAAATTGATTGAAAGCTTTTTTCAAACGAAGCTCCCATTCTGTCTAATTTGTTTACAAAACAAACTCTGGGCACGTTGTATTTGTCTGCCTGCCTCCATACTGTTTCGCTTTGAGGCTCAACTCCGGCAACTCCATCAAAAACCACCACAGCCCCGTCTAGGACGCGAAGCGACCTCTGTACTTCGGCAGTAAAGTCAATGTGGCCAGGGGTGTCAATTAGGTTTATCTGGTGATTCCTCCAAAACATTGTTGTAGCAGCCGAAGTAATGGTAATACCTCTTTCTCTTTCTTGCACCATCCAGTCCATGGTAGTTTCTCCTTCGTGAACTTCTCCTATTTTGTGTGTCTTACCGGTATAAAACAAAAGGCGCTCGGAAAAAGTAGTTTTCCCTGCGTCGATGTGAGCAATAATTCCTATATTTCTTAAAGTTTCTAACGCGTGTTCTCTAGGCATAAATTATCTTGCAAAGTGGGCGAAAGCTTTGTTGGCTTCGGCCATTCTATGTACATCGGCTTTCTTTTTCATTGCTGTGCCTTGGTTATTTGAAACTTCAATCAATTCTTGAGCTAACCTTTCGGCCATTGGTTTGCCTTTTCCTTTTCTAGCTCCTTCCAAAATCCACTTTGTTGCCAAAGCTAATTTCCTCTCTCCCCTAACTTCCATCGGGACCTGATAAGTTGCCCCTCCAATTCTTTTTGGTTTAACCTCCAAAAGGGGCGAGGCATTTTCAATTGCCAATTTAAAAATTTCCAAGGGCTCTTTTTTTGTTTTTTCTCTTATTATGTCAAAGGCACTGTAAACAATTTTTTGAGCAATTGTTTTTTTGCCGCCTTCCATAACTTTGTTTATAAACTGCGATATAACGACGTCGTTATAAACTTGGTCTGGCGCTATTTTATGTTTTTTGTAAGCTCTTCGCATATATTTTTATTTAGCCTTTTTAGTTCCGTATTTTGATCTCTCTTGTTTTCTATTCTCAACTCCAGCTGTATCCAAAATTCCCCTGACAATGTGATACCTTACTCCCGGCAAGTCTTTGACTCTTCCGCCTCTTATCAAAACAATCGAGTGCTCCTGCAAATTGTGCCCTTCTCCCGGGATGTAAGCAGTAACCTCCATTCCGTTTGACAATTTTACTCTGGCAACTTTTCTTAAAGCAGAGTTTGGTTTTTTTGGTGTTTGAGTAAAAACCTTAATGCACACCCCTCTTTTAAATGGGGAATGATAGTTTGATGGCCTGTTTCTTAAAACATTAAAACCAAAATCCAGAGCAACAGTTTTCTTGCGGCTTTTTAATGGCTTCCTATTTTTTTTAATTAATTGGTGAATCGTAGGCATTTTAAAATGTAACCGCTCGACTACGCTCGCTGTAATTCTGCGGAATTAAGTAAAATTAAAAGCGCTTTGCGCCTATGTAATTTATATGTTAGCAAATTAAATTTAAAGAGTCAATACTCGGCCGGTAATTACCTGAAATATAATGTTCGTTATGCTAAACCATAAGGAACCCGCAAAGAGTATTAAAAGTACCAATATTACAACTCCGTATTGTTTCAGAAAAAATTTGAATTTTTCCATGCCAGCGGGCAGCAAACTAAATAAAATCCAAGAACCATCAAGAGGCGGAACCGGTATTAAGTTAAAAACAGCCAGCCATATATTTATAGACACAATATAGCCCAACGCCATGCCTATGCCAGGGTTATTAAAAATTATCACATCTGGAATAAATCTCAATATCAACCCGAAAATAATTGCCAATAATAAATTAGATGCTGGTCCCGCAAAAGAGACCTTGATATCTCCATATTTCTTGTCACGGAAATTATAAGGATTAACAGGAACTGGTTTTGCCCACCCAAACAGAAATGGACTTCCCGATATAAATAGAAGCAGCGGCAAAATGAAGGAGCCGAATGGATCTAGGTGCTTTAATGGGTTTAATGTCAATCTGCCCTCGTATTTTGCCGTGGGGTCGCCCAAGGAATAGGCAACATATCCGTGAGCCAACTCATGAATAATTACCGAAAAAAGCAATACTACCAGCGAAAAAATTGTGATTGCGGCTATTGTAAACATATTATATTATAGTACCATGTCTTGAAAAAAAATAAAGAAGGTGGTAATATGACAACATTAAATCAAAACTAAAAATTATGGCAGAAAAAATTTGCACAATTTGCAAGAAACATTCCGCAATGGGTACAACTCTTGTTAAATTAAGAGGAAAATACAACCCAACCACTAAAACAAGAAAATATCCAAATCTTCAATGGGTTCGTTTGAGGTCCAAAGGCGGGAAGCCCGGCAAAAGGGTTTTAGCTTGCGCCAAATGTATAAAAAGAACTTCTAAAATATAGATCCTGCTTCCGGGGTGGAGTATGCCGGCAGTACGCGTCCATGGGGTGGATGTAGACTGGGTTCAATTCCCAGCACCCCGACAAAAAAATATCCCGATGTACATCGGGATATTTTTTATTGTTTATTTAAATATACTTTTTTATTTTTTCTATAATCTCATCTATATCTATTTGCGCCTTTATCAAATAATCCGTGGCTCCCAGCTTCAATCCCCTGTCTAAATCTTCTTTCTGCCCCAAATTAGACAGAATAATAACCGGAGTGGAAGAAATTTCCTTATCCTCCCTAATTTTTGACAAAACCTCAAAACCATCTACGTCCGGAAGAAGAACGTCTAAAAATACTAAACCGGGTTTCTCTTCTTTAACCTTTTCAATTCCATCTCTTCCATTAATAGACATAGAAAATTCAAAACCGCTGTTGTGAAGTTTTTTTGCGATTAACTCCCTAAAAAATTCGTCGTCTTCAATAATTAGAATTTTTTTTGTCATATGGTTTTTGATTATACTTTAATACTATTATATATTCTTGGGGAAAGCAATCGGCAAGGTGACATAAAAAGTACTGCCCTTGTTCTCCTGGGATTGAAACCAAATTTTCCCGTTGTGGGCGCTGATTATATTTTTTGCTATAAACAGCCCCAAACCTGCCCCCGATGGATCATTTTTTATTGCGTTATCGCTTCTAAAAAATTTATCGAATATGTGCTGCTGTTTTTGTTTGGGTATCCCCATTCCGGAATCCTGGACCTGTATTTCTATCTCTTTTCCACTCGTTTGCAAGGAAACTTTTATCATTCCCCCTGACGGAGTATATTTAATGGCGTTATCAAGGAGGTTTTGTATTACTGCCTCTATGGCCTCTTTATCCAGCATTGTTTTAGCAAAAACATTCTCCGGCCTATCGAAAGAAAATTTAATATTTTTACTGGCGATTTCGCTCTGGTAATCATTTATAACAGATTGGACTATATCCTCAACACTATACAAACTCATGTTATAAACATGATTTCCGTCTTCGGCCCTAGCCAGATCCAGCAAATCATTGACCGAAGAAATCATTGTATTTGTACGCTGGCCTATCTTTTTTATAATATCTTTCTGCTCTAAAGTAGTCTGGCCAAAATCTCCCGAAAGAAGCATTCTTAAGGGCCATTTCACCCCCGTTAAGGACGTTCTAAGCTTATGGACAACCATTAAAATAAACTCTGTATTTACTTTAGAATCACTTTTTCCTTTGGGATTTTTAAAATATCCTAAACCATAGAATATTGCAACAGAAAAAATAAAAGTAGCGGGCAGCAATGCATAAAAACCGCCCTGCGCGAAAAGAAAAGATTCTACAGACACTAAAAACAATAAAATGATATTAACGATAACTAGTGCGGTTATATATTCTACTAATTTTGTAAATGACATTTCTTATATTAAACTTTAAATGTTTCTTTTATGATGCCGTTTTTCGATGCGTCTATAATTCCAGATGTAAAGATTAATGAATATGACCCATCGTTATTCTTCTTATCTATTTTAACATAATATTTGCCCGATGGAACCAAACAGTAATATTTGCCGTATTTATCGGCGGATTTGGAACTTATTTCTTTATTAGAATCGGGCAATACAATCCTAATTATTGCGAAAGATAAAGGCTCTCCAGTTGCCTTGTCCATTACAGAACCATAGGATTTTGGCTTTAAGCCCAAAAATCGCAGTAGCAATAAAAACAAATACAAAACCATTATTATAGTATTGTATGGATAAGGGGCAAAAACAAAAGCCACGAGAGCGACAAAAAAACCAACCACAAAAAAGAAATCGTAAATCTTTCTTAAAATAATATCCCATTTAGAATAAAACTTCATTAAATTCTTGTTTTTTTTCTCAAACTCATTCCAATCGAATTTTACCGGGTCTAAAGGAATATTTTTAGCAATAACCTCTTCTGAAGATTTAATATAAATGTTTTCACCGAAATAGAGATCAGCATAAAGTTCGTCGTTTGTTTTTCCGGCAAGTTTTTGCGAAGGAAAGATGTAATTAGACTTGCGCGCGCTCATTTGGTAGGTGCCCGGTTCAACTAGGAATCCGTAGCGGCCATCCAGGTCGGTTATAGCAGATAAAATTTTGCCAGTCTGAAGATTTTTTAAAACCACGTACGCCGGATCTATGGGACGTTTAGTAACAGAATCATAAACAACGCCCCATGATTTAACTTTCTTCCTTAAACCAAAAGCGGTCAGCAAAAGCCCGAACAACCTCAACGGAAGCAAAAATAATTCAAAAATAGAAGCTGGAGCAAAAGCAGCAGTAACAGCAATCGCAATGATTCCTGTGGCTACTCCAACGGTCGAAATTATTTTTGTTACAGCTGATCCCTGGGGTGTTTCAATTATTTTTTTTATATCATCTACTAACGGCCCGATGGTTTCTATTACAGGGGTTATTATCGTGCATTGTCCGCAGTCAGAGGAGCACGAGTTACAATCTTCCGATGAATCGCAAACCGCATTTCCGCAAACATTACCGGTAACTAGATTACAATCGCTATCAGTCTGGCATTGGTCCGGCCCCTCCCCATTTACAGCCGCACACTGCCTGGAAGAATTACACAAATTATGTTTTGAAATTACACAATCACTATCTTTGGTGCATTGATTAATACCGACACCCAACACCGGCAAACACTTAAGTCCGTTGCATTCGCTGTGAGTTGTCCGGCAATCGCTGTTCGTCTGGCAAAAATCTGCGCCGGCTCCATTTACAACAACGCACTGATTTTGAGAATTGCATTCATTGTGCTTCGCAGGCTGGCAATCACTGCTGGTTTTACATTGATTTATTCCTACGCCGTCTACATCTATACACTGCCTTTGCAAATTACATTCGCTATGTGTCACATGACAGTCGGTATCTGAAAGACATTGATTGCTTCCTATTCCATCAACGGCCACACACTGGTTCTGTGAATTACATTCATTATGTTTGCCTAAAAAACAATCATTATTAGCTTGGCACTGATTAATGCCAGAACCGCTTACAGACACGCACTGACTCTGACTGTTACATTCGCTGTGTGTCACAATACAGTCAGTGTTCGTCCGACATTGATTCATTCCTACGCCGTTGATAGCAACACATTGATTTTGTGAATTACATTCGTTATGCGGGGTGCAGTCGCTGTTAGCAAAACACTTATTAGCTCCATAACCTAAAACGGAAACGCACTGGTTTTTCGAGTTGCATTCGTTATAAGAATCACCGCCACCAGGGCCTCCGCAGGTTCCGCAGTCGTCAATACATGTGTTGCATGTTTCACCATTATTGCAAATTCCGTCACCACAAAATGCATTGCGCCAGGTAGTTGTAACAGGACAACCGGTTTCCGTACAAGAAAAATTAACAGTTCCAACTATGTCTCCGGAAGCTGTACCGACAAATTGTCCTGAAGAATTTATTGTTACACTGCCAAAGTCTATCCAGCCGGTATTTTGCCCCCAAGCTTTTCCGGAAAGCACGCCGTGGCCGTCATTTTTTACTCCGCTTTGAGTCGGGTTTAAATTTATCCAGCCGTAATTTGTACTCCAGGCATACCCGGTTATAGCGCTATCTGTTATTTGCACGTTGCAACCAGAACAACCGAAATTTATCCAGCCTAATTGAGTGGACCAGGCATATTTATATGTACTGTCAATCGTCCCTGTGGCAGCGAGCACAGAAAAAACAGGAACCAACCAGGCCAAACAGATAAATAATAACAAAATAATCTTTTTCATAAATTTAAAACTATTTGCCAAACAGCCCAAACAAATGTTTTATCGGTTCAACTAATCCCGCTCCAATTGGTTCTCCAATTATCCACCTTACAAAGTTCCACGCTCCGTTAAGCAGACCTGAAGCAGCGCTCTGAATCAATTCCGAGGTTGCGGCAGCCGGAGTTTCTTCTGCTGCCGGGGCTGTTTCCGAAGACTGTTCTGCCGGTACTGGGGTTTCTACAACTGGCTGAGGAGCTAAAATAACATTGACTGCAGCTTTTACGTTGTTTACGTTGGTAGCGTTGGGTGGCTGAACAATCGTACCTAAGAAAAAATAAGTACCCGCTGTGTTTGGATCATATAATGGCATTCCCCCATCCCACGTCACGGCTATGCTTAGTGTCGTGCCGTCTGACATATTAGCTGTAACCTCAATAGGCAGATTAGCAGAGGCAAGAGCAGTTGCGTAATCAACGTTGATGTCCGAAATTGGGGCTATTGAACTGATATCTGGAGGAAGTTGTTCTTTAATCTGCTTAATTGTATCCTTGGCTTCGTTGGCAGTTTTGGTTGCCTGCTGAGCTGTCTGCCTGGCCTCTTGAGCTATTTCCTGAGCCACATCTATAGCTGCTTGTGTCTGCTGCGAAATGTCCTGTGATGAATTTTGTGAAGTATTCGATTCTTGAACAGCAATACCAGCTTCTACACTTCCGCACTCGCCTTTTACTTTCTGCCATTCGCCGTTATCTATCCAGGTACAATAAATTTCGCCGGTTGAGCCGTCAACCATTTCTATCTTTTTGATTCTAGCCGTGTCCGTGCTGAACTTCTGTGTGGCTAGCTGGGTAATACTGGTGACTCCGTCTTTGATGGAGATACCCAGACCAATTAAGACATTGGTTACTTTGTCGGCTAGGGTTTCGGTGGAGACTCCGGAGACTT
>Ga0247841_10001540_pt1 | contig 50920 bp, 76 predicted proteins | sample LaCruzMarch2015__2_FD_192410 | JGI IMG/M metagenome (GOLD analysis project Ga0247841, IMG submission 192410) | Freshwater microbial communities from meromictic Lake La Cruz, Castile-La Mancha, Spain - LaCruzMarch2015_18m | ecosystem: Environmental > Aquatic > Freshwater > Lake | place: Spain... | reverse complement strand
CAGTTTTCTTGAACCTGATAAGTCGTTTCTTGGAGGCTACAGGGAGTTTGATTACAGTGTTGCCTGAAACGTATAGGCTCTGAAAGCCGTCAGTGTCGAGGATGGTGTAGGCTGAGGACTTGGCGATTGCCGTAAGATATGAAGCACCTGCTCTTTTGATATTCATGGCTTCCTCCTATGCGAACGAGTAGGTGACTTTAACAACAGCACCACTCGAAGCGACGGCATTGATGCACCGGAATTTCCTGATCTCCGAAATGTCATTCAGGGTTAGAACGTCACCCACGTTAAGCATGTGGCCCCCATACGTCCCGGACGTGATCGTGGGGGTCGTGCCGTCAACGCAGAAGTTGATTGCCGCCGTTTCAACGGTAATGACTGCCCTTTTGACCTGCATGACATCCTGGGGTTCAACCAGTTCGACCAACGAAAGTGCATCAAAGGTTACGGCACCCGAAGAACTGGCTACCGAGATGGAGAAGGCTCCGGGGATGTTGGCTGCCACGAACCGGACCTTATACGTCCCGGCAGTGCCAAGACCACTAAGCGAAACTGCGGAAGCAGCAAAAGCTGTGGTTATCGTTGCGGTCCCTACCAACGATGCGGTTGATGTAGTATAGGTGAATTCATACGTTGCCCCGCTTCTACCCGTTCTCGCAAGAGCCGTAACTGCCTGATCGAGAGTTCCAGCATTGGTCGAATCAGTGTAAACGGCTGTGTTGGCAGCGAGAGCAAAGTCGCCCGTCTCAGTCCATGAAGTGCCGGAATCCAAGGTGCCGTTGGTTAATGATTCCGGGTAAACCGCAGGCGGGTCATAAACCGTCGCGCTCAGTGCAGTTGCCGTTGTGATCGTCGTTAATTTCTCGTAACTTTTCGCTGATCCCATTTTGTGCCTCCTGTGGGGGTATGGCCCCTCTGTCTGTCAGGGCAAAGAAAAAGGGCGTCATCCTGTGAGAGTGTGGTCCCACACGACCGCCCTTAATCTTTCTTGCGTCCCCCTTGGATGATCAGTCCGCCGGGAAGCCCTGATTGTTAGCGAACCTGTTTCTGTTGTAATGCCTTCCCTATGATTGCCGCCTTTTCCTCAGTCGATGCAGCATTCATATATGCCGTGAATAGTGGTTGATTTGCCTTCAAAATCAGTAAGTCTTTATATCTGTTTTTGAATGAACCGTATGGGTCTCCTATCAATTTGTGTTGAATAACTCCTGTTTTGACAAGATCCACGAAAAGTTTATCCGGTCCCTTGGGCGTTTTTGATCGCAAATCTTCCGCGATAGCCTTCGACTGTTCAATGGATTCAGCCGCCCTTGCCTGTTTAACCTTATCCACAACGCCCCTCAGTTCTTCGGCCTGTCCTCGATTCGACACCCTCAGAAAACGTCCGAGTATCTTCCCGACTACCGGGATACCTAATGCCGTTTCCAATTCACTTTTAACGCTACCCACGTCATCGCCTTTGAACGTATAAACAGATGTTCCGAAGGTCTTGTTGGCGGTGGATTTTGCCATAGAGCTAAAGGCATACTTCCCGCCAGCCGTAAATGCTTGTTCGGGGATAACCGGGCGTCCGGTGAATTCATCGTAGGGGTTCTTTCCTCTCGCATAACTCATCCAGTCCGAGCTAATACCAAGAACCGGGTTCAGTCCCGAATAGGGAAGTCCCCCGGCCATGTAGTCTGCAAGGTCCGTTGCCGTTTTGGTCTTGTTGAGATTCCATAGTTTCCATAGTGCGCCAGAGATCACTTGACCCTGGAAGTCATGGGGAAGAACAAAGTAAACCGTACTGCCATTTTTGGTTGTACCGATGGGGACGGTCATGTAGTTTGCCTTTTCTCGTTCTGGAATATTGTCCATCATCTGTTTGTATTTTGCCCCAAGTAGTCCCGCTCCTGCCGAAAACATAGCAATCTTGGGCGCAATATCGTACTTTGCCAATTTCCAGAGATAGGCACTTGGCGACTCTTTAGCCGATTCAATGGCGGATCGGATACCTTCTTTCCCTACGTTGGAGAACAGGAAGATATTGTTATAAAGTTGTTTCGCTGATCCAGCCCTCATAATGTCGGGGGTTCCTACCCGCGATCTGACGATATGAGCTATCTCTTTATCGCTGTACTTACCTTGCTCCTTTAGATATTTATAACCCGCGATCTTGGTCCACTTTTCAGAGAACTTTCCCACCATCCCCAAGGCATCCCACGCCTTACGGAAAGGTTTTAGAACATTGCTTTCATACTTTGCTCCACTTTGACCATAGGCCATCAGCAATCTATCAAGTTGTGTTTCGGGGGTGAATCCACTTGCATCGTAGAGTCTGTCGATAGGGAGCATCTTCCCTTGATACATGGCCTTCGTGGCAGGTGTTGCGATCCCCCGCATTTCTTTTACTGTTTCCGGGACCGCCTTCACCATCGCCACTGCCGCCTTGGATAGATTCGCTCCGGGGATATTCATGGCAAATGACCGGACATCCCTTTGAACATTCCATAAAGCCCATGCCGGATTGTGACTGACAAGAATCGCCTTGATTGGCGCGGAGACATATCGGGCTATTTTAGCAAGGACACTCGCCTCGTAAGGGTCTTTGTTGAAACTCTCGGCTATTTCTCTTGGCACATAAAAGGTCTTTACCTTCCCGCCTTCCAGATACGTTATCGCCCCGAAGTTTGCCGGTTGCCTTGTGTCGGGAACGTACACCCTCCCACCCTGTTTTGATTTTTGCGGGATCATATTGACCGTTTTAATATCAGAGGGAAAGTCGCGTAGCATCATGTCAACAGCCGAAGCCTTTGCCATTTTGATGTTTGCCGCACGAATCAAGGCCGCATCCTTCATAATGGTGGCTGTGAGAGGATTTTCAATAGGGGCCAAGGTGCCTACGAGTTTATGGATATATGCCGGATCAATCTGCCGGTAAACCTCTCCGGCCATCTGGCTTCCGTATTGTTCTTCCATGTAGTGCAGGACATTGAAACGTGCGTATTCCCGGTTGTCCCTAATTTTACTCATCAGTTTTTCGTCATACATCCCCGCCTTTTCCAGTAGGGGAATTATGGATTTAGAACGCAAGTCCTGATAACCGTCAACAATCTGCTTCACTCTGTTATATTTTTCCACTCCCCACTGGTTCCGCAGATTGTCCATATCCTTTTTTGCTATGTCTCCGACCTCTCCCCAGGGAACCGCTTTCTCTTTCAATTCCGTGGACGCCCTATTGAGGAACATATATTTCCCGATGTCGGATTCGCTTAACCCGGCTTTCGTGGCAGGGTTCTTAACAATACTGTCAACATCCCGAAGATATTGAAACACTTCCCCTGAGACATAGGGCAATTCCTCGACCCAATAGACGGGGTTTTCTTCCGGGAGAAACTTTCGTCCGGCTTTTTCGGCCAACTTCTTTTTCTGAATCAGTCCGGTATTGACATCGACCAATTCATGTTTCAACCATTTGAATATATCAAGGGGTTGCTTGGTTTCCGACATACCCTTGCGGATTTCTTCGCCCTTTGTGAACGCCTCGTCAATGGCACCCATCCGCTTTTCAAACACACCGCCGCTGGATATAAGAGACTGGGTATCCTCGTATAACTGTTTGACTTGCGGTTTCCGTTCAAGGAAATTGAAGAACGCTTGCCTAAACTTCGGAGCCGTTTGTTCCAACAGGGTCGGTTCATTCAACAGAACGCTGAAAGCATCGGCGTAAAGTTCCTCAGACGAATGACGGTAAGACGTGAACTTTGCACTCTCGTTTACATCGAAAGGTTTCCATTGTTGGGTAAGCGTTTTCAACTCACCCATAATATCTTCTTTTTTCCACAGGTGACGCCGTTCGACCTCTGCCGCCAGTAGTTCTTCAAATATCTTCCGAACATTGCCGGGAGCCGCAGACGGATTAAATTTGAACCATTCGGGGATACTTCCCTTCATGGCATCCCGCGCCAACTGTACCTTTTCCTTGTCAGACATCTTGGCGACAAATTCAGATAACTTAGGATTCACGATCACAACATTATTCCAAACGGCAAGAATATCAGCCGGGGTTACGGCAGGTGCGGTTCCCGCCTTCCCCATTGCCGCCTGTCGTTTCGCCTCTTGCCGGATCAGTTCTTTTTCCGGGTCCGTTAGGACTTTGAGGGGAGCATTGGGGTATTCCTCAAGGAAACTATCGAAATACTTCTTGAGTGATCCGATACGTCCGAGGATGTTTCCCCGTTTCATGGTCTTATCCGGGAGATAGTCAATCCAGTGACCTATTTCATGGGATAGGGTCTTTGATGCACCTATGGGGTCTTTGAAGATGTCGGCCTTTAGATCAATAGAACCCTTGCCAACGGGTTTGAATATCCCTAATATCTCGTCACGTTGTATCCCTCCTGCTCTCAGTTTTTCAAGGATACGGGGATATTGCCCTCCGCCGAGTTCTTTTGCTATGTCAACGAGTTCCGGGAGTTCAACGACATTCGCGTGCGCTGGCGAATATCCGCCCCGGTCTGCATACCCGCCGGTGTCCGCCGCTTGTCCTTGCCACTTGAAACCTTGCTGTCCCTGTGCCTGTTCCTGGCGTAATTGTTTAACCAGATCCGGGTTAGTATGCCAACTTTCCCATAGTTCTTTTTCCACCTTCAGGTCTTGGATGATCTTCTCGGCTCCGGTTGCGTCTCCACGTTTGATTCCGAATTTCTTTTCAAGAACGTCAGACCATTTCAGGGATCGCAATGCCGACAGATCATTATCAAGGGATTTGATATGCCCACTGGCAAGTTTTCCCATTTCCTCTGCATCCCGGATAGCATCATCTAATCCATCGGAAAACATATCCCCCTGCTGACTTGCCGTACTTGCGGGACGGTTTACCGACATGGCCTTCATAAAGTTTGCCACTTCATCGGGTTTTGCATTGGGTTTATCTAAGGCATATTTAATACCGACAATCTGAAGGTTCTCGTTCTTCGGCGCAATATTAACAATGGCTTCGACGTTTTCCGGGGAGATATTTCCGCTTGTAAATTGAGCGTATGCGTTATCGGTAGCCTTGGTGCCGATGTTAAAACCACGACCCTTTATCCCCCGTTGAGTAGCTATTTCCGGGGAGTACCCGCCTTCACGGAAGAAAGCGGCATGGTCGAAGATAGTTCCTTTCCCTTCAAGAATATTGGATTCAGCAGCCATCTTGCGGGCGTCTTTAACGGTAAACCCATCCGTCTCTTTTAGAATCTGCATATTCAGGGATTCGATTCCCTGCTTTTTCGCAGCCGCTAATCGATGATGTCCGTTAGCGATAAAGATTTCACCTTTTTTGTCTTGCCATCCAACCGTGACACCAGCGGCCAATTCATTCCATTCGCCTTCGAGGTCTTTCTGTACCCCACGTTTATCGACATTCTTCTTGAACTGAAACTTGTCAGGATCAACCTTTATATCCTCAACCTTGATTCTCTGGACGGGGAATTGGCCCTTATCGACAAAAGCCGCCGATGATTCTGACGGGCCGACGTTTGGGGTTTCCTTTACTTCGGGCGGACCTTTAAGAAGTTTGGTTTCCTCCGGGGCCGTCAGTTTTCCTTGCGACGTTGCCCCAGGTTTAACGATCTCTTCTCCCCCTGGTAGTTCTGCCAACCGTTTATTCTCAATCACCCTGAGCGCAGGAGACGTAATTGACGCGGAAACTGGTCCCGTTGTCGGGATGACTGCGCCTACTGGTTTTGTGTAGGGTATTCCCTTTGCCCTCAAGATCGCCATTCTTTCGGCTTCGGCGGGGATGGATATAATCTTTGACACACCCTCCGCACCTGCTTTTGCAAGTTTAGGAATGTCTGTTGCTCCCCCGGTCATCCATGCCGCCGCTTCTCTTGCCGCTGTTGCCAGTTTCCCAACAAGAGGTGCGGCTTTCAACACTCCTGCCACGGCCCCAAACGATGCTGCCGTAACCGGGTCTTGAAGAAACGAAATCTCCCCGGATTCGGGAACATTGATTTGCACGGATGGCCGTTTCATGTACGCGGGAATGTCTTTGCCAGTCAACATATCCCGAATAATGTTGTTCTGCACTTCGGGAATGTCTTTATTCGCCGGGAAATGCCCTGTGAAGAAATCCGCTACTTTCTCCGCTGTCGTTGCTTCGCCGGGTTTCGCCGTAACCTCTGGCGTGACAGTTTCCTTTTTCCGTATAGAATGAACCGGCGCGGCCATCGCAGCATAGGACTCCGGGGTTATCCCAACATCCATGTAGGGATTTGCTTCCTCGGTCTGCATATACGGATTAGTGGTTTCCGTATCGGCAATGTCCATGTAAGGATTTGCTTCCATTAATAATCCTTGCCCGTCCTCTTTTTATACATCTCTTTAACCTTAGCCGGATTCACACCCGCCTTTATTGCTGCATCTGCGTTTTGCCTTTCAGTATCAACCGGAGCGGCCGGAGGCGTTTCCTTGGTAGTTGCAGGAGCAAACCCCTTCACATATTCAAGTTCCGTTGTAAGCTGATCGATTGCCTGCTGTTTTGCCGCAGGATCATTTGACGCCATCAGGCCAGCATATTCGGGGATTTGCGCCACAAGAAGTGCATCAATAGGGCTACCGCTTTTCAGTCTTGAAATAGCAGAACTGATAGCGGACATCCTTTTCATGGCCTGTCCGGGTTTGTATTCCGGCTTCTCCGGTTTGGCCGGTTCTTTATATGGCTTCAATCCATTGGTATCAATAATGGATTGTGCATTGGGATCGTTCATATTCACGATTACTATTTTACCCGCCGGTGTCATATAGTTTGCGTTTCGGGGAGTGACCTTTTCCGGTTTCTCTGGTTTCGCCAAATCCACCTTCTTTTTCAAAATACCAAGTTGTACATTTTCCATTTGAAGGGCTTTCAGTGCATCGGGCGTATGCTCCTTGTAATAAGCAAGTGCCAGTTTTTGTCTCTGTGTGAAATTATCTTCAAATGTTTTCAGGTTCTTTTTCTGTGCTTCCCGGAATCTCGCCAAATCTGCATCCGTGGCGTCTTTGATATTGTAGTTAAACATTTGCCGAAAGTTCCCGACGGCATCCTTGTCCATCATTGCTTGCGCTTGTTCCTTTGCCGGAATCGTAAGAGAAACCCTGTATATTCCCTCAGAAACCTTAGTAAGTTCTTCGGGAGTAAGTTTCATGCCTTTTTTGAGCATCTTGTCTATGTTTTGCTGTCGTTCCCTATCCAAATCCGCTGGACTCTTTTTCCCAAAGTTGATAAGATTAAGGGCGTCTGTGTCGGCAGTCCCCCTTGTATCTGTCAATTTATCAATGGCTGATTGCGGTTGATCTTCGGGTCTCCCGAGCGCGGGGGGTTCGTGTCCCGCAGTATCCCCACCCATATAACTTATCGGCTCCTGAGTATCGGGGTCGATATATCCCCCGCCCGTGTCGATTGCCTCCTGTCTGCGACCGGGAATATTCGTAATCAGGGCGGGAGGTCTATCGGGTTGGATTAGGCTCTGACTATCCTCTGCAACCGCCTGGTCCGTCGGATACATTGATTCGTAATCTGCTTGTGCGCGAAGTACGCCCATCATAACCTCCTATAAAACCCCATAACTCCCGTAACCGCCCGGTCTATTAAGTGCGGGGTCGTATGGTTGATTCCCCCGATATCCAGAGGTAGAGCCGCCGCTCGTAACCTGTTTGGTTGTTCCCCCGCTCGTAACCTGCGTAGTGTTACTCCCGGATGTATATGTATTTTGGGTACTCGTTCCCGTTGTGGAAGTATCCATTGTCCCGAGATACATGCCGACTTCGGAGTTGAATTTAGCCAAGTGTTCCGATAACTGACCCCTGTAATTCTCAACCGCCTGAGTGACAAGTATCCCGTATTCTGCGTTGTAGATTGCCCTTGCAGCACTACTCGCGGCTTGAAGTATTCTCCCGAGGCCCTGACCGGCCCCGGCGAACAGTTCCCTCATCTGCGCCCCGCGAGTCGCGAAGTTACCCTCAGACATGAGTTTATTGAGACCCTTCCGAAGACTCTGCCTCCATTCCCCTACTCCAAGTGCCTGTTCCTCTTGTGCGAGATATCGTTCCCGTAAAGCGTCACGCGCGGGAAGACTCAGAGCTGCCGCCTCCTCGTATTGTGGAAGGGCCATTGTGGGTATCCGTTGGGAAATATTTGTCGTCGAACCACTCGTGGTGGAAGTGGTGGGACTGGTCACGGATGTCGTGGTTGTTGGATCTCTTGTAGTCGTCGTGGTGGTCGGTTCGGTAGAATTATAAGTATAGACAGGTTCATTCAGGGCCTGTCCTGCTCCGGCGGATTTCCCCGTAGGGGCAACAGCAGGAACGGAAGGAACAGAAGTGCTGGACCTGCTTCCCGTGCCGCCAGCCAGCCTCTGCCCTTGAGGTTTTACCGCAGGAGGGGGTTCGGGAGTAACCCAAGCCCCATAAAGTCCGCTATCAAGTGCGGGAGAGCCAAAAGAAGCAGGTGCCGAATTCGGATCGGCGGGGGAATACTTCCACCAGTCACCGGGATCATAAGAGGTATTTGTCGGTTCGTGACCGGAAGAACCTTCGGGATCATAACCGGGATCATTCCCCAAATACTCATCCCATTCTCCATATCTGTTATATCCGCCCATCACTTCCTCCTTGAAATCCGCAAATCTCTCTGTTTATCCGCAAGAATGCTGTACATTATATGAAAATAGTTCGACGATCGATGCGCCACAAGTCCAACCAGAATACAGACCGCCACCGTTGTATCCATAAACAAATATCCGATCACCGCCAAAATCGAAACCCAAAAACTGGTACACGTGGGGCATGACAGCAGGTGGGTCTGTTGTCTTTCCGAGTACAGAAACGGAGTGTGTCTGATTATCCATTCTTTTGACCCCTGAATCGGCGCGGCAGTTTTTATCAATTCGACAACGGCTTCAACCGCTATCGCCAATAGAATAATGTTGATTACGCTTGGTTCAACCACGCCACATCTCCCACATATTTTTTCATCGCATTGTTATATGCAACTGCCGCATCTACGGGATTATTGAATGTTCCAACGTACCGTTCCGCAATATTTTTCAAATGAATAAATGAACACCACTTCCCCCGTTTATTTGAAAACGATACTCCCTTATAACCAGAAGTATTGTTTTGCGGTAACCCCCTATTGCACAAGTTTTCACTGTGTTTCAGAAATCTCAGATTAGATTTTCTATTATCCAACGGGTCTCTGTTAATATGGTCATTTACATAACCGGTCTGCTTCCCAATGAGGAATTGGTGTAGATACTCACTGGGGCGATTCTTTTTGACGTACCCGTGTGCCATTACCCATCGGTACGCACTTACCTTTTCAACGTCCTCTATATCTATTTGCGCAAACGATATCGTTGAATCTTTATGAAGCAATTCGATCTCTGCATATCCGTCACGCACAAAAATCCGGTTTGGGTGATACCACGTTTTCCGTGGTCTCTTTATTCGTTTATAGTGCATCCGGCATTGACCTTTTGCAGAATGTTTTCTTCCACATCCCTCTACCGTGCAAAGACGCATTATTTTCTCCTTTTGTCTCCCTCGACTACCACCTTATAACCACACGGGCATCCTTTATACCCTTCCGATGAACCGCAACATGGGCGGTAGAGTTTCATCTTCTTTCCGCACGCAGGACACAGTTCATCAAGATACGCCTCTACTGCGCCGGGGATCTCGTCTTTCTTGCTTGATTTCGTCAACCCCCTTAAATGTTCCACTAAATCCATTAGCCGCCTCGTTTCCTTTTATCCGCAAGTTATCCATCCACCATTTAAGGTCGTTCGTGCTGTTGAGTACCGTGTCGCAATTATCATTCATGCAGACGAGCTGAATTTTTGTTCCCTCGTCGTTTTCGGGGAGCTGCCGAAACGCCATATCTGCACCGCACTCAACACATTTGGGACGGTAGTATTTATCCATGATTGTTCTCGGCTTACTCCCGGATACATTTGCCAGAAATATCTCTCGTTCCCGTTCTGCGAAGATCGTCTGATATGCGGCAAAGGCATGGGTAATATTCTTCGTCAGTCCGGTTTCGACAAAGATTGCCCTGGACCGCTGCATTGCCATCATCCGGTCGCTAAACTCTTCTTCAGTCAGTTCTTTCATAAATACCCTACAATAACTGATAAGGACAACAACCCGCTGCTATCATTGCGGCATCTCGTATGTCTGTTATTACACCGTTTGGAGGGTTGCCGAAAGCACCGCAAGGGTTTGCTGAACCAGTACCGGAATCTGCACCGCAATTTGTTAAACAGTAAGCATTTGTTGATCCCCAAACACCCAGACAGGTTCCAAAGATATTACAATGATTAACTCCGCCAACATCACAACAACGCTGTATAGCACTTCCAGAAACATTCGCACTTACAGCAATATTAAGCGTGGAACAGGTACTTCCCCCGCCGCCATCACCCTTATCTTTTAGTGTAATTACAGCGGTTGTACAACCGGGATTGGTCGCGGGGGCGGTATATGTTGTTGTTGACCCGGTAGGACCAATAGTGCCTATATTGCACTCCCACATGTAATCTCCCGCACTATTGGCATTTTCAACATAAAGTGTCTGTGTATCGTTTACTGCCATTTGTTTGGTGGTATAGTGCATCAAGACTGGATCGCCATCATCACCTAAACAATTAGTGTAATCACAACCGGGAATATGTAGGTCCGTATCCTGTTTGCCTTCATGGTACGGATTCAACCCTCCGAGATTATACAAATCGGGGTCTTTTGTTCCCCAAATAGTGAAGTCAAGAGGTCCGGTTTCATCTTTCGTAGAACAGATACGAATGTTCCCCTGGACTGGAAATGTTCTGGTTCCACGGGCCTCTGCGCTTAATGTAAAGAATCCTTTTTCAATATCCGTAATCGTGAAAGTGCAATGAAACGGAACATTGGTGCATTTGCCGGGCATGAAACAGTCGTTTGTCCAACAATAAAAGACCTGCACCTTTGGCTTCGGCGGATTCGGCGGATTCGGCGGATGAGGATTTTCGGGAAAGGGATCTTCTACCGGAACCGGCGGATGCGGCTCTTCGGGAAAAGGTATCTCCGGTCCGAAAGACGTATGTTTCCCTACTGTTCCCGGTACTGTCCCTTGTACTGTCCATGGAGTCGTGGTAACTATATCACCGGGATAATCCCATCCCTGTGGTGAATTGCGGGGAAAATTAAAAGAAGGTGTTGACATAAGTTCCATATCGTCATAACTACCAGACTCGTATGGTTTTTTGAATTCCGAATGTTTATAGACGTGTTCGTACTGTAACTGCGCTTCAGATGTTCTTTCAAACATGTCTGAATAACTTTTCGCTATATTCGGTTTACGGAAATAATCTTTCATCGTCTCTTATCGCGCTTCCATTGTTTCGATATTGAAACAAACATAATCCAATCTTGCCCCGGCCAGTTTCACGCTGATATGCTCGCCGATCTGATTCATGGGAACATAGGGACTCTTCTCCACGATGTTGTTTATGAGCACTCTCATTTCCCTAATATCCGTTCCGGCAAACTTCAGAGATCCATGTTTCCCCGTTACGTTCAAACTGAGTCGCACTCGATCCATTATATGACCTTTGCCGTCTGAACAGTCCCGTCCTGATACGGGGTAAGAGTGACATCCCCATCCTTTGCAAGAATCAATTCTCTTAGATTGATAACCAGTCCGGCCCCGTCGAGTTCCACCGTTGCATAAGAATCAATCGCCACGCCATTATCTGTCGTCCCGCTATTCAGAAGATGCACAAGTCCGTCCGCCGATCCCCCGCCGCACAAAACTACCGGGGCGGTTCCGCTGCCGGATTCAACCTCGCACATGGATGAAAGTCCAAGTCCCGTGTCGAACATCCACGCGCTGTCCGTTATGTCATACACGGGAAACACGTTCGGAACTTCCCCGGTCCCGCACACGAGGCCAAGCCTAAGAACATTGAATACGGAATCATAGGCAATCCACATATCTGATTCGTATCCTCTTCGGATACAATTCGCATTCGTGGTGTCGAACCTGTCCCGGATGTCGTCGGAAATCATGGTGCAGAATCTACCGTCCGACATATAAACCCCGTAATGACTGAGGACATAGACAACGGTTCTAACCTCAATCCCCGTCTCGGTTGAAACCTCTACCCCCTCAACAACTACCGCGCTCTTTGCGTTTAGTGCTCCGAGTTTTGTGGATAGAACCAGTTTGCCGTATGTGTCGGGGTTATAGCCTTCAAACAGGGTAAAGCACCCGCCATCCGTTCCCTTTTCCTCCTGCCATACCATCAATTCGTTCTTGAACTGTCGCATACAGACGGGTAGGTTTGCCCTACCATCTCCGGGATCGAGGGTTCCGAAGTCGCTTCCATTCAGGACCATCGGTTGATGCAGGGCGGAAACCAAAAGATACTGATCCCTATCGGTCCCATAGACGGCCCGGTTCTTCCACGCGCAATTACATCTTCCCGTAGTCGCAATATCATTGATGTCATAATACGGCATGACATAGATTCCGATTCGGGTATCTGCCGGGAAATTCCCACCCGTAATCGTTAGTTTCCACCAGTAGGAATAATACGATGTCTGGAACATCGTCTTTTCCGCTGAAACCTTATCGAAGGTCATCCATCCGGGTTTTGTCATTCCGACGGTGTTATCCACCAGATTGGACACTTCCGTTGTGAATACCGATCCATTCCAGTAATAAAGGTGCGGGGTCACGGATGCCGTTGTTGACGGGGTGGATGTCGCGTCAATGTAAATGGCTCTAATGTTATCAATGGTGTTGAAATAAATTGCATCGTTGGTGGCAACCATAGATGATACATCAATCGACGCACCGTAATAGGTGAAATACGCCACGGAAGCATGGATATAAAACCGCGCCTCCAATGCCGGGATTGAATCCCCATCCCATACATTCTGAAGGGGTTGGAACGCGCCCCCGTAAGTCACTTGATTGATCCTCACCGTTGCGCTGAGAGCCACAGACACGGTAAGGGCAAGCCAGAATCCGCTTATCCCGAACATGAACGAGGGAACCATATCGGTCAAGGCGTCCCATGAAATCGTGCCGCTTTTAGCAAACGTGGCGCCGCCCGTCGCCGTACCATCCGAGAGGGATGCCCCTACCGTAGTAAAGGCATCGGGCGATCCGCTTTTCATGTACTTAATGGTCAAGGCAGAGACAACCGCATTGACACTCGTACTCATCACGATATTGAGTTTTGACGGCACGGTGGGGCAGCATATCAGAATGGTATCCGCCGCATTTGTCCCCAGGGCCGAAATAACCGCATAGGTCGAGGTTGCGGTATCCAATACCTCCATCGTGTAGTCGTTTCCTAAAGCCGGAATCAACGGAAGGGCCACGGCGCTTGAATACACATGGAAACTGGTCACCGGGTTCGCATCGCCGGGGAAGAGCTGGTGCTGATCTACCCCGTCTGAATAAAGCAGGCTGTCATCCATAACTGAATACGCGGCAGGGATAGCCGAGCTATCCCCGGAGTATTTCAGGGTTCCGAATGCTCCGGCGGTGACGCCGGGCGGCTGTGTCGTGGCTTCGTATAAATCCCCATCCGAAAACTGCGCGAGAAAGTGTTTCTCGGATCGCTTGCCTTTGCTGAAGTGAAAAGCGGAAAGAACCTTTGTGGCAGTGTGCGCCGTGGAGTGCAGTTTCAGCATACCCGTCCGCGCCTTGAATCCCGGATGGGTCGCCCTCATATTCTGGATCATGGAGAACTTGCCGGAAGGTAACGTGATCGCCGGGAGATAGGTATTGCAACCGCCCCGGAAAGGAATCGGCTCCATATCGGCAATGGTTCTTTGCGTCGTGAACTTCTTTCGCGCCACTTTTTACCTCGTAAAGTTTGCCCTTACTCGTTTCATTCCCTTGACCGATCTGTTATTGCTTCTTGCCTTCCGCATCTGCATGTCATAGGCCCCATAGAGCGCATCCCCGAATTTGGGTTGGAGGTCTCTGTATTTGTAGAGCCATGCGGCGTACTTCAACAGGGCCTCCTCATACCCGGACGCGAATCCGTAGGAGCCATAGTCCGTATAAACCGGAGTAGGAGAACAGACATATTCAAGGGCGATTGTATGTCCTGATGTATCAGGGGGTGGGTCGAGAACGAGGTCATATCGAGCGGAGGGTTGGATGATATAAGCATCGTCATCGGCCCAGTCCCCGTAAGCACTCTGCACGGCGGATAGATCGAACATGGCCGTCTTTAATGCCGTGGCGGAAGTTACTGACAACGCATAACCGATATGGCTTGCCGTGGTGTCATAGATTGAATCTCCTGCCGCAATGCTGGTGAATGCGGCGGCGGTATCCGTAAGGGTAGATTCCCCCCCGGCGTTTGTTCCCGCCGATGTCGCCGTGCCGGTTATCTGTGTTGCCTTTGGCCTGTCTGTGATTGAAAACCTGTAAGGAGTGGAATCGGCCAGATCGTCATACACAACGGTAGGGTACTGTTCCAAACTGAGCCAGGAAGTAGATGTTCCGTTGTAATACGGGATTGTCTCTTTCCCATCGCTGTCCTCCGTAAGCACCCGTAGGAAGTTAGGATTGAGGGCATACTTCGCCTGTGTCGCCACAGTCGTTATGGTCTGCGTGGAATGAAGGGATCGAGTGTCAGAAGCAAAGTTCTTCGCAGCTTCGTAAAGGTAATCGAAGGAGGTCTTACGATCAAGCCAAAATCCGGACGGGTGAGCGTCGTTGCATAACTGTGCCAATTTATTCAATAAATCAATGCCGAGCATAGTGCCTCCTTAAAACAACATCAACTCTCCCTCTGGTGTAATCCTGAAAATTTTCGTATGCTTCCTACTGTTACATGATCCACACAACGGTTGGATGTTGCTAATGTTGTTACAACCACCTTTGGTTATTGGAATAACATGATCTGCCGCCAATATAATTTCCGGTTCCATTCTGCCGCAACTTGGACAGGAATAGTCATATTGTTCCTTCAAGAGTTCCCATTCCCCATGTGTATATGACCCAACAATGTTCTTCTTCCGAAAACTGTACCTTTGTTTCCAAAGACTTTCGTATCCTTCTACCTTAGACACACCACCTTTCCAATTTGGGTTTTTATCACCACTCAGCATGCCCTTTTTTGATATCGACATCCTTCTCTTTGCTTCTTCGGAGTGTTTCTTTCCCGTAATAGCAATACGATGTTTCTGTTTTATCTCTTCAGACATATGACTGCCTTTCAGAGAAGAAGGCTGTCCTTTTTTTGATTCCGAAATCTTCCTTTTTGTTTCCTCGGAATGCTTAAATCCTTTTTTTGACATTACCTAAACCCATTACATCCCTCAGTCTTTTCTGAGAGATTCCGAATTGCTAATTTCCCCAAAGTACCGACCGGTTATCTTCCATATCTTTTCGGCCTCTGTACGAGATATTTTGCCATTTCGGGGAGTGATATTGCACTTTCGGGCGACCTCAGCGGCTTCATTTTCGATGGAAATGCAAGGGTCAACCATCCGTCGCGCCTCTGTATGACTGTCTGCAAGGCCTTTCTGCATCTGCGAACGGGTGAACATCAGGGAAGAAATCTCTTTCCCGAGTTCCTTCCGTACTTTCAGGAGTTTGCTTTCATCCGCCTCGGACAATTTCGGGACACTCTTTTCGATGTCCTCAAGTTTCTTTTTCAGTCTCTTGATCTTGTCCACCATCTGCGGCCTGCGCTCTGCCGGGACAACGCCACTTTCAAGGGCAAAATCTTCCCGCCGAATATCCTCTTTCAAATCATCCATCATGGTCGTGTAGTACCAAGCGGGATACTCTGAGGCGACCTGCTTGATACCGTCCTTTGTGGTCATGTCCACTTCCGAAAAAAATTGTGCTTCACTCATAAATCATCCTTTCTTTAATCGTTCATCCAAGTTTTGCGGCAAACCATAGCCATATAAGCAACCGTTTTGTGTCCTCATTATGGTTGAATACTGACCATGCACGATCACCTTTGCCCTTCTCCCGAGAGCCATTCCGCACCAGAAATCGACGCCGGGCTTCTCAAAATAATAATCTGATCCCATCATCATCGTCACGCCGTAAAGGTGGATCTCATCGAACATTTCAAACAGCGCCAGAGCTATTGCATAATCCACCGTATTGCTGAAGTAATCCGTCCCGAAGAAGTCAATCACGTCCTCTAAGGGATAGTTGCTTCGGTCGATGTATTCGACCCCCTGCACTTCCGCCAGGGCTTTCGCCCGTACTGCCTCTTCTGCCTCTTCCGGCCCCCACAGGGTGTAGTCGTTCATGTCGATTACACGATCCACGGGGCGTCTCAGGATAATTTGTGTGATCCCCCATGTCAGTGAATCCAGAGGAGCCTCGTCCCATCCTTTGCCCTTGCCGACAATACATACCTTACCAGTGTTCATTTACAACGATCTTTCCGACCGGGATGGATGCTGTAATTACCCAGTTCTGATACATTCCGCAGTGCGACCAGCCCGCCTTCTTGTCGAACCGTTCATAAGTATGGGGAAGGGCAAACCCGACACAACAATATTTCCCATCCCGCCTTGCCTTTTCCTCAGACCACCTGAGTATCATGCGGCCCAACCCCTGCCACTTTGGTTCGGCTCTCATGCAGGCGATTCCGTAAACGTCCCGCATCACCCCGTCAATCTCCACGGTCTTTTCCAAAAGTTCACAGGAGGCAGAAAACTTCATCTGGTCGGTTCTCATTTTACGCTGTCAATCACTTCCGAGTCCTGCCACGCTCTTTCCGTTTTCCGTTCAAGATACCGGCACTTATCAACCTGCTCCGGGGAGAGGGCTGCCGATCCCCATTCCTTGCGAAGATTCTTTTCCAGTTCGGAACGGGTCTTTCCAAGCCGTTGTCGCCCCTTGATGATAATGAGCATTACCCCTCCCTATAATCCTGCCAAGGCACTTGTTATTGCCGTATTGCTGGCCGTACCCGGTGGAAAGATCGTTGTCAGAAACATGGCGTTTGCTTTCGATCCCTCGGTCATATCTAAAGTTCCGGCAGAGATGAAAAGCGCATAAAACGTCTTCTTGGCGGCGGTCAGGGCTGTGTACTCATCATAGTCGGTATTTTCCAGAACAAGCGAAGTTGGACACTTGAGTGTGCTATCAAATGTTCCCCATTCGTAACTTCCGTTCCCTTGGCAATTAGGGCAATCTATTTCAGTGGACGCGTGGGAGTTTCCTTCTTCGTCTATCCACTCAAATGGCGGTCGAATAATTTTTCCGGTTCCTTTACACGTTCCGCACCTTTTCCTAAATGTATAAGTGGACATCGTATTATCCTATTAAAGTGCGGGGATATAGCGCCCCGCATCGCTTTTAAGGGTTTAGACGGTGAGTACGCCTGTCTCACCTTCGCCGTCCATCTGAACTTGGTTGTTTACCATCATCACGGTCGTCGGAATGTTGGCAATCGTGCCGGTTGCGGCAAACAAGGCGTCCGCCGTCCCCGCCGCATAGCCGAACTTATTCTCGCTGACCATTCCGTATAAACCGGCATTCAGCGAAATGTACTTCTTGATCGCCCCGTCTGTCAGGGCAGGCAAGGCATCGGGGAATTGATTGTCGTGAATCAAAAGCCCCGTTCCAGCCGACCCGTCACACCAAATATCCACATCCCTGGTGGCAACTGGTCCGCTGAAGACATTCTTCTGGATGATAAGGCTATTGACTGCCGCATAGGTCGTTTGGAAGACGATACTGACCGGATTATCCCGGAACAGATTCCCCTGAATCTTCATGTAGATGGCCGTATCCATGTGGAGAGCGGCACCCAAACCAATCGTATGACCCTTGGCGTTCCTGAACGTATTGCCACGAATAGTTACTCCGTAGGCCCTGGTCGTGGTCCCGTTGTTTTGCGTTTCCACGATGCTCGTGACATCAGCCGTCTGTCCGGTTCCGGTCAGTTCCAGACCTTCGATCAAGCACCCTGCGCTTTTGATTATCAAAACCGGGGATGTGACAGTGGACGCTTTAATCATAGGTCCAAAGTACGGCATCGAACTATCCGGGGCGCACCCCAAGATTTGCAGATGAGACTTGGTCAACGGAATTGTGATGTTGTCCACATAATACGTCTGCGCCGCAGCCACAGTATCCCTCGGCCTGACATAAACGATCCCCCTCATTGAAGCCGCAGTCACCGCAGTTGTCGGAAGTGCAAACGAAACATCCGGAGAAGTGCCAGCATTACTGGCAGATCCATTATCTCCATCGACAAACCAGATATTCCCACTTTCAAACATCTCTGACCGATCACAACCCCCTATATTCGGAGTCGCAAGAATTCCATTCGGAAATTTTGTTAATCCCATTTGTTAATCCTCCATGTACGGAACACCCCCGAAGGGCTGCCCGGGCCACTTAGACCCGCTTACCCGGTTAAACTACATTCATTTCAGGGCAACAAAAAAACGGAAAGTGGTAGAGGGTTAGCTCTAACCAGCTTTCCGTTCTTCTGTTCTTGCGTTCCCGTCAGCCCGGCCGGACCTTCAGGAAACCCTAAACCCTTAACCCCGTGAGGGGTTTGTTCTTGTCAAGGTCTAAATCATTAAATTGTCAAAGAACTATATGCCGGAATTTATTAAGAAACCGACATTCCATACAGCCATCTCCATTCAGTAAATCCATACCCAAACCGACTATAAACCGATTCTTTGAACATCTTGGTCTCGAAGTCTTTCGTGGTCTCGATGTCCGGCGCAATACGATCAACCCACAGCAGGTATTCCTTCATCTTCTTGGAATCCACCATGAACCAGTTATTCGTATCGTAGTCGTCGAGACGCGGATACGCGATAACGGTCCATCTCTTGTATTGGGTATTGATCTTGCCGTTTGCGCTGTCGGGGTCCATCATGCTGGTCGCGCCGGCAAAGTTTGTCCCCACGGCTTCGCACGCGGTGTCATACAGGTTATCGGGAACGATCAGGGTATCCGGCTCGATCACGATCCGGGAACCGCTTTCATTCCTGAACTGCCGCATGAGGATGCGTGTAGCTGCGATGGAGGTCTTTGACAGGGCGGACGTACCGGCATTGCTGAACCCGGTCGTGGTAGCCGCACCGCTCTTGGTCGTATGGGACGAAGAGCAAAGGGCAACCCCTTCCTCGCTGGTCTGGAACGTGAAAGCAGACGAGAAGGCATAACCGAAAGCCTGAGCGCCTAACTTCTCACGCACACGGATAAGAGAATCAACAAGTCCCTGCTGACGGCTTTTAATAACACCGTAGCGTTCGTCGTCGATCAGTTTCCGTTCAATAGTGATCGCACCCGCATACTCTTTGGGTTCGATCCGGGTGTAATACTGAGGAGCAACGCTCAGATATTCCAACGTCCCGCTGAACGCGGGAATATCAGGCACTGCGCCTATTCCGTAGAACTCCTCCCAGGCTTTATCCGACTTGATAACCCCGAACAGGCGGTCAATCATCGAAGGAAGCTCCTTGAAGGAATCCACATAAACCTTGCGAAGTCTATCATCCAAAAGACGGATGAATTGACTTGAAACCAATGGATTTCCCATGATTAGCCTCCTTCTTAAGTCACGGCATCAGTCTGGCGACCACCTGAGTAAAGCAGGAAGGTAGGAATCGTGAACTGGAAATCACAATACTCTTCCCCGGCAGAGCCAGACAGGTTAAGGTTAAGAACATTGACGACGTAGTAGTTTGAAGTCAGAGCCGCTACGTTGTCGATCCATAATCCGTATGTCGTGTCGAAATTCATCCGGCATATTCCCTGGCGAACATTGACACGCTTGAAGGTGTCCGTGGTCGCCGGAGTGTACGGCCATTCCCGCGTATAGGTAGCAGCGGTAGCCGACGCATCCGTACCTACACGATAAAGACCCGCGTTTGCGCCTTTCACGCAATACGTAGTCGTGTTGTCCGCCACCCCGGTCATTCCGAACGTCGCAAACGTCATTGCCGTAGTCGCAACAGCCGTCGGGGACAGTGTAGTGATAACTGTCGTCCCTACCGTTGCGCTGTTTCTGAAATAACCCCGCAGAACCGTCTCAGGCGTAATCCTTGCCACCTGCACTAACGGTTGGGGGTCTCCCTTTGAATACATACCTTCCGCCCCGCGAAAATCACGCGCAATCTGAGCCGCAGCAGTATCCACGCCAGTAATATACTGACTTGTCACCAAAGCGGTCGTCAGTGCCTTATAAACTGGCGTTGCATTGTTGTCGCCAATCACAACACCCCACGGGACCAGCATATTCGTTACGTCACACGCCCCGGAAGCGGCAGGCATAACATTCACGCCTCCCGTATTTGCCGGAGTAGCCTTGCCGTAATAAACGATCTGGCCGAGATAACGCTCAGTCGTGGTGTCAACAGGCACCCAGATTGGTTTCGCAGGGGAATGAATTACTTCAAATCCCATACCCATTTTATGTTCCTCCAAATCAAGGCAGGTTGACGACATTACAAAATGGACATCCGTTCAATGGCTTGCAGATGCGCGGAGTGTAGTAATCCGTGATCGGTTCACCGTCGGGGCCGTTCTGTATCATCGCGCCTACCGTGTCAATTCCTTCCTGTGTTAAAATTATGTTTAACTCATCGCCGGACGCCCTGACTTCCGTGTTCTCAAATGGATAGTCCGTTATGGAGAATGCCATTTGATCCGACTTTGTAAGCCTGTCCTTGTCGATCACGAAGCCGCAATTCCAGCATTTGATCCAACGGTTCGAGTCCTCAAAGGAACCCGGAAGGCGTTGAGATTGCCGGTGTTTCGGCATCGTGGTGCGTTGAGTCCTGATATACCTGCTTTTATTCAAAGGTCTGTCCTTGTCACAGACTGCTGAACAAAATCAGAATCCTCCGCAAGTCCCATTGCCTTTGCGAACTTGGATGTAGCTTCATCCAGTTTGACGACCTGTTTTGGCGGACTCTGTGTTCTGGTGGTGGCAGTCACACCTGTTGCGGCATTGGTTCCTCCACGCACATTCGGTTTCGGAACGGCATACTTCTTTTCGATAACCGCTGCTCGGGCAAGGCGATAGTTCACTCTTGCATCGTGAGCCGGGTTCATGTGCCCGGTATGAGTCGGATAATCCGCCACGTTGGTAAGCATTTCCTTCTCAATCTCACTGTGCAATTCAGGATCAGTACCCAGTGTTTTAATCGTCTGAATATACTGACTCTTGTATGAAGCCTGTTGCCTTTCCGCCTTCTCGCGTTTCGTCCGTTCGTACTTCTCGAACTCTCCTACCGTCAGGATCTTGTCGGCATCATAGTCGTCTTCAAGAGGGGCGGACGGTAGCGCATGGGGCGTAGCCAGCAACTGTTCCATCCGTGATAATGTCTCTCGTATTCCACCGAACTCTGATTCCAACTGCGTGAATCGTCTTCCGAGTCTTGATCTTTCCTTGTTGTCAACGGGTTCGTCGGCATCAGGCTCATTACCCGGTCCTGCAACATTGGGAACTTCACTTGACGGGGGTGTCTCGCTTTCCTTATCGGGAGCCGGGGCATCCGGGGTCGTGATTTCATTCTCTGGTACTGGCATAAATCATCCTTTCTGTGCGGCTTTAGGGGCGGCACTCTTAAATTCGTTTACATTGTTTTCGTAAGCGGCTAACCGCTTCACCCATATCTCGATCATCCCTTTTAGATAGCCATAGGTCTGTTTGTCTGCATCCGTAGCCTCAAGGGAGGCGATACGGTTGAACTGGTTTTCATGTCTTTCGATCAGATCCCGGAGTAGTATCTGTCCAATGGGAGAGTTTACGGCGAGCACAAAATCGACATTGTTCTCAAAGACCTGTAAGGTGTGCGCCCCGCGTTTCTTTATTCTTTCAAGATAAGATTCGATTTCCTTCATATCCCTCTCGCCCCTTCCTCCATTGTTGACATTGGGATTCCTTGCTGGTTAGACGGCGGTGCTGCATTTCTCGCCTGTGGTGATTGAGGCGCCTGCCCCGCCTCCGGCGTATTCGGGGTCTTGGACAACACTTCAACCATTTTTGCATATTTCTGATACTCATCCCCAAGCAGTTCAAACTGCCTTCCGATGATCGCTGCGATAATCGGAATAACAGCGGGGTTCTGAAGACCCACGATCCTGCTGAGCATGGAGTCAAAAGCCTGAAGTTTCTTGGCCTTTGAGTATTCAACCTCAATGTTGCTCGTGACCGGCGTGTAACTGTAATTCTGATCCGGGTCGAAATTCTGTGCATTCTGACCCATGATCGCAATAGCCGTTTCCGGGTGCATGAACTGGTATCCCATCTGCAACATCATCCAGTAGAACTCGGCAAGGAAGGTATGCTCAAAGGTTAGGGATTTATAATTCGCTCGCAAATTCCCCCGGTTCTCTGCGCCGGATATGGCTGTGGCGGTTTCGACGTGGCCGGGAGTATTCCCCATCGTGGTCGGGTAAACCGCCTGAACCTGTTGCATCTTGTTGATCCCGAGACTGACAACCGACATTGCCGGTTCGATATTCCCGTCAATTCGGAATTCCTCGATGTCGTCCTTGTTTTCAACGATCATCGCGTGTTCCGGTTCAAAATAGATGGAGTCGTTATCTTCCCATGCCAGTCGCCGGACTTTGAGGGTCGGCAGCATTGAGAGTTTGCTGCGGTCAATACCCATGTTCACCATGTCGTTGATAAGCACCTGTAACTCGCGCCCGTACTTCCCGTCGCTCATGCCCACGTCTTTTGTCGGGTGGATGTAACAGAGGCCGCGAATCAGGGGTCGATAGGGGACGCCTTTGGATGTGATGAATGGGGTGGCCTGCAATCGGATCAGAAGTTTCTGCCCGTTGTAACAGGCAACCGTGACAATGGCCTCGACAAACTCCGCTGCGTCCTTGATTGAACCGTCATCCTTGTATCCACTCTGGATAAGAACGGGGTTCCCAAACTCGTCGCGGGAATTGACTATGGCCCAGGTCTTTGCAAATCGTTCAAGAATGTCATAATGGGGTTGGGTAAGTTTGCTTTCCTGTTCCTCGGTACCTGTGACTTTGGCGGTTTCGGTTGCGTATATCCGCTCCCATTCTTTTACCTTGTCCAGATTGATGTACCCGTTCTCTTCCCGTTTGGAATAGAGTTCGTCATAAGTCATTTCGGAACGAACAATGATCCATTCCTTTTCCTGTATCGAATAGGCGTATTTGTTGTCTGTGAATAAATTCCGGGGATCAATAACCTCGTATTCAAACCTGTCCTCGATGGGATGCGTGACTATCTTCTCTTTGGGGATGGGGCCGTAAAGGGGTTGGCCGTTCATGTCCAGTCCGACCTGACCCATTTCCTGTGTCCTGACCGTGTCACTCAATAGACGTTGCTTCCAACTGCATACAGCGACAACCTGGCCCCGGATGGAGTTTATCCCCCTGGCCCTCATGTATTTTCCGTAATGGTAGAGTTCCTTCACGTTGAGCATCGTATTGATGTAATCCTTTGCCGCTTTGGATGATGCTTCGGCTTTGGGCGTAGAATTACTCAAATAGACCTCAACGAAGTCTCTGGTCTGGAAATACTGGTTCGCCCACTGGGACGCTTCGGTAAGATGAATCGATGGGTATTCGGGGATAAAGACATCACTCATCCAGTCATAGTCCTTTTCGGACCTTCGGCACTCGATCATGTCCATGATGCCGTCAAATTCAGCATCGTCGGCCTGCTGTTCCCGACGGGCAATGTCGTACTGGTCCCACACGTTATTGGCGAGGATGTTGTCTGATTCCTTAATCCGTTTCTTCGATGCCATTCAATTCACCTTAAACTTCAATGGGGTCAAAACCTTTTCAAGTAACTGCTTGCAGTGCGGACATTTTACCCTCTTGCCGTAGTTAGCCACCGGAAGTATGACCTCGTACATCTTTTTACAAGTCTTGCAATATCGTGCATAAAGGGGCATGTTATAATCTCCCGGTTGCGTACATTTTCGGGCGAAGCGGTGTCCCGCAAAGGTTCCCCCACTTAGCCAAAGAGAGTAGAGGGGATTTTAATAGACATTCAATACAAATCGGAAAATGAGACCATCGCATTTGCGATTTCTCTCTTGGATCGTTCTTTGCAAGGGATTCCCTGGAGGCCCACTGTTCAAGCCGCCAGTTTTTCATACTCTCGATCACGTTTTTGCAGTTCTGGAATATCCAGATTGTCGGCAGGAATACTGCACGGCCTTCCATCACCACTTTGTTATTGAACGGCTTCCCTACCTTGACGGAGTTAATGAGGCGTTTCGTAAGTTCCTCCCGGCCCCGGCCCCCGTGCGTGTCCCATCCCTGCCAACTCCCCCCTGAACAAATCTCCCTATCCCGAAATTCCTTGAAGTATCGGTTTAGATCGTCAATGGTCGTAAGGTTCGTATTTGGTTGCCGGTTGCTCGCGTTCGGGTCGATCATATTAAAGACGTATCGGAAGTCCCGGCTTCTTGACGCAATGTTCTCTGCGATGTCGTAGGTGATCATTCTCTGCGGAGACGGGGCATAGTCCTCCCAAACGAAAATCTCGTCCTGTGGCGAAAGGGAGAGCCATACACAGGCCCAAGGATTAGACTGATGGTAGTCGATGCCCCGATAGTGTTTCCAATCGTGCGGGATACCGTCCGGGAAATACGTCTCGGGTTTGATTACCTGTGTAGAACTGAATGATTTGTATATCTTGCCTGATAATTGCCGAAATAAGCCATAACGCCTTGCATCAACCACGTCCTCATCGTCAAACATATCGAACATGGAGTCGATGTATTCCTTGGCGGTTATTACCTTTCCGGTCTGCTCACTCCTCTTTTTGGCAATCTCCTCATAGATCGGGTTATCATCCGTCGCGGCCATGATAACGCAGATGTCGTCCTTGCTGTCGGTTATCTGACATTCGGGGTAGTCCTCTCCGTGGCGTTCTTTGATTCTCGCCCGTACCGCAGGGGTGCGATAGATGATCCTCGCCCTTTCGTACAGTTCGTCAAATTCCCATCCAATCGCTCCCGGAACCGGGGTGAAGGTAAAAATTATATCCCCGTCCGCTGCCAGTAGTCTTGGAATCTGTTCTTCATAGAAATCACGCGAAGACTCCTCATCAATCCAGATCCTTTTCCGTTGCACTCCGGCCCCAGACTGGGTTTCCTGAGAAAAACTTACGAATTCTACCTGCACGTTGCCGCCTTCGGGAGTCTTTACGGTAAGGGTAGGTTTCCGACTTGTAATCTCCTTTTCAATCATGTGTTGGGGGAATCGTCTCTTAAAAGCAGGATACTGAGTATTTTTTACCTCGACTTCCTCTTTTTCTCCGGGAAGTGTTTGGGATGCAAAACGAATAGTCCGAATTGTATCTTCTGGTTTGATCCGTTTATTTACATTTGGGTGCATACCCAGTATAGAAAATATCTGATCCATCGCCACACATTCCGTCTTACCGGTCTGATTTCCAAAAAAGAGGCACGTTATCTTACAGGGACTCGTCAGTAACCACTTGAAAAACTGGGTAGGTATGTAACTAAATAAGCCGACCCAATCACCAATATCTTTGATGTCATCCCTTGCAGTACTCATATACTCGATTCCCAGGTGTACGCCCCGGCGGATCCTTCAGTCGTTCCCCCAACGGTTGTGTACCAGATCCCCCCGGCCTTCCACGCCAGATGATGAACGCCAGAGGCTTCAATAATTACAAAGTCTCCGTTACTGCCAACGGCATTAGAAGGCACTGTTGCTACGATCGTAAGTGACCCCAAGGGAAACGCGATCACATTGTCGTAAGTGGTGCTCGTAAATCCGGACTTGGACATGACCAGTTTGAATAATTGAGACTGGTAATAGTCTGTATCATCAAAGAACATCGTAAATGACCCGTCTGTTCCCGAAGTAACGGAATTGACGGCCGTGCCTCCCGCCGAAGCCGCATAAACACTTGCGGCAGTCGTCGTCCCGGCAAGATATACAGATACCGTAGCGCTTGAAATGATGTTTCCGTGTCCGTCACGGGCGATTCCAGTCTTACAGTACCGAGCCATAGAAATCTCCTATTTCGACTTCTTTATTTTTTTCTTTTTATGCACTCCCTTGATCTTCCCGGAGTTCACAGAGGCATAAAATACCTCTTCGGCCTTAGTGCCGTAGGACTTCCGCATACTATTCAGGATTTTGGTCCCCTTCTTGGTTAGTGGACTCATGCACCCGCCTCTCTTTCTGTTATTTCAATCGGCTTTACATCAATTATGTCCCCAAAATACTTCGCCATAAGGTCTGCAATCATCGGGGGAATGACATTGTTGGTCTGAGTTATGAATGTTGCGTGAATATTGGTCTGATTCGGGGCGATCATGGTCCCCCCGGTCTGAGCAAGGAGCTTATTAGCCTCCCAACAGATAGTTTGATTTACTTTGTCGTCCATCCTCTTGTCGAGGGCGCGTGATTTGGCAATTATGCGATCTGTAACTTCCGGGAGAACCCCGATAATCTTTAGATACTGCGCCTCCATAATGGGTTTTATATCGTCCCTGTGCAATACCTTAGACACACCCTGATATGTAATCGGCTCCCCAGTCTCCTGTGTGATTTCTTGGGCTATTTTCCGGAGAGGCTTGCCTTCAAGTCGCTTTTCCATGATGGCCGTGTCCCGTCTCGTGCAGGTCTGGTGCAATGTCTTTGCCCGCAACGTCTCCTCTTTTGCAACACCCATCCTAAACTCCCACGCCTTTCTATTTTTTCCGGGAAATACAGTCCCTACGAAGATGGGACCCAATCAACACCCTATCAATAATGACGGTTGAAACGGTTTATCTACCCTTTCAATTCCACACTTAGAACATTTCTTCATGGTTCTTTTTTTTCCACCATTTTCCGTGTGAAGCGTCAAAGGAATCTGTTACTGGACCAGCCCCACCCTCGACCGGCTCCCCCTCCCCCCTCTGGCTGTAAATGATCCAATGTCTGATAACATGCGATATGTAAACCATCGCTTATCATCTATGCTATCAATATCATTATGTATTGCTCTATTTGTACGCATTATGACATACACATATCATACTATTTATCGAGTTATCCACAGGCTGAGGGGTCGGTCCTGCCTCCCGATCCCTGCACCCTGGAGGCGGGGGCGTACCCGGTGGCGGTGTGTGCTGTAACCAGTCCTCTCATGCCCTTTGGTCTGTCGGTTGTCGCCATCTCTGCTCTAATGTCCGGTCACTTCCTTACCTGGATACTTTGTATCCACCTGGATAGAATGTATCCACTTGGTCAACCCTTGTTTGGCTATCGTTTTGGTAGAGTATTGCCTTGTTGCCTTGTTTTTTGGGGGCGTGGCTTGTTGTTGGTTTGTCGTCGGGCGTGATGCCGGTCGGCGCTGTTATCATTTTAGCTACTGCCCCCGTATTGTTTGGCCCTGGTATGCCGCTCTATCGCCTCACGGCGTACGAGCTGGAGGTCGGCCTCCGGCAGGGCGGTACTTATCTTCTACTCTTTATATATGGTAAGAATGTAACATTTTTTCTTCTAAAATCTTTGTAAGTAGTGCGTTATTATGGGTTAATCGCCGTTTTTACCACGTAACATCGGCTCGATCAATCTGTGAAGATGCTGTCGGGTAATGCCGAGAAGTGCGGCGATGTTTGCGCGGGGGATCTGGACGGCAATCATCGAACAGATAGCGCGGCGGCGAAAATCCTTGACTTTGATTATTTCCTCGATCCTATCCGACGAAGTGGAGGTTTGGGATAGCTCATACAGGGCGACGTTGTAATCAGGGCGTTCAAAATCGTCTATTGGTTCATCGAGGATTTTTTCTTTTAGTGGTTTGTCGCCATTGATCCACTTTAAGGGACTACATGGGTTTTCACAATGCCCTTTGTTAGCGCAACTTGCACAGACAGCCAGGTCGTGACCGTCCTTTGGGCATACCACGCCAGAGCGACGCTTACGCTCGGGCTCTCGTGGTGATGGTTTCCATAGCCTATTGATCAAGTGATGATATCCGTAACCTTTTTGACGATATCCTTAACGTCTTTCGTTCCCGTGCAATACAACACGGGAATGCCAGAAGCCCTTGCAAACATTTCGTATTTTATCTTTTGTTTATATTGATGATGTTCTTTATTCTCCGACCTATCCAGATATCGCTTAACCTCGACCGCACAAACGGGGATGCGATCCTTAAAAATCATCAAATCAAATCTTGATTTTATCTTGTCGTAATAGGCAGTTACTTCGCTTTTGATCTCGCTCCCATTGTCCAGGCAATAACATAAATAAGACAGCTCCCCGTAAAGCTCTGTTTGAATGTCAAACTCGCTTGGAAAGCGCGGATACAGGACGCACAAATCAGCTTCATCCGATTTGACCGGAACCGCCCGAAATGACCGTTTCCAATTCCCCATAAAATTATCCCCCTTACTTATATTGTAGCTTCGCGTTTACATGTTTTTGCTCTAATGGTTTGATATCCCGGCAAATATTTATTTTTTTTCATTCAGTTTGGTTGTGATTATGATAATAATAAGAACTCTTGATTCCTATCGGACTCCCGAGGTCCGGTATCGTGTAACCATATGATTTATTATCATATTCATCATATTCATATTCATTATGTATCGTTTATCGGACTTTCGGGGTCCGATTGATATTATGTTCCTGGGCCTATGAGTTTTGATTGTAAAAATATATCCTTTATGATTTTATGCAGTTGTAAGATATTCTGAGGATTATCATAATATGGCACGATGTATGCTCTATATAAAGGCAACGAAACAAAATAAACAGGAGGCACAGACCATGACAAAGCACCAAACAGACATAATCGAAGTAACGATTGAAGCGCCGAGCGGGATCAATTCACAGACCGGGAAAAGCGAAGAGATTGAAATCTTGAACCGAATCACTAATAGGTTTAAGGGGACGCAAACGTATCTGTCCATGTTGTTCACGGAAAACGTGGTGGAATGGTTCAATAATAAGGTGCATGATGATTTCAGCACGGATCTCTTCATGGAGTATCAAGCGGAAATAGAGACAAACCGTAATTTATCAGTGGAAATATCCAAATCTCAATCCTCTCTTGAATTCCAGACAAAACGAATGGAAGAGCTGGCCGTTGCATATCAGAATGAACTGGAAACACGCGACCGCACCATTGGAGAAAACAAAGCATATATGGCAGAGGTTCGGGAGGCTTTGTCACAATCCCGGCGCGATTGGATGCAAGTTGACTCAGAAAAAAACAAACTCACAGCCGAAGTAACGAAATTAAAGGTTATGTTATTCGACCTTCAGAATAAAACAGTAGCTTAGTCCCTTGACTCTGCGTCCTCCTGGGGCGCGGGGTGAACGGATTAGAAACATAAACCACAAACCGCCGCAAGGCAAGGAGGAAGGGCGATGACTAAAAATCAGATGATAAAAAAGGCGCTGGTAAATCGTAAACTCATTAACACCATGTTGAAACATGCTATTTTGCACCTCGCAAATTCGGGGGCACTTAACGCCGAGAGTGATTACAGTGTAAAGGTGCTGACTTATGCGGCACTGAAAGACGTGGCAGCAGAATGGAGGCCATTATCAGAGGAAGGGAGACAGGAAGCAATAAACTTGGGGAAATTCTAAAAAACACGCTGGCCTATCGGCACGACGGGGAGAAAGTAGAGGGGAATCATGGGAGAATATGCAAAGAGAAAAAGCGACGGAGTAGAGGTTAAAATCGGAACGTGTGAGTCCATGTATTATTTGAGGTATGAAGATCGAAACAAGGTCAAGAAAATCCCGAACAGCCTTGACGCATCGCGGGAAAAGAATCTGTTTTGGCGGATTCCTTTCCCGGATGAAGACGCTGTGCAAATCGGAGAATATAACGACCACAGCCGGGGATTGAGGCTTTACAAAGATGGAAAATATGGGGCCGATGATTTCAGCGACAAGGAAACGATTGACGATCCGGGAACCATGCAAATGACACACCCCGGCGGATTGCTTGTCAATGTTAAATGCTATCATGGGGAAAAGCTGCCGGAAAGCACCGAAGATTTCAAGGCTTTCTTTAATGGTCGGTCGTGGTTTTACGAGCTGGCCCATATCAAGAATCTTGAAAACGGGGACGTTCTCCCGGTTGTCAGGTGCCGCCATTGCGGGCAAATGTGGCGGTATGGCTGGGCGGAGATACTCCCCTTCGTTCAGGATAAAATCTTGAAGGCGCGGCTTGAGATTTACAACACCGAAAAGACAGAAGAGAAAGTCGCCTAACCTTTACCGGGCCGCGCATATTACGGGCTTGACATTACGGCCCGTAATGGTTACAATAAAAGAAAGGAGGATATTGAAATGGTTAATCATTTAAAATCATGGGCGGCCGGTTTTATTGATGGAGAGGGATCGTTTACAATCGAGAAACGCAAAAACAACCACAAAAGCATAAACGGACCCGATTTTTATTATGCTCCAAAATTGTCGGTACATCTCAGGGACGACGATGAAGCGAGTATAAAAACATTACAGAAAGCTTTTGAATCAACTGGTTATTGTTATAGACGCACACCACGAAAACCGTCAAAATATGGAAGTTGGTCTAAACCAACCATTGAGTGTATATGGAGGACCCATGAACATCTTCCGCATATTATCAAAGTTTTAGATACCCACCCATTACAAGGAAAGAAATCGAGGGATTATGCTATTTGGTCTGAGGCAGTGAAACAATATTTAGATAAAACAATAAGTTCAACCGAAAGACAGGATATGTTGGGAGCGGCAAGAGAAGAATTACATCAAATAAAACAATATGTATTGTGACCGCGCATGGACACGCGGAGAAAGAGGATGTTATGAACACACAGCACACACCGTTATATTGGAAAGAGGGAATGATTTATAATGAGGAGGGGCAAACGCTTGCCACAATGGACAGTGAAAATAAATCGCTCGGAATGCTGATCGCCGCCGCGCCGGAGCTGCTGGAGGCATGCAAGGCGGCGCTTATCTATTGCCAGAGCGATCCCGCTGTTTTTCCGTTGAATGAAAAACTACGCGCCGCCATCGCTAAGGCAGAAGGGGGGGGGATGACATGAAATACAAATGCCTGAAATGCAATCACGAGTGGACGCCACGGATTGAAACCAAACCGCTGTGTTGCCCAAAATGTAAGAGCTATCGTTATGAGAAACCGAACCCGGTGAAGCCGGAGAAAAGGGGGAATGAAGATGAAAGAGCATAAAAACTATGATACCGGATGCTTGTGTGAATTTCACGCCGACGGGAAACTGCGGGGCGGGGTTATATTGGAGGATCGGGGGAATAATTATTTATTAGGTTATCACGGCCCGCGTTACCGGGAGATTACCCGCGTCAAAACTGAGGTTAAACTATTAAATCCAGCGAAAGGGGGTGAATCCAATGACACATGAGATCGTAAAAAGCGCGGCGGTCTGGGCCTTGTGCATTGTAATACTGGCGTACTACGTTATCTTGGCCGTCTAACCGCCGCAAATCGCAAATAGCAAATAACCCGCCGCTTGTCAAGGGCGGGTTTTTTATTACCCATCGGCCAGAGATTTTTTAATTATCTCAATCGCGTGTGACATGCGCCGATACATGGGCGAAAATTGCTCGTGATGATAATCCGCAATCTCCTGGTAGCTCATCCGTAAAACGACGCGCATCATCAGAGGTACGGCGTATATTATCGGTAATTGTTGTATGATATCCAGTAGGGTCCGCGTCCGGGGATCTGCTATGTTTTCTAAAATCGCGTCCGGGATGTGGTCAGCCTTTATTGACTCGCGCCGGATACTTTTCCGCTGAATGTCTAAATATTTCTTGCATTTCAGACATTCTCGCTTTCCCCGTCCGTTGTTCCAGTTTGCGCAGTTAGAGCAATCCATTAAGCCGCCCAGCATGGTTTTTGTTCATGAATGTCCTTATTTATCAACCGGATATATTTCATTTCTCCGGAATCGATCCTCTCCCGGCGCATACAATCCCGTTCGCACATGGTGCAGAGGTCGCCGTTTTGCTCTCGGTGGTCGCCAATCACCTGGTACCATACAATTTTCCCATCAATTATTTTTGGACCAACAAACCCATTCCGTCTACATTCAATCAAGAGATCTCCCCAGAGTTTCAACAGCGGTGAAGGGATTTTGTTTCTAAATTCATCCCATCGGCGGTTATCTCCCTGGCGCTGATAGGTGGTTAAATAGCCAATGATGCTTTGCATATCAGAATCATCCCGAAAAATTCGGCGTGTCGTCGTTCCCGGAAACTCCTCCGGTTTTATCACCGGCGGCCTTTTTAGCAGCCTCCCATCTGGCTGTAATTGCGGCGACCTCGGCGTCCTCCCGCGATTGTAGGTTTTTATCCCGTGGATCTGAGCGAGTGGTGCGAATTCCGCCATGATTTCCTCCATATTTTATAAAGTTATCTTGCGCCCTAACCATCCACGTTGACAGGAATGAACCCCACCTTGACCTTCGCTTTTCCGGATTAGCGAGCAACCAAAGTTCTGCTTTTTTCAATTCGGCGGGTATGTTTATCCCTGGAGCTACCTCACGCCATTTTTCCATGAGCGCATCGGGAATGGTTTTGAATTTTCCATCCTCAAAAATTATCTTTAATATATGATTGTTTTTCTTTGAAGTAGAAGACTGAAGAAGAAGACTGGCAGTTTTGCTAAGATTTTGGTTATCCAAATTTTCTTGTATTTTCTTTAATCCTGGATTACCGCCCAACTTTCCAACAGCTTTTCTTATTTGAGATATTTCATAATCTCGAACCATACGCCTTGAAATTATGGTTACATTTTGGTTATCCAAAACATCACCGGACGCGATGCCTTTTTCAAACAAAATCTGAAAAATTTTGCTCGTTTTTTGTTCAGTTTTTCTCAGAATCCGCGCCCATTCCCTAAGCGGTTTTGTCGATTCTCCCCTCTTTTCCGACCACCAAAGGCGGCAAATAATCCTGATCCATGCGCCCTCAACCTCAATGTCTTGATCATCCAGGTCACGGGTCCAATCAGAAGGATAAAACTGAAAAGCGGGATTCTTTCCCATTATTGCACCACCACCCAGGGGATGTGTTTATTAAGAACCTTAATCCATTTCATTTTAATCCTCAGGCGCGAGAAATGGCGCGATTATACCTCGCACAATGCGCTGTAAAGGTTAATGGGCAACGACGGCTGAAAGGGTTTTGACAGTCTATTGCCCTTGCTTATATTTTCGGCAGCCCACATTGGTTGCAAATTCTTTAAGTCCCAACATCGTTTGAAATCAATATCTTCTGCACTTTTGAAATTAAATACCGACACGGGAACTTTATGATCAATATGCCATTTGCCGTAATTTTCCCATGACATGCCGGGTCTGAAATGTTTTTCAAGGTGTCTCACTAATTCATTACTGGTAAAATTTAATAGCAAAGACCAACCCTTGCCTTCCTTTTTGTGCTTCAAATAATACCTAAGTCCCTGTGAAACTGATTCACATATTCTGTTTTTAGGGTCTGATCTTTTTTTATCCCTTGTTTTTTTAGCAAGAGCCTTCTGTTTTTCAGGATTCTCTTTCCTCCATTGATTCTTTTTTTCTATTGCATATTCCGGGTGTTTCGCCCTCCATTTCTTTGAATAGATTAAAATTTCTTCCCGCTTTCTGCGATGGCGTTCTTTGGCCTCTGCTAATTTTCTTTCCCTGTTTTTTAGGTAATATTCTCTTTGATATTCAGCGTTTGTCATCACATTTTCACCAGTGCATCATAGATGTGTTCTAATGGATACAGGCACCTATCAGCTTCAACAAACTTTTTAGATACTTTCAGGATGACGCCGCCAACCGACGGCTGGCTAAATGGATAGGATTCTGCTGTTTTTATTGGTGCCCAAAACTTCCAACAGGGACAGGAGATATTGATCCTGGTCATAGTATCCACTCTAAAATATTGATGGATATGGCCTGAAATCATAATATCGGGGTCTATGCCGATCTTTGACTTTGCCGCGCTCATATAGAGCGATCTACGATCAAGGGCCGTTGCCTTATAAAGCATAGCGCCGGATGCCTTATGGGTGGCATGGATAATCCTATTTGTCCCCTTGACTTCCCAATTCACCATCTGACCAAAATATTCCCCCTTAAATCCTTTGCAGATTGCCTCCGCAACCGATGTATCCTCTGAGCCGTGATAGCCGCTACCATCAACACAGACGTATTTTTTGCCGGAGATATGGGGCAAAAGTAGTTGATTGAAGGCGTTAATTTGTTCATTAAGATTTGTAGTCATAATGTCGCGGCCATGCTCTTTTTTGTTATAACCCTCGATTGATTCGTCCAAGTTCAAGATGTAGTCTGCTGCTTTGGCGTCAGGAAGGGAGAAAAAATCATTCCAATATTCAAGCATCACCAGTTGCGCCTTGCTCGGCAGTATAATATTATCATGGGCTGTCTTGAACGACTTTGGCCATACCGCCGCCGGGTGTCCAACGTGAATGTCTGATATAACAGCAATTATAGGCATTCTGTTTTCCTCACATTTTGCATAATTCGTTTGAAAGCCTCAAAATCTACTTCCGGCTTTTCCCCGCCTAAACTTAACCCGAGTGATTGCGCCTGTGTCACAACCGCCGCCTCTGTCCGGCTTTTCAAAACCAAACCGATCTCTCTCGCCCGCTTCCCGGCACCGGCCATTTGCCTTAAAATGTCCCGTTCCTCGTCTGTCCAGGGTATTTTCATTATAGGCTCCTCTCCACCTCCTGTATGATTTTATGCAGGATTTTGCGCCGTGCGTGTTTTGTTTTCGCCTGCCAAAGATCAAAAAGCAATTCGATTACATAGGGATCACTATAACGTGGGAGATAAATCACCTTCTCCATAAAACACGATTGAGCGTGACCGCCGTATTCAATCCGGTAGTTTCTCCATTCATTACCCGCTACCCCAAACTCCGGCGGGACAGCGCCATAGTTCAAAATGAATTGTTCGATCAGGCCCACCGGCACATAATGTCGGCGTTTGGTAGAATTTGCCGACACTTCTTGACCATCCTTGATTTTTTTTTCCACTACTTCACCCCCGTTTCGTCCCCCTTGTGGTGGAAAAGATCCCCAAAAATGTCCTTCAATACGTCCGGTAAATCCGGCAAATTATCGGGCTTTTTGCCGGTAATACAGAAACAGATTTCACCGTTTACAAATCCCGTCCCTCCGCAAATGGGGCATTTCGGTTTCTTATCCATTATCATTCCTTTCTGAAATCGAGGTCATTATCCCGGATAATTGCGAACAATAACCGGAATATCATCGAGTGTTTAGTCTCGTCATCGTCCAGTCGGACATTCCCTGTTACAATATGGGAAACATGGTGGCCTATCTCATGCAAAAAGTTTTCAGCAATAGCCCCCTCCGAAAGAGGCGCACCGTTACATTGCGCGGCCAAGAGGATTTGATCCGTGTCGGGACTGGCTAACCCGTTACAATCATCCCGTTCCTGAAAGACATGTGGATATATTACCCGCACCGTACGGCCCATTATTCGTACATTCTCCGGTATCCTCATCATTCACCCGCTTTCGGATAATTCACAATCGGCGGATAGACCATTTCGTCGGTATCCTCGATATGGTCACTGACCATTTCCTTGGCGTCAGCAATAAGGTCCGGCACCGCGATGAAGGTATCAAGCGGCGGATGGTCCGGCATTTTGATTTTTAACGCCAGCAGTCCTTCAATGTCCCGTTCAATTGTTTCAATGTCCTGATAATGGCGCAATCTTTCGTGCCGCAGAAACCAGAGCATTGCCGATTGTGCCGATGCACCATTAAGCTCGTAGGTTTTCATCTTCACCCCCCTCCGCCTCCATAAGTTTTTTTACAATGATTCCTTCGGGATAGTTCCAATTATGGGTTTCCGTCACCCTGATCGTCTGCTCAATTTTATCGAATCCGTTGCTTAACAGACTGAAATCAAAAATGATCCTGAATCCATAAAATGCCGCATCCTCTCCCGTTTTGTCAGCAATCTTGTTTAGTTTTTCTGACACTGCATCGGCGGCGACCTGCGCCAGGATTCCTGCATACTCGTATGGATTATCGTAAATTTCTTTCATATTTCCTCCGCTTGTTTCGCCGCGATTTCTGCAAAAAAGTCACAGGCCAACCGCGCCTCATCCATGAGCGACAGTCGGCCCTCCTTGAATTTCGCCTGAATGTGTTGGCAAAGTGCAAGCTCGTGCTGCCGATAATTCAACGCAAATATCGGCACCTTCTCTTTAAGGCTGATTAAACAGGACATATTGCATTTCCCGTTTTGCACCAGCCATATTCCATCCATCAAAAAGCCGCTCCCTTGGTATTTGATGGGATGGTATTTTCCGCTTGGCGTCCGCCGAAATACCTCATCAGGCCGATACTTTTTTGCCGCTTTTTTTGCCGGTGTTTTAGCCATTACCCTTTTCCTCCTGTCTGGTCATAGGCCACACTCCTCGATGATGATGTCGTCCGTTTCGCGCTGATCCCACTCCAATCTAATTTCCGTTCCTGGTTGAGGGTGATATGCCTTTGATGCGGTCAATGAGTTAACTTGCGAATCGTCCCGCCACAAGACCCCATTCGCGCAATCTTTAACGAATTTGATAAGGTTATCGAGGTCGGGCTTTTTTATATGAGGAACAGCACAGCCAACGTATAGCGCACGTTTCTTTTTTGATATACTGGCGGGAATAGGCATGAAAAAACGGCACGTCAAATGGATAGCCGATTCTATAATAGGCATGTCCTTTTTTTGCGCCAGCAGTTCCCACTTGAATTTCCCCTCCTCTGTGTCTTGACAGTTATATGTGCCGACAAACTTTCCCCGCCTGACAAATCGTGGCCGCTTTTTAGCAATAGGATTTCCGGGAATCCTGACCGTCATTTCATGTTTCATTCTCCCCCTCCATGCGCTCCCTGCCGGGATTCCCTGCCCTGATCGATTATGTTCTCTTGGGCGTTCGCGCAGCGGGAACACATCCGGTTTCCCTTGTGGGTGCTTAAAAAAACCCTTCCGCAACACAGGCATGGGATCGAAACCCCAGTCACAACCGCCAGGGGCTTTCTTTGCCTTTTGTCCCTCACGCCAAGGGGCCGACCGCCGGTCCTGCCCTTGCCGTGACCCTGGTGCTCTTTTCGGCACGTCTCGCACAGGCGCCCATGAGGTCGGGTGACTTCATTTCCGCAGGAGCATTTCATGGTTTTTCCTTATTCCACCGTCTCCAGCAGCGGCAACCGGGCCGCGTCAATGCGCTTCATCCCGTCAAAATTTTCCATGCTGTCGCAACCACTCTTGGAACTTGTCCATTGCCAAGGGCTTTAAGTCGGTCCACCCGAGAGGCCACCCCATTAGCCACTCGACCCACGTCGGGTTCAGTTGTCCACCAGTCACATCCAGCTTGTTGCACAAGGCATCCATCGGTGCATGTGTCCCCCTTTGTGACTTGCCTTTCCAATCCCGACTCTTTGGTGTCGGGAAACTGTTCACCATCTGCGTCAGGCTTTGCCCCGTCATATTCAAAGTCATCCTGCCGCCTCTCTGCCCGTCCGTTGCAGCGGGTGTCGGCCATTTCGCAACCGCCGTCGCCAAATCGTCCCCGCCTGATCCTTTCCGATTCATCCGGGCAAAGTCCGGGCCGGACGGTGTTCCTTTCGGCGTGGGCCATATTGATCGATTCACCGCTCTCGCAAGCGTTGGATTTCCTCTTGCGTAGGTCGTGTCCTGATCGGGGCGTTGGGCTTTCGGCGTGGGCCATAACTTCACGGCTCTGTCCAGGCCCATTTCTCCCTTCCGTCTTCCGCCTCGGCTTCTGAAATTCTCCGCTTGTGGCGTCGGCCAAATTCTGACGGCCGATTCCAAGCCCCACCCGCGCTTCCCATCTGGAAGACGTCTGTTCCTGCCTTCGTTCGACACACAGGTCGGCCATAATCCATACCCGTTTCCGTCTGTGCGGGGCTCCGCAATCGTCAGCCCCAAGCTGGAGGGGTCGTCGAACGTCATACCCAAGTCGGCGCAAGTCTCGGATGACCACGGGCAGGTAGCGGCGGATTCCCGGCACATTTTCAAGCAGAACGAATCCTGGCCGGACAATGGAAATAACGTCGCTTGTCGCCGGCCATTGGTTTCTTTCGTCGCCGGCCTGTTTCTGCTTTCCGGCGACAGAAAAGGGTTGGCAGGGGAAGCCCGCCGTGATGACATCAACCATTCCCTGATAGCTTGCGGCGTACCCTTCACAGATGAATGTTTTGATATCACCGAAAATTGGGGCGTCGGGCAGGATTCCGTCACGGATTCTTGCGGCAATGACTCGTTGGCAGTAGTCATCCCATTCAACATATCCGATGGGGGTGAAGCCAAGGAGCATTGTTCCGAGGAGGCCGCCACCCGCACCTGAAAAGAGGGATAGTTCATTCACACTAACCTCGATTCACCGTCCAGCGTCGGCATGATTTCAAGGCAGTCGCCGGTCAGAATCATACCCTTCCACCTTTCCGCTTCCACATGACTTTATAGGTCCACTTCTTTTTGTCCCACTTAAACGCCGTCATGCTGCCGTCCGGGCTGATCTCCAGCAGGTCAGCGCCGTGGTAAGCAGGCGTGTACTCTGTACCCGTAAATCTGCTAACAGTAATAACCGGCGGCACGGTGCAGGTAAGCAGCCACAAACAGAATATGTACCCGATAAGGAGCAGGATGGTTACGATTGCGATCCTAATCCTGATTCGGGCGATGGTCGGTGTGGCGTGGTGGTTCATGGGCGGCCTCTTGATTACACGATATGTAACTAATATGTTCAAAAAAAAACAGCTTATTACATATTGTGTCACATTTAGAGAAACAAAAAAGTTACGACCTTTTCAAGCTGATCTTCAAAAGCTGTTTGGCGTCAATTCCTTCTTTTTTTGCATCATATAAGAGTTGGAGAATTTCGGGATCTGGAAGCAGTCGGAGAATGATTTCTTTTTCGGTGGGATTTAATTCATCAAGATTTCGCCCCCGCAAGATTTGATCTATACTCATAACCCCTCCCTTGATTAGTATGTTTAGAAAGAAAAAAGACAATAATCGGTTACCAGAACGAAGTTCCGCAAGTCTATTCTTCGCGTGTTTCATTAAATGGTTTGATTCAAAATGCCTTGCGAGATCGGCAAGCGCGCCGCGTTTAGAGTATAGTTTATCGAGGATGGGAACAAGAACTTCTTTCTGGACCTGTCTGTAAAAATTCTTTTCCGTTTGCATGGTCAGCAGTGTAACAGAATCCACGGAAATGTCAAATGACTTTATGTTATACATTGTATAACAATATTTACATTGCTTTTTAGTTACACCAGATGTAAAATGCAGCCGTAAATAAGTTACACGTTGCGGAAAGTGAGGCTGGATAAAAGAAATGTTGACCGTGGATAATTTTATGAAAATAAATAATCGTTTTTATCTCAACATGCACGATTTCAACGAAAGGCATTCGGCGAAAGCTGCGCGTTCTTTCATTCCTTCCCTATCACCGGAACAATGCGATGATATGTACGGCTTAAATGAGCAGGATATTGAAACCGGGACTTCCTTTATTCTTCCAAATGGCAGTTATGATAAACTCATCGAACACCGAAACATTAAAGAATATGTGCGTAGTAATCCTTATTTGGTAGAGATTATATCCGAATGCCCCTGCAATGATCCATACAAGATAAAACACCATCCTGATTACTCTGATCCAAATCGCGTGGTCTTACTTTGTCGCAAATGCCACGGTGCGGAACACGCAAGGATAAATAGGCAAAAAAAGCAAATGTTGATCTCGATGATTGCAGTAAAAATGCTCATTAATACCCCCTCCGCCCCGGCGAGCCTTAAGGGCGATGACACCGACGGTCGAGGGACGCAGTACCCCGCGCTTGATCGTGCGGCAGACAGCAGGGAACACAGGCGGCCAAACTTAAAGCAACCGCCTTCCCCTCTGATCACCGGCGAATCGTGCGGACCCTGAAAAGGGTGGGGAGCGGAAGCGTATCAGGCAACCGGGAATAAACAGATAAATTAGAAAGGAATCTTGCGAAAGGAGGAACCCGACATCATAGGTCCACGCGGAAGGTATCTGTGAACGGGGCCGGGGAATAGTAGCCCCGGCTCCAATTAAAGGAGGGAGACATGCACAACATTAATATCGAGGGAGTGAACAACGGTTGGATTGTTACGGTGGGATGCACAAGGCTCGTTTGTGAAGACAAGACGACGATGCTCAGCGAGATCGGGCGGTACATCGCCGACCCCGAATTTGTGGAGATGGAATATCGGGCTAACGCAAAGAATAAGCCAAGAGTGACGATACCGCCGACAGGGACGATAGCGCCGATGGCGGGGTTGACGGATACCGGGGCAGAAAGAGGGCTTTTGCCGCCCTTGAATCAGCCCTGCTGAGTCGGGGCCACAACCAAAGGAAAGTTATGGATCGCAAACTTACATACGAGCAGAGAGACATGATGTGCAGAAGGGCAATGGGATGGTGCCTATTTGTACTATTCTGCGTGTTTCTTTATTGCATGTACGGTTGCGCCACCATCGACCGGACGGGTCATCATGTCGCCACGGTCACGTTTCAGATCCACATCGTCGGGGATCGGTCCATGTACGATTTACCCGAAGCCCGTAATTTCAATTCAGGCCCCGCAGCCCGGAACATCGGGGGCTATGCCAGATACGGCAATCCCCCTGAGATATGGCTGACGGGATATCGGGATGAAAAGGGGGTCCGGGTAGATAACATTGAAACGCTCGGGCATGAGGTCTTGGAGGTCTTGCGGATGACGGACAAAAATTTTGCAAATCCGCACGAATGAGGAGGGGGTATGCGGCCAATCAATGAAAATAAGGTGGTGAAGTTTTTGAAGGACGGCGACGCAAATTTTCGCAAGGCATGTGACGATATCCCTTCCATGCGTGGTAAAGAACCAACCCGCCGCCAGGCATCAAAGTGGCTGATGAAAAAGGGAATCGCATACAAAACTTTCAAGGGGATCTTATAGGAGGGGGTATGCAGTTACAAGGAGCGTGTTCACAGGAAGCAAAAAGACTCGGGCCGATACCAGCGCCACCAACGACACAGACAGATATGGATATTATTATTTGCCAGCTAACGCAGCTTAACGCAATCGCCTATTCCGTGTTTGAACTGGCAACGAAGATCAAATCAGTTCCCTCGCAGACGGTAGCGGGTGCGGAAAAGCAAACCGACCCCATCGACGTATCAGAAAACATTATGAAGAGATTGTCCCAAATCCGGGAAATGATGGAAGCGGCAAGGGCATGTCTCGCAGCGTTCACTTAGTTGCACATGCAGGGCCAGTTTGCCGACCCGCATGAATAGGAGGGGGTATGGATGAATATCGAGAGATGCTTTTTGTCTGTGCCTGCATATTTTCGCTATTCGGCCTTGGTGTTCTGATTTTCCACGGCATCGGCCTCATCGTCATGCGGCTGCGGGATCTCCGCACAGGGAAGCGGCGGCTTTGCGTTTTGACGAGGGTGTTATGACCGAAAGATACCGCCATCTTGAAGATCCCCATCGCTATGATCCGCCGCCGGAGTTTGATGCGGATGAGATCCGGGAGCGGGAGGCCGAGAGGGAAGCTGAGGACGATTTCAGATTGCATCAACGGTACGATAGGGAAGTAGGGAGGGGGAGGGGATGAACACCGAAATCGAGGCAATCAAATACCAGCAGAAGGTCGTGGATATGGTGATGGCGTTGGTGGTTCGGGAATGTTCCACCTGCCGGATGTACCGGACGGCACGTTGCCCGGAATGGAAGGAAAACGGGAGACACGCGAAGCCGCATGACGAGTGCTGGCTTTGGAAGAGGAGGAAAACATGACAAGAATCGGACCAATTATCATTATGAAAGCGGCAGACCATCCGGCATTTCTGAAAGCTGAAAAGCTCGCCCGGTGTCTCAGTTATAACGACATCGAGGAGATACTGGCGGGGAAAAAGCACATCCACCGGAATCCCGGAAAGCGGAAGGTGTGGACAGCAAGTGCGGAGAATGTGCAGGCATTAAAGGACGCGGGACTTTATCCAGCAGCGGGAGAATAGGGGGGGGGTTATGAGCATCTTCAAAAAGGCCACCAATACGATGGCCTTCGCAAAGGTCGGCATTCTCGGTTTTGCTGGCTCGGGAAAAACCCGGACGGCGACGGAAATCGCGGTCGGATTGCATAAGGCGATCAAATCCACCAAGCCAATAGGTTTCATCGACACGGAAACTGGTTCTGATTTTGTCCTGCCAATCTTCCAAAAGCACGGAATCGAAATGCTTGTGTCCAAAACCAGAGCCTTCAAAGATCTGGCCGAAGGGCTGCGGGAGGGACCGGGAATCTTCGACATCCTCATTATCGACAGCGTTTCCCACTTCTGGGTTGACATCGTGGAGTCTTACCGAAAGAAAAAAAATGTCAACCGGCTTTCCTTTCAGGACTGGGGGATACTCAAACCCATGTGGAGTGGGGACTTTGCCACGCCTTTTGTCACGTCTGCCCTGCACATCATCGTCGCTGGCCGCGCTGGTTTTGAATATGACTATTTCGAGGGCGACGACGGGAAGATGGAACTTTACAAGACCGGGACCAAAATGAAGGCGGAGGGAGAGTTTGGATTTGAACCATCCCTTCTGATCGAGATGGAGCGAATAAAAAACCCCGAAGCGAATGAAAGCTACCGGGAGGCAAAGACCAAAGACGCAAAGATGAAAGCTGCAAAGAAGATGATGGCGGACCGTGAATTTGTCCGCATGGCAACCGTCCTGAAAGATCGCTCCGACATTATGGACGGGAAGGTTTTCTATAATCCGTCCTATGAGGATTTCGCTCCTCATTGGGAATCCATCAACATCGGCGGAGAGCATAAACCTCTGGACGCCGGAGACAGCACCGAGCTTTTCGATAAGGAAGGACGGCCCGATTGGGTCATAGCCAAAAAACGCGCCACGATTGCCTTGGAGGAGCTTAAGGCGGAACTGGATAAGGTATATCCATCCTCCTCCGCAAAGGAGAAACAGGCCCGAATAAAGGTTATGGAGAAGGTCTTTGGAACGGCTTCCACAACAAAGATCGAGGGAATATCTTTTGGAGTACTCGAACAAGGATTACGCCGGGTGAAGACGCTGCTTGGGGTTCCCGAGAACACGATTGACAATGTGGCAGCCGGGAACATAATTGAACCGCCGGACGATGATGTGCCGTTAAATATTAGTGAGCCGACTAATGCCACATAAGACGCCGCCTAAGCCGTTCTGCGAGCGCTTCCCGAAGCCGGGGGATGTGCCGTATAAAAAGACATGCAAAAAATGTCCCGACAGGGAGAAGTGCGAAAGGAAATAAGGTTGTCATGCGGCGTGGATGGACACTTTGGAGGGAATGATGACACATCAACATGGGGGAAGGCCGGGCAGTATGGACCATGAATATGTAAATGCGCTCGCCAGTAGGGGGATTTGTGCCAGAACGGGACTCTCCTTTAACTCCAGTAAAATGGGGAAAGGTGTTGCCTACACCCACGAGGAACTCATAGAGATCGCCAAGGGGGGATTCAGCACGAATAAGGGAAAAAGTGATAGCGACACCCGTTCTTCCCACAATAGATCTGATGATGGTTTGGTACATGCAGCCGGAGATGAATATGGGTACGATCTATATACTCCATTGAAGGGGAAAACTTCTAAGCAACTTTGCAAACTTATCAAAGAAATATATTTAACTGTCGCGGCTGGACCAAAAGCAGTTATCGAGGATATCTTAGATCGTTCTATTTAAAGGACTAAAGGGACCCGGCCATGACAACCGATCTTGAATTGGTCACGGCAAGCAAACGAGATAGCTTCAGTGGGATAGTCGGTCTCGTGTGTGCATAGCAGCCGAAAGGCGAAAGCGGCCTAAGTTCGACGTTTGAAGATTACTGAAAGCCGTGACCTTCATAAAGCTGGCGTGGTCCCATCCTTCCAGGGTGAGGCCATGAGGTGTAGAAATTGGGAAAGCAGGAATACCGCAGACCAACTGCCGCCAGCACTTTGAAAGGAGGTGATGTCCGTGTTTGCTGGTGAGAATCCAGAACGTAAAGAGTTTTAGTCCGGGGATCACCGAGCGGACGGGATAACGAGTGACATTGGAGGTGTGAGATGCAGAACGAATGGACAGAGAGAATTAAGGAGCTGGAGGCCGAGCTTGCCGAGAAGGACACGATATTAAAAGAGGTAGAGGAAGAGGCAGAGAAGGTAAGGTTCGTCTTGATTCTTAATCACGGCCACAAGGGACAATATTTCGATGATGGAGAGATGCAATGTAGTGAGTGCGGCTTTGGAAATTATGACTTTAAGGCTCCCTCACTATCTGAAATTACAAAAAGGATTGTATTTTCTCTTAATCACCAACTTTCCGAGAAGGAAAGGGAAATCGCCGATTGGAAACGTGAATATCGCCTCATAAATGCCGCGCAGTTGAAAGGCGAGGAGCAGATCGCCGCGCTGAAGGCGGAGAGAGAGGCTATGAAAGGATAAATCTTGACACTGGCGCTTAAATACCGCATAGAGACCTCACCGGGGGGTGATTACGTGAAGGGGTCTGTCCACTGGAAAAAGGATCGCTTCGCCGTTGCGGTGTATTGGCACGGGAAAACGGAGTGGTTTTGGAGGTCAACGAGCGGAGATCCTCTTTTTGATAAGCGACAGGCTAACAAACTGCTTGGTCAGATCCAGGGCGATATCGGCAATGGAATCTTCGATCCCCGGACCTACCGCCCGGAATCCCCGCTTTCCATTTCAGAGTATTCGAAGATATGGCTTTCAGCAACAGGAGCTTGCCATAATACCCGGAAGGTCTATCGGAACGCCATCAATCACGTCATGGCCTACTTCGGGGCGGATATGGACATCCGGCATTTCACCCATTCGAAGCTTCTCCTTTTCGAAAAGTCGCTTACCCTGTCCCCCGCAGGGAAATACAATGTCCTGACGGCCCTAAAGACCATGCTACGATTTTACAAACAGGATGTGCCTACGTTCGTTATGCCGATCTTCCCGCCGCTTTCTAAAGAACCGCCCGAACAGACGGCCTACCTTACCTTCGAAGAGCAACAAAACGTCCTACGGGCCATTCCTGAGAGGCACAGGCCCATATTTATAGTGATGATGGAGTACGGGATACGCCCACAGGAAGCGACAGCCCTGAAATGGGATTGCGTGACCGCTGACAAGATTATTTTCAAAAGGAGCCATTCTGAGTACCGTTTAAGAGAAACGACTAAGACCGGGGCAATCAGGGAGGAAAGACTCACCACCAGGGCAAAGGAGGCGATTGATGGACTTAGACGAAACAGTGTGTATGTCTTTAATAAAAATGAAAGAGGATCTCATTACGATTCAAAGGCACTCAATAGCATCTGGAAAAACGCTTGCCAACAATGCGGAATTACAATCGGCTTATATGAAGCTGTCCGGCATTCTCTTGGCTGCCAACTCGCTGATACTGGATATAGCATTGACTTCATTCAAGACGTCTATAAGCATACCTCCATCAAGACCACCCGCCGATACGCCAAGCGGCAAAGAACGATGATCGGAGAGGCGTTGGAACAGAGGGGGAGAGTAGTCGATTTCCCCAAAGTTTCCACAACGAAAACCAAAAACTAACCCCTTGATTTTTCAAGGGGTTAGTAGTGCGCCCGGTAGGATTCGAACCTACCATAAGGATAGTTAAATATCTTATTTCATTGTGCTTTATTCCGCCACGGAAAGTTTGCACAACGAAAACGAAAACTCCTTATATTTTATCCACCCGGCATTGTCAAGGATGAAAGAGGGAAGGGCGAGAGGATGAATATGAGCAAGTATCAATCCGGGCTATACCGTCCCGTCACCACGTATCCAGCCTTTTTACACCAATTACGTAATTCCTGTGGGTCGGGATGTTTCAGTTTATATGCCGGGTCAACCAGTTTGAGATAATCCCCCCGTTCGGAGCAGAAGTTAAGTTTATCCCGGTTCATCCATCCGAGGCCGAATAGTTCCCCGATAACACCTATGACATCGTACCGGGTCTGCCACGGTGGTTTCTCCAGATCCACAGTAATCGCGGTAAGCATCACAAGGCGATCCAGTTCCGTCCACTTCGGGTCAGCTACAAAGGTCAGATGCGCCCCGGCATAATGATCCAGCGTCTGCCGCTGGAAATAGAACCATTGAGAGGCCAGTTGATTCTTAGCGACCAAGTACATAAAATGTCCGTAATAGCCGCTGGTTCGCTTTTTTACGAGAAGCGAGAAAATCCCCTGGGCGTTGTCGGCAAAAACCATCTGCGGAAATGGGCCGTCGAAGGCTTTCCAGTATTCAAGGTCGTGATAGTGTTCATCCATTAAACTGCACCGGCTTTGCCGCCTCCTCTTTCATCCAATCCAGCTGGGCGTCCCGAAAGGTCTCCTTCTGCTCCGGGGTCATGTTGGCATAGTGTCGCCGGAGCAGCTTCATTGCCTGAATCGCCACCGTCAGCAGGATTCGCATGGTCAGAGGGTCCATTACTGCTTCACCGTTCCACCTGTTATGTTAGCCTGTTTAGCCGCAAGACCAAGAGCGAGAGTGGCTACGCCCGAGATAACCAGCATCCAGTTCCGGGGTACACTCGTCAACCCTTCAATGACCTGAGGAACACCCGCTACCGTCCCAAACACAGATGTAATCCAATTCTTAATGATACTTTGCCACATAAAACCTCCTTATTGTTTACGCCCCACTGTGAAAAATGTTCCCACAAAACACCCGATTAAAGCCGGAAGGATAAGATAGGTTTCGGAAACGATAAATAGGACTGAGCAATACCCCAAACCCACAATCCCGACCGACAAAAGAGACGCACGAACCCGATGTCCGGCGTTGACATGCCGGATGAATAACACCCATAAAACGTCTGAAATGACGTTGAAAGCAAAGACCAGGAGGCTCGTCATCCATTTATGACCTCCCTGCGTAAGTTACCGCATAATGATTTCCATCGCTGAATCGTCCGCCCCACCGACATGACACGTCCAGCGATTCCCAGAACATGCCAAACGGTTTATGATCTCCCGTCCCGGTCAGATAGGCGTCGCCCTTAAATAAGTCTATGTCCACGGCCAATCCCTCATAGTGTAGGGACTTCTCCATGTGTTTCAGGCCGTCCTTGCCGAGCAGGGGCGTGTATCCGTCCTCGATCATCTTATTGATGAGCTTTGGAACAAGACTCGTGAATAATGCGCGTTTTTCGCGTAATTCACCCATCATATCACCATATTATCAGGCACGTAACGCATGGCCTTCACGTCCACGACGGGAAACACAACCCCGTCAATAGTAATTTCCGTGGGTGCTATCAGGACAAGGGGCGAACCAGGGAAAACGAGAATCGACCCGTCCGACATTCCGACAAGCAACGCGAGAAGCAGGAGGTATTTTTTCATCGGTTACTTTCTCCCTATTGCCAGTCTGTCCAGTTTCGCATCCATCCGTTTCAACGTGTCCTTAATGTCAATCATGTCCCGGTAGTACTGATCCTTGTCTAATTTTAACAATTGGATTTGTTCAATCTTCAGTTGTGCGCTTGAAACGCTGGATCGCGTGTCAGTAAGGATCAACCCGGTTGCGGCAAAAACAATGGCGAGCAAGATTGTGAGGAGCATCTTCACCGATACAAACCGACTGCTGTTTCCACTATCACTTGTCATTGCCTTTCTCCTTCACAATCGAATTGGCGGAACATTCTCCTATCTCAGTAATTATGCAAAATTCGTCCTTGCAAATTCACCGAATTGCTCCCTTGCCGCTTTATCATAGGCAAGGGCAGCGGTTTCTTCAGACCGAAAATAACCCAAGTGTTTAGATGCTATTTGCGCTCTCCATTTTTTTGCTGGCTTGAAATAACACACACCCTTGAATTGACTTCCACCCCTTCGGGAACATAAATTATGTCTATTGTCAGCATGGGTCGCCAAACGAAGATTCGCTCGTCTATTATCCAATGTATTACGATTCTTGTGGTCCACTTCCATGCTATCGGGAGCATCTAAAAGCAAACGGTGTAAGAGCAAAGATCCACCGGAACTTACGACATAGTTTAAATCACCCAAAAGACACCATTTCACCCCGGTTACTTTTGGAACATCCGCCACATCAACAATCGCCCGGTTGCGTTCGTTTCCATCTTTGTCATATAGGACGATCTCCGCAATATTTCCTTTGATAACAATCTCGTTTGGATCAAACCGTGTCCTCTTGAGGGGGTCTTTTCCAGCATATAGTCGCCAGTAATGTTTAGCGCACATCCCTTTTGCTAAATATTTCCCGTCACACCCCTCAATTTCACAGGTTGCGGGAACATATTTTCTACGGGTTCTTTTCTTGCAAACACTTGTGGGTTTTGATACTGTCGGATTAGCCATGATACATACCTCCCATAAAGGTTGTGTTGTGGTTAGGGACGACAAGGAGCCGAAATCTCCTTGTCGTTCTGCTAAATTATGTATCATGTTGTGCATTTAATGTCAACCTATATCTCACTACCGGAGCAAGCGGACAATCACGTAATAACTGGCCTCGTTGTAGGAAAACGAAGCATTCTTATAAGCAAAATTATACACCGTCCCGCCCTTTGCGGTGACGATGGTGCAGCCGGAGGTGGAGGGGGTGAGGACTTGTTTAACGGAATTTACAGCAGAGAAATCAATGGGATTCACCTCGTCAACAGAAAGTTTCGAAGTACCTCTTCCAGGGGCGCAGTCTCTTTTTTGATGTTTTACCTTTCGGTAAGGATCGCAATTCCAAAGATTTACGCACTGCGTCCGGGACAAATTCCCGGCCGATCGGGCTGATGGTGTCCTTATCTTTGCGGCGCGAAACCCGATGTTGTAGTTCGAGTTCGACGGCGCGTTGTTCAAGTTGAGCGCGAACACCCCGGCGTTCGCCTCGTTGTTGAAGTTGCCGCCACGTAAGGCTGCGCGTTAGCAATTGCGACCCTGGATTTGAGACTGTTTTATCCACCCTCCCAACAGCCGTCCGATTTCATCGATCTTCTTGCAATGGTTCTCATATTTATTGATCGGCATGAATTTCAGATCTTTGGCCAGGCGGACCAACAATCTCAATTCTTCTAACTTGATGTCGGTTTCATAGAGCGTCGGCAGTTTATTTTTTATCTTTTGGGCCTGCACGATCATCGCGGAGATCTCTATCATGCCGTTCTGGAGCTGTTGCCCTAAAACAAACCGCTGGGATCGTGGAAACCTGTTGATGATGGGAAGTGCATAGAGAATCAAATCATATATCTTTTGGTATAGTGTCAATTCTCCCATGCCTGATCCCATCATCAACTCCCTTTGAAAATCAAAAAAACAGATAAACAGATTCCAGATACCAGATTTACAAACTCTTTGCGGCGCGAAACCCGACGTAGCAGCTCGCGTACGACGGCGCGTGGGCCAAGTAGAGCGCGAACACCCCGGCGTCCGCCTCGTCGTTGAAGCCGCCGCCACGTAAGGCCGCGCGTAAGGCCGACTTATCAAACCAATAACCGTCGTTGCCGTATGCCGCCGCACCGGATCCGTCCGTTGTCGCTGGGATAGCAAAAGGCTTCAGATCCGCGTCTGCATCCCGCAAGGTCAAAATCTTCTGCGCGCTGGTACATCCTCCGCCGATATCCGTCGCGATGTGTTTGCAGATCACGAATGTTGCCGTCCCATCGCCCGGTGCATCGGACGCGGTAAGCACCAGCGTGGTGGGGGTCGTATCGGTGATAGCATAGAATGCGCCTGCACCGCCTGCCGCCTCGGCAATATACACAGACATGCCATTAAAGGCGTCTGCACCCCAGGCTTTAAGCCAGTTGACGCCTGCACCATCCAAAGTCAATGACGGCGTTGCCCCGCCGGACCCGCTGATCGTCCCCCGGCCATAGGGAGATCCGGTATAGGTGACATCCAGCGATCCGAGCACCTCCGGATGACCATCCGTTCCGGCCACGCCGATAAAGAGTCCCATGACCCACTGCGAGACCAGGCCCTGCAGATCGAACACACCCGACGCCAGGTGATTGTGCGCCCAGGCATTCGGGCCGGTGCCGGGAAGGGCGCGGTGCCAGTCGACATTTTCGACGTGTAGGTGCCTGTCTAAGGCTGCAATCTCGGCCGTGAAGCCTACATCCGACGGAGGATTGGCGTTGGCGTTTCCGCCGTGCGGCAGCGTGTTGAACTTCTTGGACAGGAAGGCCAGGGCCGCCCACTCAAAGGACGTGATTAAATGCCATCCTTTGCCCCTGTTGGCCGCCGCAATCATCGCCTGCGGAAAGGTGATAAAATCCCAGGCAGGAACGCCCGGCTTTGAAATGGCCGGAACCGCCGCCGCCGCGCCGTTATGGGCAACATTGGGCGAGCCTTCCGTAAAGGATGCGGTTGGCTGAGAGCATACATATTTGTCAGCATAGAATCCCCCGAAGGTCACTCCATCCACATCCAGAATCGTGAAAGCTGGGATGTTGACATGGTAGGATGGATACTCCACGCCGCCATAAGCGATAGCCTCGACACTCCCGGCAAGATCAGCATCTATTCTTCTTCTTAAATTTGCGTCCATCTTTCTCCTCCTTTTAGAATGAGTACCATGTAGCCGTACCGTCAGACTCCAAAACCGCGCTGTCGTAAATCTCTCTAAGAATAAATGTCTCGTTTCCTTCTATCGTATCCGCTCCGGTGTCGGATATTTTGATCTGAACCGTAGTGGCATTGGAGTCAGTTTTCTTGAACCTGATAAGTCGTTTCTTGGAGGCTACAGGGAGTTTGATTACAGTGTTGCCTGAAACGTATAGGCTCTGAAAGCCGTCAGTGTCGAGGATGGTGTAGGCTGAGGACTTGGCGAT
>Ga0247841_10001538_pt1 | contig 51031 bp, 55 predicted proteins | sample LaCruzMarch2015__2_FD_192410 | JGI IMG/M metagenome (GOLD analysis project Ga0247841, IMG submission 192410) | Freshwater microbial communities from meromictic Lake La Cruz, Castile-La Mancha, Spain - LaCruzMarch2015_18m | ecosystem: Environmental > Aquatic > Freshwater > Lake | place: Spain... | reverse complement strand
CTCGAATGTCTTTTACGATTTGTTCTTCTTTAGTCATGGCTTAATAGTATTTAGTAAGTATCTGTTCAAGGGCAAGGTTTAACGTGTCTTTTTCAGCAGCAGCATCAGCATCAGCAGCATAAGCATAAGCAGCAGCAGCAGCATAAGCAGCAGCAGTATAAGCATCAGCAGCATAAGCAGTATAAGCATCAGCAGCATAAGCAGCATCAGCAGCAGCAGCAGCAGCAGCATCAGCAGCAGCAGCATCAGCAGCAGCAGCATTAGCAGCATCAGCAGCATAAGCAGCAGCAGCATAAGCATTAGCAGCAGCATAAGCAGCAGCAGCAGCATTGTGTGTTTCTAAATATTTTTCAGCAGCTAAAATTGCTTTTCGTGGTCTGTCGTCATTCGGGTATTTATCCTCGAAAAGATGCAATACAACCCTTGCACACTTAATCGCAATCAGTACATTTTCATCTTTTGTCAACTCACACTTTTTGCAAAGCCACCAAAACTTGTCTTTTAAAGGCAGTTCAGATGTAAGCATATCTTTCAGTGTAATTATTTCGTTGTTAATAAACGACAATGCGTTAACTTGTTCTCTTGAATAACAACCTCTTTCGCTGAGGATAAATTCTTTTGTAAATTCTTTTTTCATGGCTTACTTGGTTTTAATGATTAAAAAACTTCGCATGATTCCGTACATCCGTTGCTAAAGTCAAGGTCAAATAACTCAAGCTGATTTGTAATCATATCAAGTTTCGTAGCGTCATTTCCGGATGGTTTAAATGGTTTTTTCGCTATTTCAACTATTTTACGGATACTTGTATTCTGACGAAATGGATAAATAGGTGTAGTTAGTAGTGGATTGTGACTCTTTGTAGGAGGTATGAAGTCTTTGTATTTCTGCTCAATCATATCCCACCATTCGATAACAGAAGGTGTTTCATTCACAATGGTCATTAATTTCCTGAATGACTTTTTAAAACACAGGTCGCAATTTCCCTCGTATGAACTCAATTCTAAATCAAATGATTGCTGAATCCAAAACTTATTTATATCTTGCAGTCTAACTCCGTGCTGATAAGAAACAAGTGGATAAATATATCTTTGCTTTTCGGCAGTTGGAGAAACCCTGTCGATTTCATCAACCCGTATTCCAATAGCGGTATAATATTTCTTCCATCCGATTGATTTAGCGTAAGACATGATTGTGTATTTTTTTAATTCCCTTGTGCAATGTGGTGACGCAACAGATGGAATGCCGTGTTTTTTAATCATCTGCTCAAATGGTTCGCCGTTTCTTGAAGCAGTATTAAAATCAACCACCCTTGCCGTTACTCCTTTCCCGTGTGTTGGATTTGTTATTGCTTCAACCCAAATACAGTTAAACCGAAAATATTTATCACATTTCTCAACAAATTCGAGCGTTTCTTCTCTCTCCTTCCCTGTGTTAGCAAACACAACCATCATTTCATATACATCTGAATAGTTTTCTAAAAGTATCTTCGTCATGTAGGCACTTGTTCTGCCACCCGAAAAGGAAATAAGTAGTTGTTTTTTCACTTGTTATTTGATTTTAGTGATTTTTGTGTGTCCAAATCCACCAATACCTATTCTTTCCCCATCCATAACCGCACCCTGTTCCAGCTTCTCAACTTTTTGTAGCAAAGCAAGGTATCTGGTTGTTTCGTCATGTGATTCTGATTCCAATTTCTCAATCATTCCTAACAATTCACTTTTATCAGAAAGATTAATTACAACTCTCTTATTATGTTCTGACATTAGTGAATCAATATATGCTTCCAGCTTCTCAATCCGCTGACTATCAGTTTCAGCGTTATCACAGAGTATCTCTACCTGTTTTTCAAGTGATTCAACCTTTAATTTCAGTTCACATATTGTTTCCGACAAGACTGGCATCAGGTCATGAATAGCGTTATCAACTGTCTGCGTCCAGCTATTTGATTTGGATTTCTTGATTTTGCGCCTCAAATCTTTGATGTCTTTGTATAGGGTGTCTTGTGCCTGTTCGTCAACCTTAATCTGCTGTTCCAGCCTTTCAATCCGCTTAATCAATCCTTGAATGAGTGTAACGTCATCAGTGAGGTCAGGTTTGGATACAGCTGCCTTGCATTTCATCAGGTCTTTTAGGCGTTGAATTTCAGCTTCCTTGTCTGATGCTATCACAGTACACAACCCTTTCCAGTAATCCCGGTCTGCGGTGAGGTCTATAATTTGCTCTTTAGCACATTCTACCATTGAGTTAAATCCATCAGAATAGGCTGATTCAATTTCCCTGTTTGCCAGTTCAACGGCTGTGTTGTAGCCGTCCTTGTAGGCGGTCGGGTTGTATGCTCTCTTTGCTGCTTCTTCGTAGGTGATTGGTTTCATATTATAACTGTTTAAATTGTTCAATTGTTAAGATAGGTATGTTCAATTCTCTTGCTTTAACCATCTTTGATGTTGATTGATTTACATCAGACACAACAAGATGAGAAGTCGTCTTTGAAACACCACTTGCTATCACCCCTCCACCATCTTCTATCTTCTTTTCAAGTTCTTTATCTCGTACACCTGAGAAACATACTGAGAAACCTATGTAAGACTCATTAGAAACGATTTTCTTTGGTGAACTGATATACTTTACCTTTAAGACACTTGGAAGTGTTATAAACGTTTCTAGTCCCTTCAGGAAACACTTGGCTGTTATCTCAGAAACACCCTTAATCTTCACCATCTCTTCAATAGAAAACTTTTTCTGAATATTATCGAGTATCAACTGTGCTGTCTTTTCACCGATCTTCCCATCAAATACATCCCAGGCATACATCAACTGGGCCTGTGATACTCCCTCTTGTTTCACTCTATTAAACTGCTCCAGAATTATATCAGCTGAAGTATCTCCAAACCCCTCTAGTAGAATGAGTTCAGACTTTGTAATGTTCAAGATTCTCTCAACTGTATTATAACCATCTTTATACAGAGATTCTATGGTTGGTCTCCCAAACTCCTCAACACCTATAGACAGAAAGAAGTGTTCAATTTTACTGATCAATCTCCCTGAACAATCATTACTAGTACAGATAAGTTCTACTCTGTTTTCATCCCATGATAGAGGGTTGTTACAAATAGGACAATCATTGAAATAGTTCCAGTCGAAGTCAAGTTCTTCTTTCTCATATCTTTCAGCAATAATCTTATCAACTAGACCAGTAGCCACCTCATATGCCTGATCATATTCTGACTGTTTCTTAAACTCAGATAAGATAGGGATGTGAATACCTTCAACTGCTGTAATTTTAGGGATAATCTCCCCACTCTTTTTTACTGTAATATGAACCCCAGGACAGAGATTGAAGTTACTCAGAAACTGCATATTGTAAAATGTTGCCTGTTTCACTTCTGTACCATTAATCATTACAGGGTTAAAAGTTACCACTCCCTTTATCTTTCCCTGTTTTGATATGTTAATAATGTAGCCGGTGATGGTGGTGTCAAACTCTTCAACCCACTTATCAAGTTTCAAGGCTCTTGCATATGCTGGGTTCCCATTAGATTCAGTGTCTAACTGTTTACGTTTCTTTACATCATTCAGTTCAATAACCAATCCGTCAATAGGGTAGATCTTATTTATTTCATAGTAGAACTGATCTAATATTGATTCTGTAAGAGATGATATAGGTACTGCCAGAAAATCAGTTCTCATATCACTACTCTCATTGATAAGTTGTAACTGACCGATTTTATACATGTCACTATTATGAATGCCATACTTTACAAAATCAACATACTTCAGTTCCTCTGTTGGTTCATCACAGTTTAGTAACCCAGCCACTGTTGCATTATTGAGTTTATAGGGCTGACCTGAAGGTGATAACTTACCCCTAAAATAAGTATCCCAATTATAACGGCTTATGATGGCTTCACCTGAACAAAGATGGTTGAAGTTCATTTTTACATCAGAATTTATTATCTGAATATGTTTGTCACAATCTCTTCCATATTCACCATCTCCACGAGTATTGGTTTCACCTGTAGAATGATTAACCAGAAGAGAGATACCATTATATTTAGGTGTAATGACAACTATCTCAGTTTCACTGTTTCCCACCTTCTTCAACCACTTAATGATATCATCAACAGACTTCTCTTTGTTCAGTGACATCATCTTGATAGGGAGTTTACGTTTACGTGTAGTAGGTTCTGATTCAATCACTCCCTTATGTAATAGTGGGTGGGTTGGATCCAGTTCATTGAGCCTCACCAACATCTGATCATATTCCAGATCCGACACCTGAGGGTCACCTACTCTATACATATCATTCAGATACTGTATCTCACCAACTAGTTCATCTATGATCTGAGTGGTCTTTTCGAAATCTTCGTTCATGGCTTAAAAGTTTGACATTGTCTTAATTGGCTTTATTTTCTTGTACCTCTTGACACGTGTGTCACTATGGTTCACTTTCTCAATCTTAGTGTAGGCACACCTGACTTCATCCATAGTAAACACTCTATCAAAGAATAGTCTAGAAGAACTACTTTTGGTACAGGTTACTACCCAGTCACCATGATCTGGTAAAGTTTTTGCTTTCAATTCAACATGTCTACTGTCACGATGATTTACACAACTTATCTTTTCACAGGGAAGTTTGTGGATAAATAGTTTACCACACTCGTGTTTGATTCTCCAACCATTTTTAATCACAAGATGTGAAATTACTGATCGAACAAGATCTTTCGAATCAGAACTGATTTTCTTTACGATATCACAGATAGTGATCTCTTCGTATTGATTTACTAAGTCTTCTACTTGAAATTCTAGAGTTGTCATTTGAATGTTGGTTTAAGATTAATAACTACGAAAAAGAAAGAGCGGGATTGGTTACCCGCTCCTCTACAGTTACGACATTAACGAAACCAACGAATCAAAAGCTCTTTGTGTAAGGTAGGATTCTTCTCCACCAAGATTGATACCCGTCATTTTACGATCAACTGACTTGTACGACTTGACATTTTGAAAATAGGATGTGATACCATTATATAACCAGAAGGCTGTCATCTGATGCATGTCCTGACCTGGTGCTGAATGAATGGCACTAATTACTTCATTGATGGTGTTCTGTTTACGTATTGAGATCCCATCAGAAGTCCCAACAAGTTTCAATTCCTCAGGGGTCAAAAGAAGACTGTTAACAAAATTACGTTCAATTTTTTCATCAACTCTGAACTTAGCCAACTTATTGAGCATTAGACCAAATTCATCGTTATAGGTTTTGATAAGACCAAGTAATTGTGCGGCTTCATTAATACGGTTCATTACATTGGCTGTATGTTTTAGGGATACACCACTTTTGAGATCTTTCATTGAGGCTGAAAGTGTGTTAGCACATACAACTCTTACATCTGAAAAATAGAGTCCCAACACCTTACCTGCATGTGAGTTGGTCCAGATCAGGTATTTTTCAATCACATCATCTGAACCAGCAATACGAATATAACCAGGTAGTTTGGTTGTTACAAACACCTCTTCACCCTGTCCAAGAGCACCAGCTGTTTCATAAGTAATATCACCAGCAAATCTTACAAGGCTATCCATAAATTTGAAAGCCTCCTGATTCTGTACTGGTGTATATTTGGCTAATGCTGTAGAGTGGAGAATGGCTTCTGTGTCTTTACGAACAACAGAAAAGGAACCTGAATCAGTTAAACCTTTGTTTGGGAGTTCAATCTTGTTTGGAATCTTTTCGACTTCCCAATCCAGATGAGCGATTTTGATAACTTCATCTGAAGTTTTTGCACTTTCCACGACCTGACCTAATCCGTGCCAAGCTTTTTCTTTCAGAAGATACAACGAGGCTTCGCCTGTTTTTGTATCGATGGCTAAATTGTGTGACATTTTCTTTCGTTTTTAAATGTGTAACATGGAGTAAAATTAATATAATAGATGTTACAAACCTAATATTTCAGCAACTATTTTAAGAAAAAGACTTAATTTATAATGATTATAAATAAAAACAGCCTTTAAACTATTAAGAATCACACAATAACATAAAACAACAGAAAAGACTATGTTTGCAATTTAATCCATTTGAATCTGTTGAAAGTAAACTTCTGTAGAGGGATTTCATTAATTTTTGTTAGTACAGATATGTCATTAGATGTTTCAAATCCATGACTATAACCGCCCAGTGATGTAAGTAACCCAGATAGATCACGTCCAGATAGAAAATTGTCATAGACATGATTTCCAGGATTGGCGGGTTTGAACTCATCAGATAGATAGAAGTACCATTTCTCTTCACAATCGTTGAATACAGCCACTACTGGTTTGCCAGTAACAGTTGAGATGTACAATAAAGATTCTCTGTTAATAATCATAATTTGGTTCCCTCCTCAAACTTCTGTTTTATGTTCGAAATTGTTTCATTACGTTTTCTTTCAACATCTGCCTTTGCAAAACGTTCATAGTGTTTCTTGGCTCTCTTATGTATCATCTCTTTCTTACCTAACTCATTTAGTGAATCAAATTTATTAGGAGTGAATGACACTTCACCTATAGTTGTAGAGTAGAGTTCTAGTGTCATGACTGTTTTACATATTGGACAGATAGGTGGGTTATCTGGTATCAGATTACCACTATTACTAGTAAATTTGACTTTTGATTGAGTAATTGAATACCTACAGTCACATATAAATGTTGCCATTAGAAGATATTTAGATCATGTTTACACAGATTCAGCATCCATAGAGCGTCAGCCTCATTATCATTATTACCATCATAACTAAGTCTAGTTTTTGCAGAAGATATCATTAATGGCTTACCACAATTTCCCTTCCCAGTAGCAAACTTCTTAATTTCATTAGCAGAATAAGATCGATATTGGATCCCAACTTCTTCACAGTATGATTCGATGATTGCAACTAACTTTGCAGCATGTATAATAGATGCTTTGTGTAAACCAGCCACGCGTTCATATACTATCAACTCAATATGTTCTCTTTCACAAACTTCTCTTAATTTAGATTTGAATCGTAAGAGTTTCATACCTTGTGATTCATCTTTACGAGTGGTTAGATCCCATACACCATATATCTCATTGGATATGGCCCAGCCACAATTTGATGCTTGATCAATTGATAATATATTCATAGTTTATTTGGGTTTAATTTACAGTTGTCAAAGTGATTCTTAATAATAGATCCCTTGTCCAATGTAACCATCATTGAGATCATTAGTTCGATGAGCACCAACGTAGATTAATCCAGTTGGAATGCAGGTTGTTTTGTAGATGAAGTAAAATTTTGAAGTTGCCATAAAAAACACCCCATCCGAACACAAAGGCAGTCCAGTCGATCAAGATTGATCATTAGGCAATGTGAACGAATGAGGGTTTAGATTTTTCATATAACTGAACTGCACTGTAAAATTAATAAACTTTATACTAGAATAAAAATTTATTTAAGACAGTCGACTTATTTTATCTTCTTTAATTACTTTAAGTACCTCACAATCATAATTTCTATGTGCTATATGTGTAGTCAATAAAATTGTACGATTAAGTGGTATGAAAGAGTTTACAAGTGTAGTTATCCCAAGTCCGTCGATTGATTCTTGCACTTCATCCATACTCAGAAAGTTCAGTCCGCCATATTTATTAGTAGAATTGACTGCTGTCTGTACTGCGATAATCATTGCTGACTCCAGTCTTGCTTTTTCTCCACCTGAGAAATTACCGAATTCTTTAATCTCGCTATCTCTCACTATGTAGGCCGTGATCTTGTCAGACAAAGTTCCGTCTGTTTTCATGCGGTAGCCCTCCAACTGTATTCTAAGATCAGACTTAATATCACTTAATGTTTTGTTGGCATACCCCTGTAACACTTTGATCGTCTTGGTGGATAGATATTGTTGGAACTCTTTAAACGTAAAGGCCCATTGTTTGATATCAAAAATCTTATCACTATAGGCCTTATCTAGTTCTTCAATAGAAGTGATTTGATTGTTACAATTCTCGATCTCTTCATTGATAGCCTTAATCTTCTCTGAGTTGTCAAATGTGTCTACAGTTATTTCTGATTTTGAAGCAAGTAGTTGTTTGGACCTGTCTGTACTTAATTGTATATCACTACGATATCTCTGAATCTTACCTTCACAAACTAGAATGTTGTTATTGATAGTGTTCTTATTGGATTCAATTGTGGAGATACTATTACTGATGTTACGTTTCATTGTACGAAGTTCACTCTCTTCTGCCTCAATTGTCAATCGATCTCTTTTAATGTCTCTTATCTTGGGATCAAATTCTGATAGAGTTACTTTAATATCTTCAATCGACTTATCCAGAGTAGAGACAATCTTATTAGCCTCCAGTAGTGAGTTCTTCTCTTCTTCAATACTTATATCTGTGTGGCCAACCAAAAACTCAAAATCACATTTGGGACACTTAACTGATCCCTTTATGTTTCTCTCAATCTCTTGAATAGTCAGCCAGAGTTCGTTCTTGTTCTTACTTAATTCATTTGACTTCTCAAGTACCGATTCACGACTCTTCTTGACAGAATCCATCTCCAAATCAACCTTACTGTAGAGTTTGTCAAACTTAGACTCCTTTTCATTGATTGATCTAAGTTGACTGTTGGCCTGATTGACCTTCTCAAGTTGTGTAGTCAGTTCCTCTTTATAGGAGACGATCTTGTCGTTTTCAATACCAATCTGAGTCTGTGCTGAAAGAGTTTTTTCACCTTCAGTGATTATCTCATTATCGATTGCATCAAGTCGTTCTTCAATCAATTTCTCTTTATCGATCTTCTGTTCAGTCTCTAGATTCGATTTGTATACGTCAATCATGCCGTAGAATCGATTCTTTTTCTCAGTTAGTACTAACCTGTCACTCTCTATTTTTTCTGATTCTAATAGGATATCTTTATCTATTCCTGAGATGATACTTGTATTGGAGAATCTCCCAATCAGTTGATTAAGACTAGTATTAGAGGCATTGAAGAATGATATATAACGAAACTTGGAGATAATGAAATAGTTTTGTAAGTCCTCTTTTGAAATCCCAATCCACTCAATAATGAACTTATCAATCTCCCCAACCATCTTGTCTACAAAGGCATACTTAACAATTCCGTTAATAGAGAGTTGTGATGATCCACCATTCTTAATTGATATTTTACGTTCAATCAACAAAGTCTCCTTACGAAGAGGACAATGAATAGAGAGTTCAATCTCTCCAGTATCCGACCCATCCCACCAGTAAACAAGATCCTTATCATTGACTTTCTTAGACATAGTGTGAAGAATACAGTATTCGGGTCCACTCATTAACACCGACTTGCCACTCCCGTTTGACTCCTGATCATCATCTGTAAGATTCTCTCCAAGAATCAGTACAGGGATACCATTACGATATTCATAGTAGAGTTCTTTGAATGACTGAAAATTCTTGGCTCTAAGATGTACGAAATGCATATTATCTAACTTTTAAGTTTGTGTCTGATTAATGCTGTCAATTCATCCTGTAGTTCAGGGTTGTCGTTTAAGATATCTTCAACAGCCTTACTCCCTTGTCCCAACTTGGTTTCACCATACGAAAACCACGACCCGCTCTTCTTTATGATTCCCAGTTCAACACCAAGAGATACAATTTCAGCTATCTTATTGATACCCTTACCATAAACAATATCAAATGATGTGAATCTGGCAGGTGGAGCTACTTTATTCTTCACAACCTTCACCTTAACAGTGTTTGATACAGCCTCTTCCCCATCTTTATTCATCGCTGTCTTACGTATGTCCAACCTCTGTGAAGCATAGAATTTAAGTGCATTTCCACCAGTAGTTGTTTCAGAAGAACCGAATTGAATTCCTATCTTATCACGTAACTGGTTGATGAAAATTACAATGGTATTTGACTTACTCACAGCACCACAAATCTTACGAAGAGCCTGTGACATAAGTCTTGCATGTAGACCCATCTTGGAATCACCCATGTCTCCAGCCAGCTCAGCAGCAGGAATTAATGCTGCTACTGAATCAATTACAATAATGTCAATCTTTCCTGTTCTTATAAGTATCTCAGCAATCTCCAAAGCCTGTTCACCATTATCGGGTTGTGAAAATAAAAGTGTCTCTTTTGAAAGATCAACACCTAAGTTCTTTGCATAAGTAGAATCGAAAGCGTGTTCACTATCCAAATAAGCAGCTACACCACCTTCTTTTTGGGCTTCAGCAATAGCATGTAGGCCTAGAGTTGAGTTATGATTAATACACCCATCAGCAGTAAAAGAACTAGTTTTAGACATTATAAAATCAAAAGTTCTTATTGTTTCTTCAACTTTCTCTACATGTACAACTCTCTCAAATGAATAGTCTAATAATTCACTTAACTGAGTTTTTAGTCTACTTTCTTCACAGAGTTCTAGAATCTTCTTCAGTCTAGTAAAAGTAACTTTACAAAAACTAGAAAATATATCTTCAAGTAACTCTCTTAATAATCCACCTCGATTTTCTTGTTGATAATATAAATCTTTAACTAGTTCTTCAATAAAAGGTATGTGTTTATAATTTGTCTGAATTTGTACTACACTACTTCTAGTATCTACATACTGCTGTATTTGATTACGTCTATAAAGTGAATCTGTCCCAATTTTATCTATATATAGTTGGAAATCTTCACCATAAATATAGAGATTATAGTAGTCATTCTGTTCATAACCCTTAACCTTACCTGAATTTCCAAAAAATGATACAATCCCAAACTGTGAAAGCATTAATTTAAGTTGATATAATAGTGTGTAACTAGCACTACATACCTCTAAACCTGTTTCACAAATATAACTCTCACAATCCATATAACCACGTATAACAGCAGACATACACTCTTCATTAAGTTCTCTAATCCACTTAGGGAAGTACTTAGTTTTTGCAACCCCTACTTTAAGATCAAATTTTTCATAAAAATGTTTCTGAATTGTTTTATTTGATCTCTGACCTTTTAAATTTAATCTAAAATCATACCCAAATGACTGTCCACTTATACTATCACTTGGTGACTTATCACATCTACTAAAATCTAGTGACTGAGACATTTTTGTCTCTATAAATTGTTTAATACAGGGATCATCATTACTTATACTTATAGTCCCACCTAAGTACCCATCAGCAAGTAATAAACCAATTGAATAACAAGTATCAAGATCTCTTTCTCCTATACCAAAAAATCTACTTCTATGATTTACTAAGTAATCACCTTCTTGTATCACCCCTGAATACTTCCATATAAAATTTCCATTTTTGGATACTACTAGTAATGGGTGTTTATATGTACGTTTTAATAGAAAACCAGTCTGAGTTCTTATTTTATAAATAGGTTGTCGTCCATTATATACTAGATGTGATGTATCCTCTAGTTGCCCTAAACGATTTACTAGTGAAGAATATTGATACTCAACTTCTTTTTGTGAAATAGTAAGATCATTTTCTGTTTCTTCAAAAATTTCCTGTACTGACTTAAACCCTCTACTAGTTTGTATATAAGAGTCCTCTGTTAAGCACTTACCTGATGATTCCGGTCCATAGACCTCAATAATTCTCCCCCTTGGGAATCCACCACCTAATGCATAATCCAATCCAATAGACCCTGAAGAGATAAACTCAACATCTTTAATGCCTGTTTCAAAATCTAGTATCGACCCTCTGCCAAAACGTTTTTCAATTGATAAAATAGCATCACTAATAGTTTTCTGTTTATTTTCGTTCATAGTACAAATTTATATGGTTACCTATATCTACATTTATCAAAGTGACTAGCCATCATACTACCTTTATTTTTACACTGATACCCACAGTGAGTACAAGTCAATAAAGGTCTAGTATCTTCTTTTGGAACGTAATTAGGGTTCTGAGGACAATTGTCAAAGTGCTTAATAATCATAAGTCCTTTGTGCGGACTTTGATAATTACAATGAGGACATTCAATTAGTGGTCTATTTATTGCAGACTCTCTCATCTTTAATTTAGTTTCTTTAGACCTAGTCTGTCCATAATTAGGGCTATCTTTCCCTAACTTACCAAACATACCATTTTTCTCACCACGTCTTAGTTTATATTTCTCTTTTGTTTCATTAGAGTGCTTTTTACCGATATTAATATCATGTAAATATTTTATTGTTTTATCTGAATGTTTCTTTTTATAAAATGGGTTCTTTTCACCAACTACTCTTCCCTTCATAAACTCTCTTTGCTTTTCTATTACTTCTTCAGAATGTTTAAAATCTTCTTTATGACCACCCGCCTTACTTATCTTAAGATTATAACCAACTAAGGGATTAGTACAATCTAGTTTTCTCTGCCAGTAGACTTCGCGTTCTTGCATCTCTTCGAGTGAACTACAGAACTCTAAAATTTCTCTTTTAAAATTTACATAATTGTAAGTTTTAACAGCCAGTGAAAGTCCATTGATTACATTCTCACTATCTTTTATAGATCTATAAATTCCATGACCAATATAGCCATCCTCTAATTTATTAGTCCTATGAGCACCAACATAAATTAACCCAGTTAGGATACAGGTTGTTTTGTAAACAAAGTAAAATTTTGAAGCTGCCATGATAGGTGAATTTATAACGTCCAGCCGAAATAAATCCAAGGAGTAATCTAAAACTGCTGGAAGTTTTAGAAAGGGTTGCATCCCCTGTCCTCCTGGAATAAAAAGTAAAATTAATAAATTCTGTATCAAAATAAAAATTATTTTTCAAGTTTTTTATTAAGATGTATAATCCCTATTTCATAGTCCTTTGATTTCTCTGTACAGAATTGTTTAAACTCTTCTACAATAGACTCTTTGGTGTGTTCCTTGATCTCTTCTTCAGCAAACTCAATTGTGTCTTCGATCTCCTTTACCTTTACTGTGATATTAAACCCAAGAGATTGTAATTCTTCTTTATTCAGAGCTTTCAGTCTATCAGATGAACCAACAAACTCCAATCGAACAAACTTATCTACACACTGTTGATCTTTCAAGATTGTCTCCAACTGTTTCTTTGTAGTGTTATCAAAGTCGATAACTACCTTCTTATACTCTTTGAAAGATGATTTATGAAGTTCAAAACTGCAATCATCATATACAACTGTAAAACCCTTCTGATCATTTTCTCCGAAATTGTTCTGTTGAATAGAAGGTATATGAAATACATTTACACCAACTTGCTGTTGATCATGATAGTGGCCTAGAAGAACTAGATCCCAATTCTTAAAGTCACTCACTGAAATATTACAATTTACCTTGGTTCCATCATTATTTGTAGAACCATTCAAAGCTATATGTGATAAAAGAACGTGTTTCTTACCAGGAAAATCGTCTGTACCAAACTCTCCAACATACTCTTCAAGTTCTCTGAATCTCTCCAACCACATAGTTTCTTTAAAATAGGGGAGTAGTTGAAACATAATATTACCAATAGGTACCCCGCCAGCCCTATTGATATATTTAAAATTAGGATGGTACTTAAATGGGTCTACGAAACTCTCAAACCCCAGGTACCCCTGCTTATCGTGGTTCCCGGGTATCGCCCATAACTTAATCTGGTAATTGGAGAATATCTCCAATATCTCACTAAAGGCTACAAGTATACTCACCTTCTGTCCTGCTCGTGAATCAAAAATATCTCCAAGACAGAATACAGTATCAATATCTAGTGACTTAGCAAGTTCACATTTTTGAGTTATAAGACCCTTGATCTGTTCAATATTACTTTCTTTGAGATGCCAATCAGTGGATAGAATAGTGATTGGTTTTTTATCTGTAGTAGTCTCTTTCTTCTTTACCATATCGGAATAATTAAGAGAGGGAAGATTGGTTACTCCCACTCTCTAGATTTACGAAATATATTACTTAACAGTACGCTTTCTACGTAAGGCTGCAATCTGTTCAGCCAATGCAGGATCCACTTCAGAAATAGGTGCTGCTGATGTTACAGGTGGTTCTTCTCTTTTTTCAGGTTTTACTTCTTCATGTACCTGTTCAGATTTTGTCTCCATAGTATCAAAGGGAAGTTCTTCACCCTGTTGAGCAAGAGTATACCACTTTGTTAACTCCTCTTTTTCAAGTTCAGGTAATGTATAGTCATCACCATAGTTCTCTTTAATATATTCTCTGAGAACTCTTTTCATTGCTGGAATAGGGGTACTAAGTGTAATCGGTTCACTTACCTGTTTTGATTCTTTTGGTGTATCAACGTGAGCCTTGATCTCTTTCTCCTTTTTGATCTCTTTGGAGTCCTCAAAAATACCACTCTCTTCTTTTGGTGTGTATTCAGGGACAAGTTTTTTCAATGTTGTCAATTTCTCAATGAACTCTTCATTCTCAAAGATCTGATACTTATGAAGTTCATCAAATCTACGTAAACCATCAACAGCCATATTAAAGTCTCTAGATGTATATACATCTTCATACAGTTCACGTAAACTTTCTTTCGATACCAAATCAGCCAACTGTTCATCAGTGACACGAGTACGTTGAAAAAACTCTACCCAGGTTTCTTTTTTGTTGGGTAGATCACAACTACATGTTGTTTCATACTTACCTTTGTCATTCTTCAGTTTGGAAATGATCAATGGGTATCCCTCATCAGGGTCAGAGAAGATATCGGGAACAATTTCTACATTATCATCTGTACGTTCGATGGAGATCTTTTTCATCTGATCCAACATAAAGGAAAATAACTGTTCCCTACCAAGAACACCTTTATCATCCCAACAGTAACATATATAATCGGCGGAAGGTTTGATACCCCAGTTCCACTTTCCATCTCTACTTCTCCAACCATTAATAGGGGCTAGAAACTTTGAACGAGCATCCTTATCTTGAATCTCATCATTGGCCCTCTGCTGTACAAATGAGATGTACATTAAGATGGGATCTTCTTTCAGTGTCAATGAATGTTGAGTGGCAATGAAGATATTCTTCTTCTTGATCTCCTTCTTACCTGTCTCTTTCCCGTCTCCATCAACTTCTGGGACTTCACATTCAAGAATAACTGTACTCTTTGCACGATAAGCGGGTTCAGTAGGTTTATGAGCTGGTGCTATACGCCTCCAGTTTTTACCATCTTCTACTGTATGAAATCCCGCACGATTGAAACCATCGTTCTTAGGGAGTGCTTTTTCAGCTCTTCCCTGTTCTTCTTTAATTGAACTAAGGGTCGCCCCTTTAAATCTACTACGATTGAATTCTGCCATTTTTACTTGTTTTAAATGTTTGTGATTTGTTTAATTGTGTTGACAACTTATTTTTGTTTATTTTACCCATTCAAAATATCCACAACCTATAGCTTGACTGATTGATAGACTTGGATTTTCTTTCAGATATTTTAATGCATATGCCATTACTTCTACCTCTAGATGAAACACTCTAGCACCATCTAAAGAACTTCTTACAGCATCCATTACTTCATGTATATCTATTTCTTCGTCCATCTATCTTCAGGTTTAGTAATCATGATACCATTTACAACTCCTTCAATAAGTTCATTAAAAAACTCTTCTGGTGTTACTTGTTTCATTAAAACAGACAATTTTCTGTCTTTACTCTGAATAGACCAATATAGTGAGTCAAGATTTGAAAGATCCTTCTTGGCATTAATAACTCCCTTACGTTTATTCTGAAAAGCAAGATCTAATAATATAGCTGAACTTAAGGAGTCTTCAGTCAACTTAATCATCATCTGTTGGCCATTATCAACCAATGTAAACTTTCCTGAATTAATATTGGCCTCTCTACGATACTGTCTCTCTAAACCAGCTCTGTAGATATCACACTCCAATGTTTTATGTGCAAGTATGGCCTCAGCCTCTGACTTCAATAACCCAATACGATTCAACAGTGCTGATACAGTAACAATCTCACCAAATAAATTAGAATAGTCAACCTTGGTTAACTCATCAACATCTATCTCAGACTCAAAGTCATTAAACTTTAGAACTACTGATTTATCGCCAACAGGTACAACTACCTTTATCATAGTGGGTTAATTTATGTAAATATAAGAATTATACTGATACCAATTTGAAAAGACTTTAATTTATAATGACTATAGATATAGTTCACTAGTCCAATATCACAATCTCTGAATTATCCCATACCTTCATAACCTGTTGTTTTTTAAAGTCGTCAGTCTTAATTAGTCCCGAAAGTAGAAGAATCTTTCCCTTAGAATTTACAAAGTCCATACCCTTCTCTAATAACTGTTGATAGTGGTCTGGGAAGATTGATACAAACAAAAACTCGTAATTACTCTCTACTAATAAAGAACAATATTTCCCCTTCTTAGAAGAAGTCCTCTCAATACACTCTACAATATAACCACCTGTTGATAGATAACGATTTGTAAAGTTAGATGACTGAAACTGATCTTGATCTATGTACTGTGAATCTCCTTTGATATATTTCTCAACCATTGATCTATAATCAAAGAATGCAATACCTGATAATCGTTTTTGTTGTAGATCCCACCAATAGTCCTCATAAATAGTATCTCCAGCCATCACAAAATTATCTTTCAACTTATCAACTACAATCTTTCTCTTAGTTCTATAGTGTGTAATTAACTTAATACGTTCCAGTGATGAGTTAATATTCTCGATCTTATCAAAAGCACCAGCATAAACTAAGTTCTCAATATGCGATTTATTAATCTTACTGCCTGTAAATGTGTGACGATCCAAGAATTCATCAAAACTAAAGTACTTCCCATTCTTCTCTCTTTCTCCCATAATCTGTTCAATAGCCACTCCACCTACCTGTTTAACAGATGATAAAGACCAATAAATTGAATTTGAATCATGATCTGAACGAACATCTATCTCTGAATAATTTATATCGGCTGGGACTATCTTAATCTTACCTGTCTTACTAATCTCTGAAATAAACTGTGATGTACGTTCTTCACGTTTTGACTCATCAATATATTCAAAAGCCGATGTCCAAAACTCAAGTGGATAATGTACTTTTAGCCACTGACAAATATAGCCAGTAATAGTATAGGCAGCCCCGTGACTGTTACTAGTCACTATCCCATCTCTTGTTGTGAAGGTATGATATGGGTCTAACATCTCAACATCATAGACATTTTCTTCACCATCATAAATGATATCACGAATATCAACCAACTCTGTTTCAAGACCCTTCATTCCCATCTTTGTACGACCTAGTCGATAGTGTTCTTTTTTATGACAAGAAGCACAGAGAGTAATTAAGTTTGAGTGGTTACTATTACTATTATCTTGATCTTTATGATGTACTTCCAGTCGCTTACTTATCCCAGTACATGTTTCACTTTCACAATAGTCTTTCTTATAGTTCAATTCATAATCATAAAGTGTCTTAAAATTTGTATCACCTTTCTTAACAAAACCCTCATGTCCACCCTGTGAATTTAATACAAACTTCTCAACTTTTGCTGTTGGATGATACTTAGTACATGATATTCCCTTATCAGTAAAATTAAACCCCGTTAATTCAGATTTGTGTCCTAAATTATAATAGATCTTATCAATACCAATAACTAGATTTTCTAATTTCTTCTCCCCATTATCCGTTGGGAACTTATGATTTTGTGTAACTTTAATTGATACTCCATTTACTAGTGTTAATTTATATACAGATCTAACCCCTACAAATCTAATATCAACTATCTGGTTCTTAATAAGTTTTCCACTTTCATTTAGTGAAAATGAGTTCCCATAAGAATCACGATAACGATTATATAGTGGGATTTTCCCTACAGATTTTGCATACAAATAGTCATTCTTTATACGATACATTTCCTCAATAGTAGGACAGTAAGTAGATTTGCCTGATTTAGTTTGTGAAGTTCTATAAAATCTTTCACTTCCACTTATACAGGCGTTAAATCCATACTTTGCAAACCGCTCCATCACAGTCCAAATATTTTCAGCCTCTGATTGTGGACATCCTCTCGATACGGCCCCTTCAATAAACTTCACCTTATAAGGGTCTGAATATTTTGTCTTCATCTTACCAAGAGCCTTACGAATATCATCAGCCTCTACAAGTGAAAATCCACCTACATCAACACAGACCTTCATAATCTGTTCCTGATAAACTAAGATTCCACATGTATCTTTTGTAATTTCTTCTGTCCCCCAAAGATACTCAGTTTCTTTTTGTCCCTCTTTACGGAGAACATACTCATTATGAAGATTTGATTCAATAGGGCCAGGCCGAAAAAGTGAAATCACTGCTATTAGATCACCCAGGGTCTCTGGCTTACTTAACTTACAATACTGTGTTAATCCCTTAGCCCCAAAGTGAAACACATCCTGATTCCACCCCTTACGAAAGTACTTATATACTACTTCATCTGTATAGTCAAGATTATAGATATCGATATCAATTCCCTGATTCTTCTTAATAAGATTGAGAATAAATTGAAACTTGTCAAGTTGCTGAATACCCAAAATATCTTCTTTCAATAGTCCTATAGATTCTAACTCACCACCTTCCCATTCAGATACTAGACATGTTTCACCACTCTTTGTCAACATATTCTTAACAGGTACCCAGTGGAATACATCTCTTTCGTCGGGGAGTATAATAGTTGCACAGGCATGAATAGACTGTGTCTTAGGGAGATTCAGAACTGAAACCAAATCATTAACAAGTTCCGAATTGTCTTGAATAAAAGACATAATCTGTTTTGTCTTACAGGCAGTCTGAAATATTGATACTATATCTGTTCCTGAAGATATGTCTTCAAAATCTTCACCTATTATACTTGTAATATAGTTGGTTGCTTGAATCTCCAGATTATAAAGTTTTGCAAGATCCTTAATAGCAGACTTTAGTTTCAAAGTGTTATAGGTACCAACAGAAAATACTTGATGAATACCATATCTCTCCTCCATATATCTCTTTACTTCATCTCTTCTTTCACCAGAAAAATCCAAATCCACGTCCGGCATTGATCCGCCTTCTACTCTTCCCTTATTCAAAAATCGTTCAAATAGTAAACCAAATTCAATAGGGTCTATATGTGTTAAATTAAGTGTGTACGAAACAAGACTCCCTCCCGCGGAACCTCTGCCAACTCCTGTTAATATTCCGTGTTCATTACTCCACTTTACAATATCCCAAAGAATCAAAAAATAATCAACTAAGTGGCCAAGTTCAATAACTTCAACCTCAGTATTAATACGTTCAAGATATCCTATATGTTTGTGTTTTGGGACTTTCTTATCTAGTCCCTTCATAATTAGATCCCAGAATAAGTCTTGATTTGTCTCAAATTTTTTACTCTCCTCTTCTGTCATCTTATATACAGGAAGATACTTCCCCTTTTGAGGGATCTGAAATCGACATTCATTAACAAGTTTTAGTTCATTAGATATTGAACGTTGAAAAAAGAGAAAAGAACGATCTTCATTCTTAAACACATTATCAAGTTCTTCAAAGTACTCTTCTTTACTCTTAAAATATTGATTTGATGACTTATGTTCAAATATGTTTGAAATTTGATTTAATTTTGTTTTAATAAATGCATCTTCCACATTAAGGTAGAAAGCATCTGTGATTGATATAGGTTGTAACCCACTACAGACAAACTTCTTAAGATTTAGAAGATATTCTTTATCACGATCTTCTTGATCATACACAACAGTGTCCAGTTGATAGAATAGTTCTACATCTCTAAGATCAATTGGGAATAACTTATCGTAAGAAATTGACTTAGGGTCAAGTACTATGGATAATCCATTTGTGAGTTCAAACAACTTCTCTTCTTCAATAAACTTGTTATTGACAACATTCACCTCTTTATTAATCAGTAGTAGGTTAATCCACCCTTTCTCATTTTTTACATAACACTTTATGTCATATCGATAATCTTCGTTCTTACGATATACTGTGTAGGTGGCTCCAATAATGGGTCGAATACTATTCTGTAAACACTCTATCTGAAACTTCAGGACTCCAGCCAACGAGTTTCTTTCACATATCCCAAGGACTTCGACACCTAGAAACTTAGCTTTCTGAACCCACTCTGAGTACTGTCCAGACCCATTCAGTACTTCATAGACACCTCTTACACCTAAAAATGAACTAGTTTGAAGTCCATCAGTAGTCTTACCTAAGAATCGAACTCTATTTAGTTTTGGTTTCTTCTCAATCCCTCTGGGTGTAGAATACCATTGTCCACCAAAACTGAAGATGTAGTGATCACTCTCTGTAGAGTCTGCAAGAAGATGAAAGTTCTCATCAAATAACTTCCCATCAGTTGGTTTCACTAGTTCATAAGTATGTCCGTCAATCTCAACAACTGACTCAAACAATACTTTGTAATCTATCTTCTGTGACTGTAAATATAGTTCTAACTGTTGCACTTTTTCTTAGATTTAATGTACCCAGCCATTAAAATTGAGTAATTTGCAAGATCAAGTAATGTATCCTCGATTTTTTCATCCTCTACGCGTGTTACACCTTGTATAACAAAGGAATTAACTCGAGATATCTTATCCATCATCCTCGTTAAGAAACCGATTTCTACCGAAGTAATTCCAGCCTTCTCAACTACTGAGAAATTAGCAAAAGCATCTTGTTGATCGAAACCAGCATAGTCATGATTCTTTTTAGTTACAATCTGGTGTAACTTCTCACAACATTGTTTATGATACTCAAGAAATTCGTTATTGTTCATAATCTAAATTTAATGATTTTTACTGTAGTCCCAATACTTTCAATGCATTTTCTTTTACGACTTGCCAACCATTAACATAAAAAATAGGATCTCTACGACCAATATTAACAAAGGCTTCAATTCTCTCTATACAACTCCCACATTTCCCACAACTACTCCCAACTGTATCTGGGTTGTAACAGGTATTAGTATTACTGAAAACCTTACTGAAGTCAAGTTCTAACTTGTGACAGTTTTTTATAGCATCTTCAAGAATAGTTGTCTTATTCCCATTCAAGTAGGGTGAGTAGTAGTTAACTAGTTCTGAGTTATCATTACTGACTTTAAAGGCGTGTTCCACAGCATCTCTTGATTCTTGCCTACAATCTTTGTAGACAAAATGGTCTCCGCTATGAATTGCCAAACATACTTTCACCTCTTCTTTCAATTGGTTAGCCCAGGACTGTGACTTACCTAAGATAATACTTGCAAAGATCATATTTCTGTTTTCAACTACAGTCACAGACATGTTTGATTGTTGGTAGTGTCCTTCAGGTACATCAGTATTTGATGTTAAGGCAGATTGTGAATCAGAAAATACATCTTTAAGATTAATTATCTGTAAAGAGACACTTAGTCCACGACTCTGTAAATATCTCACATTATTTAATGCTCGAGAGAGTTCAATCTTGTGTCTCTGACCATAATCATACCCAATTGCTCTTACTTGATAATCATTAGCTAGTAAATGTAAAAGAAGAGAAGTAGAATCCATCCCTCCTGAAAGTGACAACATTGCATATTTCATATCTAAAAAATTGAAGTTGATTCTGAATTAAGTTCACGATTCTTAAGAATTTCAATAATGGTACCTAGACGTTTAGTAGGTAGTTGAAATACATTCCCAATAGCCTTTAATTCCTCTAATAGACCAATATCTTCTAACTTTCTCTTTTCAGTAGGTTCTGTCATCTTACACTTCGCACCCTTACAACCATCAACACGTTTAAAGGCATGTTTACGACCATAAGTCTCAGAAGTTAGTATAACTCTATTACGTGTAGGGTTCATCTTAAACTTTAGTGGAGTTGATTCACATAACATTGGTCGTGCTGTGTGGATAGTACAGAGACCTGTCTTCATATCTAGATACTGACAGAACCCTGTATTATTTTGTGTCTGTGGGTTAGAGAAGAAGGTACCAGCCCCTATAATAGATTCTGTAAAATCTTTTACTTTTTCAGGGAAGAGTTCTTTAAATCGTTCCCAACGTTCTGATTTCTCAAAATAATCCAATGTGACTCTCTTACAACAGCCACCACAAGTTTCAAAACAGCCACTTATATCTCTATGAATTAGATGTGATATGATAACTGTAGCCTCATTTGAGGCATCAATAAAGTCAATAACTTTACTCAGTGAATTCTCGTTACTTATCATTGTTGTAAGAGTTTAGTGAACATTGAATAATTGACATAATCATTATTAGACCGATACGGATTTATATCAATCCCACCCCTACGTGTATACTGACATAATACAACCAAAGTATACAATTGATAGAGTCTCTGAAACAGATCATTATAGATCTGTTCACAAACAATTTCATGAAATCCCTGATGATTACGGAATGATATGATATACTTCAATAGTGATTTTTTATCGAGTTTTGAAAATGAACTCTGAATAATAGTTACACGCGCCCAGTCCGGTTGGTGTGTGCGAGGACAGTTGGACCTCAATAAGTCAGAATAAAAGACTTGCGTTGTAAGTTTATTCACTCCCACTCCCTTTAATAAATCAGGTGTGTAATCATAAATATCAGTCTGAATATTAAGATTGTCAAGACTTTGACGTGGTGAAACACGAGATTTACTGATATGTGTTATCTCCTGTACTTTTATCTTCCCAACCACTCTATTACTCAGATCAATTCTAATCACCTCCAGTGCCTGTCTAACATCTTCAAAAACAGTATTGTTAAACGAGTTCAAGTACAGTTTAAGTGACTTTGATTCAAATATACTTTCTGAATCTACTGGGTTTATAATACGAATCACACCTGAATAGGGCTTCCCACTTGGGAATAAAAATGAAAATTCGTAACAAGTCCAAACATCAACACCAGACATCTTAGTGGTTGGAAAGTCTCTACGACCCTGTAGTCTTGGGAATACATCAAGTAATGTCGGGTCATACTCAAACTTATACTCAGTTGGTTTGCCTAATTTAAGATCACTCATTTTAATAGCTCTTTAACTTGTAAAATACGTTGACGAATATTTCCCTTTAAATGATAAACTGGTAGTGTGGAGTGATACTTAAAATAAGTTTCAAACATCTGATCAACTCCCAACTGAAACTCTACATTCAGACTTCTAACTCTGTCATCTGTGATAGGTAGTTCAGGTCTTAACCATAAAATTAAATCAAATTCTCCAATCAACATACTACAAACTTCAGTCATAGTAGTCAATACCCATGGTTCCAAGTTCTTATTCAGATACTGAGAATAAATGTATGTATCCAATATTGAACGATCAAAAACAACACTACTATTTTGGTTCTGTACAATATTCAAAAAGTCCTTACACATACAATAAAGTTGTGTGAGACTGTCTCCCTTTTCATTGATATCAAGACCATATGAATGTGCCTCTCTTGTCACACCACCAATGAATTTAAAGTCTTGAAATTGCTTCAGATTCTGTAGATTTCTGAGAAGAGTTGATTTCCCAGTACTATGAGAGCCTGTTAATAAGATCTTTTTATGCATTAACATACGTTTTAAACAGGTTTACATTATGTAGGATCGATTCTCTTTGTTCAGGTGATGGATTGGCTTCAATCAAGTCACATAATTTAATTTTAGGCTTTAAAAACAAGTTCTCTTCACTATATTTCATACCTAATAAACCATAAACAATTGGATTACTTGTATCCAGTGAATAGATGAAGTTATAATACTTCGATTTGTAAGCTTTATATTCATTTATTGAAGCACAACCTAGAAGATGATGTTGCTTATGTTCATTGATCACTCCATCAGATAACAGTCGTGATAGGAGCTTCTGTCTCCCATACATCCAACTTACAAATTTACTCTTACTCGGAGATAGTTTTTCATAACAAGAATAGTCAAAACTGATTGCAATCATATCACAGAACTTATCCACCTCTTCATAACAATATACAAGTTCTTCATATGTCTTCCCTTGTACTACTCCAATCTTCTTGCCTGGAAGATCACTATATTTTGTAACCCAACTACGAAGATTCTTAACAGTACCTTCACAATCTTCAAGTACATCAGGGATGATATAGTAGGTTGGTTGAAGATCAGAAACGATAGATGCAAACTTTTCTGCATCAAAAGAAACCCCTAATTCAAAGATACTATTGTCGAGCACTACTTCACGACCCATTTTTAGTGAGTCTCTAAAGAACTGAGAATACTGTGGGTAACTTTCTAGTAGGTGACAGAGACAGTATTCATAATGATTGAACGATCGACTCTCTTCTAGAAGACTAATTGGAACTTCATGTGATATCTTTTTCATTTTTTGAAATTGTACTTGAATCCATAACGAGGTTCATTCGGAAAATGATTCTTGAAAACACCAAGATTCTTATCCATTTCCGCACCACAATTATGATACTTCACACCTAAATTCTGAAGATCTTTCATACAATAGGTGTTGATGTAGTTTACAATATTACTTGGAGCATCCCAGAAACGGGAAAAGAACCCAATATCATATGAAGTATCATCTTGAATCAGACACTGTCGAACAGCCACCAATTTATCTCCAAGATAAAATGCTTTACGATACCAATTTGATTTGTTTAAAAACTCAGATGTGAATGATTGAACTAAACAGCGATAATAACGATTCGATGAAAACATCATCTTAAAGGTCTTCGGATCAGCAAGTTTATATTCACACCAATCTTTATGTAACTGTTCAATTGAAGATAGTAGTATGGGAGTGATCTCTACCACTCTAAACTCCAACTCAGGTCTCAATAGATACTTAAACGGGTACTCAATTCGATTATAGATTTTCTTACGAATCACTAACCCAGACTCACTCTTATATTTCTCACGGTAAGTATTGGGATCAAATACTTTCTCTAGATCATAGACAGTCTCTTTAAACTTTGACTTCACCAACTGTTCACTAATCAGTTCTGAATCTGAATAAAATGACATCTTGTTCTTCACCTCAATAGGAAGTAATGAGAAATCAAAAATATGATCAATGTCCAAATCTGATTGATTGATAAACCACTTGAATCTTCTACGATCGTTGATAAACACCATAGAATAATAAAAGTGTGTTCTTCCCTTCTTGATATGATCTTCTAGTGAGAAGTAAAGAAAGAGATTCTCAAGTGTGTGATTGTGGAGTCTATTCTGATTAATATAGTTCTCCTTAAAGGTACTATAGTCACTTTCTAGTGGCTTATGTACTTCGAGAAAATTTTCAACTGTTTGCACAAGGTAGGAGTAAACTAGATAAAACCTTCAACTTACAAATATAAGGACTGTTATTTCTCTCTGTACACTGTACTGTGGAGTACTCAGAGTCAAGTTCATCGTAGAAGATACCCTTAAGGGTGAGCTGACCAACAGACCAGCTCACCTTCTGACCGATTTCGAAATTATTTGCCATGTGCACGATAGATGTCATATACATAACTCCAGTTCAGAATCTTGGGGTCTACATAACGATCAATCTGTTGTTTTGCAATCCCATTCTCCATCAGAGTTACAACCAACTCCTTCTTCGAGATTACACTGTCCTGATATCTCTTAATTTCGGTGTTAACCACCTCCTGTTGTTCAGGGGTGAATGGTGTGATAACCCTCTTGGACACCGTAACTGGTTTTACTGCGACTGGTTTCGGAGTTTTGATCTCAACTTCAGTCTTTTCTTCTTTCTCACCTGATACTTCAGGGGCAATATAAGTGGTGTGGCCACCAGGTCTTGTTTTGATCACTTTTTCTGTTTTTTCAGTGGTACTTGGACTCAACTTTATATCACCAGTATGAAACATCTTTGACTTGTCTAAGCCATTAAGAAGAACAAATGCATACTGATCAGTCTCAACAGTCTTAAGACTTGTAATAACACCTATAAAGTGTTTTGCACCAATACGTACATCAACAGTATTACCAACCTCAATCACTTGTTCATTAAGATCAGTGTAGTCTGTGATAGGATTCTCAAGAAGATTCTGTGCTTCTAAGATAGCAGTAACCAATACTGCCTTACCCATTTTACTGTAATTCTTCACTTTCAAAGTCTGTGCTTCGTTATGAAGTTCTTTGGAAGTCATTCCCTGTAATTCAATCTGTGTTTTCATTTTGTCGTTTTTAAGTTGTTGAACTTTTGTTTGTTGTATCAAGTGGTAAAATTAATACATTAGTCGTCTCAAACCTAATTTTTTTACCGACTATTTTTGAAAAAAGACTTAATTTATAGTGATTATAAATAAGAAATGTAATAGAACTACTTACCAGTTGAACCAAAGCCACCTTGTCCTCTCTGTGTCTCTTCTAGTTCTCCAACAATTTCAAAAATTACTTCTTGTACTTTTTCAAAATAAATCTGTGCAACCCTGTCTCCAACATTATATGGAAAAAGACACATACAACTAGAATCACCAATATATTTAAAGCGTACTTGCCACTCCCCACGATAGTGGCTATCAACAGTTCCAGGTGAGTTTTGGATAACCCAATCAGTCTTTGTGATACTGCTTCTTGGAATAATAACACCCTTCCATCCCTCTGGTATTTCAGTCTTGAACCCAAGATAACAGATTACAAGGTTGTCTTTATATTCAATACGTCTTGCTTTAATATCAAAACAAGCATCTGATTCAAAACTCTTCTCAGGGAGTGTAAAGAGTACATCTAATGGTTGAAATTTTACGATCATATATCAGTTTTTAGCGGTTATCACCCTCACTTTGTACTACTTCACGATTAATTCGATCTTCAATCTTAAGAAGATTCAATATAGCAGCTTCTTCCAACGTGAATCCCAATTCAACACTCAGTCTGTTCAAGTACCACAACACATCTCCAATCTCCTTCTTGATCTCTTCTGTAGATTGACTACTAAAGATACCTTCTTTGTCACGATACACCTTCTTTACTTTTTCACCAACCTCACCAGCTTCACCATTAACACCAAGTGCTAGATAGAGAGGTGCTATTGCCTTTGGGTAGAGAAGAACTTTACCAGACTTAATACTATATTCGTTGAAATCCATAATTACTTTTTTAAGTCACTTACAAACCTATAAAACTCATCTCTTGACTTACTATTGTCATCAATAAAGCACCCACTTAGTTTTGATGTCTTCATTGTTGAATTCTGTCTAATACCACGATGTGATACACATAAGTGCTTAGCTTCAATCACAATAGCAATACCTAAACTATCTTCGAAAATATCTCTCAGCGCGTTATGTATCTGCATAGTAAGATTCTCCTGAACCTGAGGTCTACGAGAATAGTACTCAACGATTCGATTCAGTTTTGAAAGACCTATAATACGATTAGATGGACCTGGTAAGTAAGCTGCATGACAGACTCCATAAATAGATGCATGGTGGTGACTGCACACTGACTTAATTTCGATATTGCCTTGAAAAACCATACCATCGTAGACATCGACATTCTCAAAGACTGTTATTCTAGGTTTCTCTTCATGAATGCCAGAAAAAAGTTCTTTCAGATACATCTTAGCCACTCTCTTGGGTGTATCCATTGAGTTTGGGTCTGTTCTCCAGCCAGGGAGTATTACATCCATAAATCTAGCATAAGCTAGTTCAGCTGACTTTAGTTTCTGGTTTGTTATCATGCTATTCTTTTATTATCATAAGCCACTATATGAAGACGATCGGTATAATTGTATCCACGTTCTATACACTTCTCAATTAACCAAGGTCTACGTCTCTGTAATTGTTCAGCTGTCACTCCCTCAGGCATTAAGTATATATGATCTTTAGGGATGTTAAGTCTAGTTTTAATCTGTTCAATTTCATTAAGTTGTTCATCAGTAGTACAAACAAACTTAAACTGGTAATCTTTATGTTCCATCCACAATAAAAGTGAATCTGGTCTATATCGTCCATTGCTCTGTTTATCACGATCTTCAATAGTTGCTAATCGATCAACTATATCATTCTTGATCATAGTACCAGGGATTGGGATTGAATTACTTAACTTAGGGCTCATTGTAACAAAATCAATATTACAATCAACGTAACTAGTACCATTAGTTTCAATTGCAACAAAATGGCCATTAGCCTTCAATATATTTACAATTTCTCTCAGTATTACAGGGTGAATAGTAGGTTCACCACCTGTAATAAATGTATGATTAATCTGTGTATTATCAGAAATGAGTTTTAAAACATCATTGAGATTATACTTCCCCGACTCTGGTTTCCAAGAAGCATAAGCAGTATCACATAACCACTCAGAGAACATGCACCCAAGATTACACCCACTCAGTCTTATTAATAGATGTGGTACTCCAGTAAACTTACCTTCACCCTGTATGCAGGTATGGAGGTCAATAATTTGTCTTACTTTATCAAAATCTGTAAACATATATTGTGTAGATTTAGTTTATAACTTACGATCATCATATTCAAACACTCCCTTATCAATACCATAATGTACTAACTCAGACTTATGTACGTCTAGAAAATTGATACGTTCACTATCTGAAATAGATTCATTGAAACAATCAGTCCAACAATTAGGGGTTTCATACATCCGAATCTGATGTAATGATAGACCCTTAACAGATTGAAACAATAACTGTTGTGCAAGAAATAGTTCCCTCGAAAGATTCTCAACAGTAGGGTTACAATAATTTCCCTCTCCATTAAGAGACATTAGCCATACTTTAGTATTGATTTCTCTCAATACATCGATAAGTTTTGTGTCATGTGGATTAAGTAATGTACCATGATCCCAATAATCATCAATCCATTGACATCCCACTCTCTTAATCTCTTTAAAGTCAATATTGTAACCAATCTCTTCAGTAGTAGTGAACTCGAAAACTAAATCACCATAGTATCTATGTCCATGATTTGAGAAACACTTAACTCTCTCATTCATTACACGATGTCCTGCATCAAATTCGAACTTTCTTGTGATTAGTTGCATATCTTAACTTCTATCAGGGTCTGGACCATATGTTTCTTCTTCTGCTACTTGTACAGCAAGGTCAAGATACTGCTTCTTAGCCACATCTAGAATGCCTACGCCTTGAAAAGTATCTCTTGCTCCAGTGATAACAGCCTCAACAGTAATGAATAAAGTGATATCGGCCCATTCTTCTTCTGGTTCACTGTGGATAAGTTTACACATCTGTTTACTTATCTTCTCCATTTTCTTGTCCGTCATTGTTTTAAATTTTTAAATTCATGAAGTAAAAATAATAAAAATATCGATACGAAAAATATAAAAGTTATGTTTTTTCAAAAATTAATTAGACTTTCAGAAATGATCCTTGAAATGAACTCATAGTTGTATTGACGTGTCTCCCCATTGATCTCTGTAATCACCTTATTGATGTTAAATAGATTCTTTAAGACCACAGTGATTTCTACTCCTTTATCAGTTTTAACCTTGATACTAGTTCCCTCCGAAAAGAAATACTCTTTATCGTATCTTCCCATTATCTTGACACTATTCTCATCTCTATACTCAAAATTAGGGAGTCCATATTCATTGAAGAAACTATCAACGTATCTCTCTTTCAAAGTACACATGTTGAAGATAGAGGGAAGACAGTTCTTTATACCAATCTTCTCAATCTTATCTTTTTTACAGATACAATAGTTAGTATACTTTTTAGCATACTCTGGTGGGTAGATTTGGGAACGAATAAAGTATGAAATATACTCACGTTGTAGAATAGAATAGAAATCTGTAAGTGAAAGATCTCTCGATTTAGTTACTATCTCCATGTTAAGAAACTTTAGGAAGGTGTATCGACCTGTAAAAATAAAGGAAATCTTTCATATTTAAAAACAAATTACATAGTGCATGTTCTGTTATATTCCCTGGGTCAACATTTGGGTCAGTAATCAAAGCCACCTTAACATCAAATAGGGATAAGAGTCTCATACCAGCCTCTCTAGTATTACTGATTGTTTCAGCATCATACATCAATATAACTTTCTCAACAGTTGAAGGTATCAAATCAGCTTGTGCAACGTTTAGATCACTACCAAAAGTAAAACAGCACTTTATCTCCTCTTGATCATTAAGATTCATCAATCGATCAATATTGGCTTTATCAAACAATCCCTCAACTAGTATTAGAGTATGTGTATGGTGTGTAATTTCATCTAGTCCCCCAAGCATCTTTGAGAAATCGTTTTCTGAATTTCTGTATCTTAGTACCAACGGTTCACCAAGTTCTTTATATCGTTTAAGATTCTCATGATGCCACTCTTTACTCTTTCTTGATCGTGCTATCCACCCTGATAACTTACCATGTTGATAGATCTGAAATACAAGTTTATCACAGGTTCTGGGATCAAGTTCTGCCACCCCTACTTTAAACTGTTCATACTGATAGGGTGTGAAGTCTCTATCTTCTAAATACTGATCACTATCTATCCTCACAAACCCTAGTGGAAGTTGTGTCTGTTTCTCTTCTTCTTGTTTCTTTTCTTTTTTCAATGGCTGAAGTTCAATCTTACCCTTAAATTCATAGTCACTATCTAGTAAATCGGTTCTCCCAATATCTCTCAGTACTTTGAATAATGGTAGTGATAGAGAGCAATAAAAACAATGACACACACCACCTCTATCTGAGAATAAAACAGCGAACTTATCCGACCTATTACACTCTGGGCAAGAAAGTTGGCCTCGCTGCCACCCCTTACTACCAAATGGTTTCAGTCTTAGTTCAGAGATTATCTTTTCTTGATTCATAAATTTTACAATATTGTTCACTTATCTCACTACCAATACAATTTCTTCTTAACTTTTCAGCAACAAGTAGAGTTGTGCCTACGCCTGCAAATGGATCATAAATTATATCATCAATATAACTGAACATCTTAATGCATCTATATGGGAGTTCTTCTGGAAAAGCAGCCGGATGCTGAGATTTTTTCTTACTTACACCTGGAAAAGTCCACATAGCCAATGAATAATTAATAAATTCTTCTTTTGTTAAGTCTGTGACTCCCTTTCTACTTAAATTCAAACTACCTTTGCAAAAAACTAGTATATGTTCAAATGGGGTCGGAAATGAAGGCTGCTTAGGTGATAACCAACTCCCCCAGGCAGTTCTTGGTGAAGTTTGATTTTTATTCCAAATAATATGCGTCAGTGTCAAATATCTGATATCTTTCATAAATTGAATAATATCTGAAGAAGTTGGGATCGCGCCATTCTTCCCATCCCCGATATTTATCACCACTCTACCACCAAAAGTTAACTTACTAAAGATCTTACTAAAAATCACTCGTAACCAACTAATATACACACTATACTCTTTATCATCTACATATACATCATACGATCGACTCTCATCACTTCTACCACCCAACTTGACATTATAAGGGGGTGAAGTGATCACTAAATCGATACTCTCATCTGGGAAACGATCTATTGTAGTCAGATTATCTTCATTATACAGTCTATTCATCATAAACTTCTTTGAATAGTTTTCTAGTACGAGCAGCATCAAAAAATCTACCTTGTGAATAATTTGTACAGATAGGGTAGATTCTACTTTTTGTATTATAATATCGGCACTTATCCATATAAATTCTCATTGTCTTGTTCTTCTCCTCATCTCGGCATTGATTCCCTGTAAACACCCACGAAAAACTGTTAGCAATATTCTTATCACCCATTGAATCAGATCTTGTAATAACTCTATCTGGATCATCCCAAACATCTGCCTTAACATCACTCGTCTGAGTAGCTGTAATACATCTCATATCGAACTCGTTTGCAAGATTCTTCAGTTTTCTCGAACAATTTTGAAGCTTCATTTTGATGCTCTGTGTATCAACATTATACTTCAACCCATCTCCAGGGTGACAAAGATCAATACTATCCAACAAAAGAACATCTGGAGCACTACCTCTTTCTTTAATATACTCCACCACTGTGTCTCTTATATCAGTCATAGAGGCTTCATCAAACTGTTCAAATGACTTAATACAGATGTCATGTTTCATAACAACCATCGTATTAGCTATCTCTAATAATCTTTCATAGTCATCTGTTTCAACATTACCCGACTTCACTGTAGAATAATCTAATGCAGCCCAGTTCTGAGTATATTTATCGAACACTTCTTCAGTACTACCCTCCAACTGAATATGTAAGACATTGTAACCTAATTTACAAATATGCATACCATGATGCTTCAATACAGTAGACTTCCCTACACCTGAACGCATTATCCAAAGTATTGTATCCTTGCGATCAGATCCTCCATCAGATATAATATCACATGGTAGTATACCAAACGGTATCTTCTCTTTCCCATTTCTGTGTTCCTCCTTTTTAATTTGTTTCTCCAATGACATCTTTTGAAAGTCCTGAAACACTCTTAGAAAGTTACCATTATCCTTGAACATAGAGAACTCTACAATCTCTTGACTACCCTGAGACATCATTCTCATTGCTTTCTCACTTTCTCCTTTGGAATGAGTATCAACTACTTCTTGCCATAGAAGTTGGAATCTAACATCCTTTATATAGGATTCAAGTTGTCGAAGTAAAGGATCAGGGTCGCAAATTTCTGTTTCCTTGATTCTTTTTAGAACAGTAATAACTTTATCATCATTCTTATTCTGTTCAAAGATAGTACCAAAAGTTGGGATAACACTTGTTAGAGAATAGTGATCTGTGATTCCTTTGTAGATGGTTTTTAATTCTTGTGATGGTAGGTACTGAAATTTGAGGTTTTGTTGGAGTCGTTCTACTATGCTCTTTTTCAAAAAACAAAGCCTCAGCAGTTCTTCCAGAAATCGGGGATTAAGTGTTTCGGTCATATTACTTTACGAAATAGAATATAAATATAATGAATTTTATTTTAATCAATAGGGTCGAGTTCTGCCAATGGACTAGCTCTATATCTTCTTTCTTGTTCAGCTAAAATTTCTCTAGTAGAAGGAGAAGTTTCTAATTTTCTTCTTGCAAGTGTCCCTACAACACTTTTATCAAAAGAAGTTGTAGATGGTGGAACACCATCTATTTCCCCTTTACTTTCTTTTACTTTAATTTCCTTTTCTCTCCTTTCCTTTGTTGACGTTTGTTCAACACCCGTTAACATTTGTTCAACATTTGTTGAATTTTTACGCTTTTCTGCACTTGTTTTCCCTGCTTTTGATCTACTCTCTGATATCTCAATTCGTTTTGATATGTTTCTATTTACTCTGTTTGACCATATAAATCTATCGTCAGATTCAAATAACTCAAACAAACTAATACATTGTTCAACAAATGTTGACACTTGTTCGACACTTGTTGATATTTGTTTAGCAAGTGCTAGATAAATATACTGTTTCTTGGGTAATTTATGTTCACTATCAGAATGTAACATTTCTATTATTCTCCAAAATAACCCATATCCAGTTGCTCCATATTCACCAATCATGGATTGAATTTTAGGGTCTGATGTAGAATCATAATCATGAGGGAAGTAGTAAGTATCTTTCATATAAAAGCCCCGTCCTTAGGTTGTGAAAATGCGTTATGCAGGCGCATTGCTTCCTTTTCAGGGGGAGCAACCATAGACAGGGACTTTGTTTTGTTGTTGGAGATAGCATAATTTAAAGTTTCACACTATAAAATTATAATATAAATTACAAATATAAAAAAATATTTTAGATCATAAAAAGTTCGAGTTTTCTATCTTTCTCTCTTAGTTCATTTATAGCAAAAAAGCAGCTCATAACCGTATCATCATTCTGATCTGATGACTCTAATTTACCTGAATCAGAGTTAAAAGTAATACTATTAAATTCTCCACAGATAAGATCTGTCATACTCCTATCTTCTGGTCTGTCTCTATATGGCATCTTCATACTCCCTCTTTCAAACAAAGCACTTAATGAAGGGAGTCCCGTATAAAGATCCTTTTTCACACCACTAGTAGTTGTAAACTCTTCAATATTTCTTAGTCCACGTTGACGAGCCATATCAGATAACATACTTTGGAAACCATTAGATTCACAGATAATTTTATTAGGTTTAAAACGATTATCAATAGAAATGATTTGACTAATCTGTTCTCCATGTGAGGCGCCTTGCTTTCTCCAAACATGCATAAGATAAAAGTTCTTTTGACTATCTCTCCCCCAAACAGTATAAACAGTATAGTCCGCACCAATCTTACCAGATATAGCAAAATCACACCCCACAACAACTCTCTCCATCTTTATAGGAAATGAATCAATATCATCAACATACCCAATATTCTCCATACCAATAAATGCCATACGTAAATATTCATATGGAAATAGAGACGAAGAATCTGATATTGGTGATACAAGAATCTCTCTAGCAAACACAATAGTCCCCAGTGACTGTTTCAATTCCATTAAATAATCAAATGTGAATCTATCTGGAGCAAGTAACTCTCTATTAGGTAAGATGCCAGGGTAAGTGAATACTTTAAACATATTGTCCTTCATCAGATCCCCATAGAGGTCTTGTTGGTGAAAAGGTGTTCCAGATACAATATTATACCCACCCTGTTCAACAATTGATTTTATTTCAGCATAAAAAACTTCTTTGAACTTATCTCTCTGATCCTTTGAATAAAGTGCACTCTTATCAAGAAAGTCATCAGTAATTGCAGCCCCTACATGTAAGCCTCTGATAAAGGACCCAAAAGATCTCTTATGTAATATAGCCCCTGTTGCTGTTGTTATACTCTCTTTTCCTAGATTTGCTTTCCCATCTGGATCCAACTTGGCTGACAAAAGATCATTTATCTTAATCTCTTCTACTATTTTCCCAATATGCAAATTACCAAGTCTGGATTCATTTGTTATTAAACACGTTTCTTTACGTAAAAGATTGTCTTTTGTATCTTGGATCAATGGGTGTGGTCTCTTATATGAATACAGTCTCCAAACCGGGAAGGCATAATCAAATTCAAAAGATTTTCCACTTCCACGTTGACATAAATAAGCTGACCAAGGATATAATTGAACCAAATTACCCCACTCTATATTTCTCCAGTTTTGAGTAAAATTTGTAAGACAAGTTGACTTAAAATAGTTGTAAGACATTATCTTCAACTGTTCATCCATGCTTTTTTCTAGATAGTCTAAGTAGTCTAGTTTCTCTGATTCTAAGGATTGTGCATTGAAGTTTACAATGTTGTTTGTCTGAATAAGAATCTCATTCAGAAGTTTATCTATATCATTGTTGTACCCACTCAATAGTTCTTGTAATGCTTTATCGGTCAGATTGTTGATAATCTGAGTGGCATACTTGTAAGTATTCTCGATTTGTTTTCTAGTAAGAGCCTTAGTGGTCAGATCCAATCCGACAAGATCTACTTTCTCCTTCATCTTTTAAAGTTCAAATGTAACTCTGAATCTCTTCGGTGGTTCCATTGTGGAGATGTTCTGTCCTCTGAGACTCTTCATGAAATGTATCCATAAAAGAGCTGTGGCTTCTGTATCTGTACCAGCCCTGTGAGCATCTTTTAGCGTTATCCCGGCATTCTGAGCACAGGTACCAAGTTTATAATTGTTTGACTCTGTCCAACATAGTCTACTCCACTTAATAGTATCTTCAGCATCAGCACAAACATATTTAAACAGATCCTCTTTACAAAACTGAAACATATTAATCATAAACTCGGCATCAAACTTAAGAAAATTATGTCCCAACATAACAGGTAATGATGCACCTATCTTATATTTTTTCAATATTACAATCATCTCTCTGACTGCAACAACTAGATTCATTCCACGTTCTTCACACATCTGTCGTGATATACCCGAAGCTATTTCAGCTCCTTTATCATAAGTCAACCCTTCTTTATAGGGCGCTATTAACCACGATTTTCTCTCTACTATCTCTAAATTTTCATCAACTATTACAAAGGCTATCTCCGTGATTGCAATATCATAAACAGCTTTCTTTTCTTTTCCTGGAAGTCCCCCAGTTTCTACATCTACAACAGCGAAATTTGAATAAGGTGATTTCATATTTACGAAATTATTTAATTGTGTATAGTGATACTCCTAATGATTCTGTATTTTTCAATATTATATTCCCACCCAAATATTTAGGTAAATGGCCACGATTAATATAAGCCTGTACATCAGACACAGTAAACTTATTATGAGTTTTCTTTACTTTAGTCTCATTTAGAAACTTGACTAATGCAGATAATGTCATTTTCTTATTCATATAAAGAGACCTCTATATAAAATAAAGTAGGAGTCTAACTTCTTCAATATCTCCTCTCTACTCTCTTCATTCATATATACTAAAATCTCATTTGCATAAAAAGGCACCTGTTTGGCTTCTTTTGGGGTAGGGTTCAATTGAATACAATATTTTACACCCTCTGGCATATCTAAATCCAATGCATCATAGCCTATTACTAAGTAGATATCTAGTCTTCTTCCACATGTTAACAAATAACGTTGAAATAGTGGCGTCTGATTCTCTTGATTCTCAACACTTCCCTTTACCTTCCCTATCTGTGTATTAAGATCTAGTAAATTGAGATAGACATCTTCATCAGCCACTTTTTTATAACTCTTTAATATGTCTACTGCTGCGACAAAGTTCATCTTCTTGAATAGTTCAATAATCTCACCAATGATTTCGGCATCGTGGTCCGATATGGGAGAGATATGAAAGCCTTTATCACTATCTGAATAACGATCAACTGCTGCTTTAAGGTGTGCTAACATTTCTTCTTGTATTTATTTGTTATTGTATTCATCTCTTAGTTCTTGAATTATTATCTGATTACTTTCATAGATCTTCATTTCTTCTCTTTTTCCAAATTCCCACTTTTGATGATCTCTCAAACATAAACGATTCAGATTCTTAACCTTATTACGAAACTGTGGATGACTGCCTTTTGAAAGAATATGACTATACTGTTCCACCATATTGATATTACCTCTTTCATCTAAGAATTCATTAGGTAGATCACAATTACACTCCTGACACTTGTGCGGTAGATTATTAAAAACCTGAAAATACGTGTTTTTATCGGTTTCTACGCGTTGTACTCGATTATCTATCTTAGACTGTATAATTATCTTACTCTTAGTGTTTTTCTTTTTCTTACGTTTTATTACAATAGGTTTATTCTTCTCCTTTTCTAAAGTGGCTTCAAAACGACTCTTACCGTGTATTCTTATGAAATTACACTCCGAACACATACTGTGCTTCTGATTCTCAATATACAATGATCCACAACTACATGGCATGTTTCTGACAACTTATAAAAAAAATACAATTATTACAGAAAACTGACTTCTTGTCAAACAAACTAAGTTCATTACAGTGTATGAACTGACGAGCATTATCATCAAATCTTAATCGCTCCCGATTCATATATTCTTTTGCTGATAATTTTTCACGTTCACGTCTCACGCCTAACTTCACTTTATACTGATCAGCATAATAGATCTGTGCTTCTGTTCTGTCTCTCCATCTCTCTAGGGCCTTCTCACCGAAAATCCAGTTTGTATAAATGCGATCAAATCTCGTTTTTTGACCATCATAGTAGGAGAATTGAAAAATGATGAAACTATACAACCAATCTTCACCAGCCCTAGAAGGTATCTTCTTTATAAAGTTCTGTAGAGACTTTTCAACACTCTTGTTCTTAAACTGATATTCATAACCATACATCAAAAGGTAGACTTCATTAAAAATATCTTTTAGCTGATCAATCATAAAAATAATTAGATAATATTTAGTCTAGCAAACTCACCATGATATTTAATAGCCTTTTCATTATAAGCTAGAGCCGCATCTACTTCATTTTCAAAATTACCTATAGAGGTGTGTTTTCGATTTATCGAAATATAAACTGTCCACTTGTTATAAAACTTATACCACGATACTCCCCTATATTTACTTGTACACCCAGAACGACATCTACTATTTAAACTATTCTGCTGATACGAACATATTCTAAGATTTTCTACTCTATTATCAAGACCATCTCCATTCTTATGATCTATAACTTTATCTATGGGAGTTCCCATTATTAATTGATGCATATATAGTTTAAGTTCTTTACTTCCCTTCCACATATTAGTAACAGCATAGTATCTTATATCTGGAGTACTCTCTTGTACACACCATCGAAAATAAGAAACTCTTTCTTCCATATTATCATCTATAGTTGCAGAAAAACCTTGAGTTAGCTTTATTAATTTCATTACAAAAGGTATAAAAGTTATATTTTCATTTTGTAAAAATAAGTATTTAGTCAATACAAAACCAATTTGTCTAAGAATAAATTTTTACGGGGTTACTTCTGTCCAGGACAATCCAATACCAATACTATCTTCTTTTGGTAACACAACCTCAACATACCGATATGTATCTACAGCATCAGGTGTATAAATGGCATTCTGTTGTGTTCTCAATGTAGCAAGATCCAGTGAACGTTCAATCCACAGTCCCAACGAACCATTAATAGCCAAGTTACCAATATTAATAGCATTAGCTACCTCTGCTGCCGCTGCAAATGTTGCATACAGTGGCTTAGACGTAAAATTGGGAACATGTTCCATATACTTATTTCCATCTGTATCAGTAGCCAAATCAACTGCATCTAACTTCATAACAGAAACACACCCTGATGTGTAGATAAACCAAATCAAGATATCAGTTACTGCCTTTGCTCCGTCATTAACCAATATCAAAGCTATGTAATTATTAGCATTGTTATTCTTAACAGAGTACATTGATATATCACTAAACAAATTCCCAATTACTGAATTAGGTACCAATGATGAAGACTTAAATCCACCAAGACTAAGACTGGGTTTTGGTTGTATATCTTCAGGTTGTGATGCTACTGTATAATAGAGTTTCATAATATCTTATTGTTAAACTACTTCTGTCATTACTAATTGTGGGTTAAAATACATTCTATCTGTATTTGTTGCAATACCTAATAATTGGGTAAATTCACCTGGAGTTGTAGGTGCTGTTGTCGTAATAACCCCATTTGTTCCCAAGTATACTTTTTGAGCTGCAGCAGATAACCAAGGAACAGTTTTACGAATAAACCCGTTTAACATTACTGTTACAGTACTCCCTACATTCCCATCTGTAATTAATTTAACAACAACACCAATAGCAGGATTACTTGTTGACGTTGTAGCAACATTTACTGTATCAGTACCCTCAACACAAACTGCATTACCAACAACCAGGGGTGCTTCAACCGCACCAATAATAAAATCTGTTGTGATTCCTGAATAAGTATAATCAGTATCTAATATTGCCTTAATCTTAACCCCATATAATGAATATGAAAAGTTAAACAAATTATCAGGCCTTAAATCTTGTATAGTAAAGGCTCCTGCATTACCAAAAGTCAGGCTTGCAATAATAAACCCACCATAAGTTGTAATATTTGTTGCGGTCTCAGTAAATGTAAGTAATCCGTTAGCTGTTACATAACTAAACTTATCAGTCATAACGCCCTGTGCAGCCAAATCGTAAGATCCAACTATCATCATCTTCAAATTAGTCTCTGCTGATACAGTCCCCGATATAGTAATTTGTGTAGAACTTGTCCAAGTGACTACTTCATAAATATCATGATTAGTTGGGGAAACAGCACCTTGATCACTCTCAGTATAAAATCTTATCTTAGTAGGGTTCTTTGTAGATTGACCTCTCAATTTATCAAAAGTTCCCCCTGTTATTGTTACTTGGTTAGTTGCTGATATAGCACAAATACCTTCCTCCAATGGGTTCCAGATAGGTGAGAAGCCAACATAAACAACTGTTCCAGATGTATAACCTGTTATCCCACTTACCACAAGATTATCCTTTGCTGTCCATTTCATCAAAGCAACAAGTTGATTCTTTAATGAAGTAGAAGCACCATTCAACCCATTAACATATTCTCCAGTAGTATTCTGAACACCGAGTATCCCTCTCCCTGCTGCTATTTTTAGGGTGTTATATCCTGAAGATGGAACAGACCCCAGTTCTACTTTAAAAAAGTCATTCTCCAGTGTCAATGCCTCTGTGTCATAGAAGTCTAAAATTCCACCAACCCTGGCATTACTTCTACTGTATCTAAAAAAGTTACCCACTAACTCTCTTAATGATTCATCCCATGCTTTCAATTCTTCTTTTGAAAGTATCTGCCTACTATTAAAATTCAGTGTCTGTTGCATTGTTATAGATATTGAATATTCGTTACACAATTATATGGGATCAATTTATTCTCAATAAACTTAGTTACATCCAAAATAGCTTTACCACTATCGTTACGTAAATAGCCAATGATCAAATTCTTATTACTCACCACTCCCTTACTTGTATTCAGTGAAAGTGGTCTTACTACTATATCTTTTATCTTTACAGTAACTACATTTGCACTTGCTGCCATAAATGATACAATAGGTACTATGAACTTAACCAACCCAGTTGAATCGTTATATAGGTTGTTACCAAAACCTATATTTAGTATATCAGCAATACCAGTCAAATGAGAAAGTGAATACACCCCTCTTACCCAAAGGTCCTGATTCTTACAAAGGGAAAAGTCTGTCTCATTTAAAAACAGTTCTGAATTTGTATCAGTATCATACCTCTTAGTCTTGTTGGTCAACACGTCTAAGTCTCCATCATAAGTTGAAATACCAAACTTTAATTTGATATTCTTTGTAGACTGAATAATGAAACTTATCTCATAACCATCCAGATCATCATCATATGTAGCTACTGGTATAGGTATGAAGGGTATCTGTCCTATAGGCTTAGAACTATTTAAAGTCTTCCAATCAGGGTTTGTTAACAGTTCGGAATTCAACCCGTACCAGATATTGTTTGGTGTAGGTAGTGAGAACACTATATATGTTGATGCAATTGTTGGTTTAACTATCGAGTCGAAACTTAGTGGGAACTTACCCAAGTCAGTTATGTCTCCTTTTTGGTACGCTTTGTTTAGATTAACACAACTGGCTTCCTCAGATATTGGCGAACTGATATCCATAACCCACCCCACCTCTGATGTTGCTATTAGTTCAAACAGATATTCACCATCAATATAATTTATAAGCCTCTTAACTTCACTATCAATTCCAAGATAATCTGTATTTGCAAATAGGCTACTACGACGCCAAACATACTCCCAAGTCTCCTCTGAATCAATACTCAGTACAGAAACATAAGTTGGTTTTCTATTACTATTTAAAGTGAACCCGGAACCTTCACAACATGACCAAGAGTACACACTTGATATCACATTATAAATATCACGTTTTTCAATTTCAATATTAGCAACAGCCGGTAATTTACTTGTAAATAATTTTGTAGCTGTATATGTATTCCCAATTGTTACAGTATCACTATCAATAAATACATCATTAATATAAAGTGACACTATTGTACCAAATCTTACAAATTTTACAGTGTTCAAGATACCTACATTCACATCCGTTGTAAATGTATGACTAATATTGGTGCATTTATAAGTAAAAGAATAAGAAGCTATACCTAATGAATTAGCTGCCTCGTTTTTCAACAGATAAATACCTGTGTTTGTACCTAAAAATAATCCACCAAGTCCAGTACCACCTACATCATATTGAACCCCACTCCCGTCAGTTAACAGGATATCAAACTTAATATTATGATATGCACCCAAAACTAAGGGATCACTTAATGTGCCAACTAAATCAACAGTGTTACTTAGTATCCCAATACCTGAATTAAATTCAACATCATCTACTATAACCCCTGTATCAACATAATCGCTCTTACCAACTTCAAGTGTATCACCTTTGCTTAATGATGTTAATTTGGTGCCACGTTTATTCAGATCCAAAACATAGTTACTATAGATATGCACCAATGTATCAAGAGTACTATCATTCTTAAATGCAATTTCACGTGACTGTAAAAACCTACGTAAAATCTGTTCATAGTCTTCAATATTACCAAATGAACTTCTAAATGCATTCAGCATACCTACAACATAACAAATAGAATACCAATAGGTATAAAAATCTACATCACCTTCTCCGTCATCTTTCGTGGTAAGTGTGTCAAAATAATTTAACTTCCACCAGTTTTTGATGATATCATTCTGAGTAATCTTAATATTTGAAATGTATGTAGACAAAGCCTATAAATTAATTGATAATCACAAAATAATCATATTTTCTAACATCAAGCGAAACATTAAGAGTGGTAGTACCTAGTCCTGACCACTGTTCTGGTCGCAATGGTAACCCATTATAGATTATAACTGTTGATGAAACAAGTGTTGACAATACTGTCCAGTTATTTTCACTATCATTAACAACCTCATGTTCCCAACTTATACTACTGGTGTTTGAAATCTCCTGTAAGTTCAAGTTGTCTAACGCTGCATCATAATCCTGATCAATTTGATTCTGATAAAATGAAGTTCTGTAGGTTAATTTAGACACTGAAGAAACAGGCGATGCTATTGGGAAACTGCCTGTAGATGGTAAACTACTACTATTTTGGACCCCAAGTAAAAAATCTGATCTAATAGTTACGTCTAGTTCATTAGCTGTCTGTTTATCAATACTTATAACAGTGTATCGATCAAAAACTATTCTCCCGGCCTGGTTATACCCCCTTTGGATAATTTTATCACCAACAGAAGCATCTAACCCTGTATAGGATCCTGTAAGATCAACAAAATCACCTACAAGAGACCAAGTAGAGTCATCTATCTGACTGACTTCCGTCACATCATAACGACCCATAAACTTAGTTACCTGAGTTAATCCAACAAAAGGTAACAGTAATATGAGTAGAATTAGAAAGAAATTCTTATTTGACATATGCATGTATTTGTTAATCCATTGACTGTAAATTTACCATATGCAGTACCAGATATATCCATCGCACAGGTCATACCCATCAATTGTTGCCCTGTGTCCTCTCTCCAAGCCTGAACCACAGGCATCCAACGATTAGCAAGTGTTGAATTAGCCATGTCTGTAGTCCCCATAAATATCTTTAGGGTTGATACCGATGATATCCTTATCTTTGTTGATATGATACGTTGTCCTGTAGGTATAGTAAAAGTTAATTCATTTGTATTTGCCAGATTGGCCGTTATCCCATCTCCACATGCTAATACCTCAGCATTATTGTTACCACTGGAATAAGCACTATAACGTGACACAGCTACATCGCCTACGCTGGTTTTTAGTGCTTCAATATAATCCAGTATTGCTATTTCAGCAGTTTCATGATTCTCAGCCTGAACCAAAGTTCCTGCTGTTCTATGTGTTAAAGCAGCCTGTATGATATCATACACTTGTTGATATGTTGTCATAATTTTTAACTATATTGATTTGAATAATCTTGTCCGTCATAAACCCTTACTGATACAGTCCCAATTTGGTAAAGAATAGTATATTGTGTGTCAGTGTCCTGACTATCAACTAACTTACTAATTAAAACCCCATCAATAAACAAACTGATCTCTAAATTCTCACGTAATATCTTAATATTATAATGTTTCCCTGTGGTAAATGAATTACCAATAAAACTAATATTACCAACCACTATTATTCCAGATCCCTTTATTGAAATATAACCCTCCAATAAATTAACATCCTCAGGCGAGGAATCATTAAACATTATCTCAAATTCAACCTGAAACCTACGTCCTAAATTATCATAAACTCCATCAATAGTGTTTAATAATGTTCCACGATATGCATTACCAAAAGTAAATTCACTACTATCTACCAAGAAGGTAAGTAATGATTGTGATAAAGTAGTGCCATCTTCTACATCAAAACGTTGACGCACAATTTTATCTCTCTCTACATACCCTGCTAATTCTCCAGTCTGACGTATCTTTTCATATACATTGTTAGCCCAATCTCTTATACTGGGATCATTATAATCGAAAAAATCAGCAAGCGAAAGTTTATTATATTGCTCAATCATACTGGGTAATAGATAGGTAATACAGCACTACTATTATTATAAAGAATGTTTCCACCCATATCTCTCATAACAAATTTTACAATTCTTGGTAATTTATAGAGGTCAATTGTACTGTCGACATGTGGTAAAAAATATTCATCAGATACATACTTAACACCTTTGATATTTTTTACTATCATCAACAAATCTTCCCACTCAACCTTAGTTTTGTTCCAAAACCTAAAATCAAAATACTTAGTTAATTGAATTTGTATATTTTTACGTACAGTAGCCTCCAGATAACTAGAAGCCAAATCCATCCTAAAATCAACACCGTAGGTTGCCCCTCCAACTTCAAAATACTCTATATTCTGTAATTCAAGCCCAATAATACCGGCCTGTTCATTAACATCTGAAATAGCAATAAAACTGGATAACTGGCCCTCAAAAGCAGTAAGTTCATCTTGTGAAAATGCTTTACCATTACAGGTAACTAGTGAAATTAAAATTTTTCCCTCTTCAGTGTACCCTGTTCTACGAACATCTAATATATCTGAACTTAAACCCCTACAATGTTCCAATAGGCTTTCATATGAACTTTTTGCTGCAAATTGTTGAAATGTAGACAATCGCATCTTAAAATCTTCATCACTTTCGGTGTCTCTCCCTCCTATAGCCGCATATTCATTTGTACAGTTAATATGACCTGTAGGTGGTGATGTGATTCTATTTATAGTCAAAGGATCTACATTAGTACTTTTACCAACAGACGAGCTACGTACAGGAATATAGGCGTATCCATTCGTACCAACTACCGTAAGATCCACAATACTAAATGTCACACCTTGATTACTTGTAAATGAAGACTCACCTGGAACATAGATAGTATTTGGTGTAGCATAAACCAAGACATATGTTGATGACCCACATGCAGACAACCTACTAACAGCACCAATCAACTTAGAAGCATTATCAAGATAAGTTCCTGAACTTAACTCTGGAAACATTTGTGATTCTAAAATAGCTGTATCTTTCATATCCTTCTGTAGGATCTTAGCTATCCCAAAGGCATGTGCATTTAACACTGACAAATCAGATATCTTAGACACCTTACTTGTGTGATTCAAAAATGTCTCAGTGTACAAAGCCTTTAAATCGGCAATTGTCAACACTTCCGTTATGAGTTTATCAAGCATTACAATGTTTTATTAATTTCATGATTCAAACGAGATACAATCTTAAAATCATAAAAAGCCATATCCCCCTCTATCCTACTACTAATCATCTGTATACTTTTTAATGAATCATCAGTCCTAAAATTATTATTCACCTCTCTACTTAATGACGACATACGTAATATATTGACGCTCGAACCTATCAATTCTTTAGATATACCAATAGTAGGTATTTCTGGTACGCTACCTTTTGTAACATACAAACAAATTCCAGCAGACTGTTCCATAGTATCTACAGTACCTAAGGCTACTATATCATCTTCATCAATTTCAATTTTACTTGGTAAGTCTTTTCCCAATATATTATCACCCACCATAATATCGACAACTGAGGTGGTGTTCATTGACTTATTATCTTTCTGACTAACATCCAACACATTTCCACCAGCCTTATCATAGTCTAATTCTATCACCCCATTAGTAAGAGCAATATCAACCCAATCTTTATTATGGTTGTTGCTACCTAATTCTGTAGCTAAATTCTCAAAAGTCTGATTCTGACCTAAAATATACTTAAACTTAGATTGATCTTCATACCCATAAACATATGAACTACGTAACCACTTTGCCAAATTACTTGTAGTCTCCAACCTTGTCTTAACTAATGATAAATCATCTAACAAATCCCAAAACTCAGTAGATGTTGATAAACTTGTATTCATTAGTGATATGATCTGTTCTATCTTATTGGATTCAATAAGTAGACGTTCTAATTCCTTAAAAGCCATCTTGTTTGACGAAGATTTACCTTTATAATATGAAACTATAGACTGAAAATAGTTACTCAAAAAAGTACTATAATCCGCAAAATAAACTTGCAAATCATAACTCGTTAATTGTAAAAACTTCTCTATAATATTCATCTTCTGATTCTATTGTAAATCTCTACCATAGGCATAATCCCAATTAGGTTCCTGTGATAAATCATCAGTTACTCGATCTGGGGATAATGTATATTGTAAATTCTTAGTGTCCTTTTTATTGTTTTCTACATCATTCAAGTCAGCAATAATAGTTAGGTTCAACTGATATTTCCATATCATATTAGAACCCTGTTCATTCTGACTCCAAGTCAATGGTTGTTTTGTAGGAACAACCAAGTAAGCCTCACCTAAAGCAGCATTGTAAAAATATAGTTTATAGGTAACCCCTGTTGGACCGTGCGCCTTAGCTTTATGTATAATTGATTGTAGTATCTTAGAACAACCAAACCCTGTCTTTATTCCTTCAATATAGTCAGTCTTAATATCGACAAAATCTACTGACCCTGCATTTATTTGATCTGATGTATAATAACCTTCTTTTATAGACTTTCCAGCAGTAACAGCTCTCTGGTAACCTTCTGAATCCCAATCTAATAACTTGAAAGAACGACCAAAATCACCCTCCAACGTAATATCGTCTGGGGTGAACCCTTGTTTATTGAAAACTGTAATACCAGCAAAAGAATGTTGAATAGAAGTTGCCTCAGTCTCAGTTTTTGTAATACTACTTGGCATAATAGGGAACATAAACCAATCAACAGGTATATCATCCTGATCAACCAATTCCAAGGCACACATATAGACTTCAAAATCACGTGGATAGGCTTTAGACAGGTCTACCCTTACACCACTATCATCAGGGTATAGATCTCTCCAATAACTATCATATGCGTTTTTGATATCCAAATCCATCTTATAAAATTAAAAAGAAATATGTATTTTTAAAAATCAAATTTAAACATAACTGTCCAGGACACCAAATACTATAGAACTTTGTTGTTGTACCAATGTATCAGCGACCACTTCTGCTGCCTTGGGTGCCTGTGTTGCTACCTCTGCAGCTGCTGTTGCACCAGCATCAAAAACAGCTGATGTTGCTGCATCTAAAGCAACTTTTACTGTTTCATAAGTACTTTTCAACGGTGAATAAACACTTCTCAAAGTAACAGCCCCATCATAAGCAGCCTTTGCTGTAGTCATAGATAACTGAACGGCAGTAGGTAGAGAAGACTTAATCTCCGGTGGAACTCTGTCCCATGCCTCCAGCATTTCACTCACTCCCATATTCTTGGTGAATGATACCCCATACTTGGCCTTCAACTGTTTCTGAAGTTCTATGTCTGTATTTGTTGTCATCCTACTTTTACTTTTTTAGACACTCCGATTTCACTTACATCAAGTATCGCTGCAGCATCTGGTACCAGTGAATATAGGACATTAAATTGACCATTTACCACAATTGCTTTGTCAGACGATATCTCTATCCCAGAATCAGTTATTGAAACACTACTTTTTTTATTATAGAGAGTAAGGTCACGATCTGCTGAAATATCCACATTTCCATTTGTGGTAAGATTGATATCACCGTCCACCGCTGTTATATTAGTGTCCCCTTCTGTGTACATGTTGATCTTTCCTTTAACGTGTATATTTACCTCTCCAGAAAAATCATCGTTTACAACGTTTATATTTAGTTTTCCGCGTTGTGACACCCCTATCACATCTATATTAATCTGACCATTGCCATCAACTGACAGAAGTGCATAATTTCCACCCCTTGTTTTCTTAAAAGTAACTATATCCTCTTTATTAAGTTCATTATCCCCACCTGTTCCCACAACACCTGTAATAATAGCTTTACCACCAAACGGTTCTGTAAAGAAAACCACTCCACTACCCAGTCTCTGTGTACCAACCGGAAACTTTATATCCCTTATGGCAGACTTGGTAATATAACAATTATGTAGGGCTCCACCACCACCTTCAACCTGTATAGAGAATCTTTCAGTACGTAAACATTGTTCAATAAACTTATCACGATCAACATCACTTGGTATAATAATATACCCGGAGTTAATAGACTTTTTTAAAGTAGGATCAAAGTCTCTATATATGCCACGTCCACCTATTGCCATTGCATACGTTTTGAAAAGAATTCAAATAAATCTGTATCCACCAACTTAACATTGTTACCCAACTGTGCAAACATGATCTTACCATCAACAATTTTTGTCTGTAAAAGTTCCAATATTACATCCATGTTAATGATATCAAAATAGTTGATATTCTTACCCTTATAGGTAATATCTGACTTACCAATAACAAACTGTTTCTTCATTCCACGTTCAACAGTCAGTATTGTTGATCTATCTAATGTATTTCCACTTACACTTACAGAATTTTCAACCTGACGTACATAAAATATTTCATCAGTAGGAGTAAAGTGTATCCACATCCCTTTCTTAATTCTACGATCACCAACCATTGTTATTGTTCCCTTACGAGTAAATGGCAGTATAGCATTGGACTCTATCAGAAACTTAAGATCATTGGCTAATGACTGACGAAAAACATCTACATTCATCTGCTTCTGATCACCATCGAAAACACTTGCATTCAAATAACTATCTGAAATTACCTTCTTATGCATTCCGAATACATTGGCAAACTCTTCAAAGTAAACAATAGGCATAACAGTAGTGGCTATAAACCCATTACTGCCGTATAATCCCTCTAAAGGTTGAACCTGATACCATGTGTAATAAGTATCATCCCAACCCAAATCCAAGGATGTTACTTTGTCAGCTGTAATATTTATAGGGTTGTCATTCTTAAAATAATCTGTTATCTGGGCCTTAGTTAATGGTGGTTGGCGAGCCATAAAAACAAATTGATCACCATAAGTATCCCCCCAAAACTCAACTAACGGCTCCATACACACACGCCTGATCAAATCAATAATAGTTCCCTCGGGTGAAGATAACTCTCCATTATTCAACCTACGTTGGTCTAATTGATTATCCACAATAACTTTTATGATCTTCCACACTCCATCTGCCTCTACAGTGCTCAAATTATCTTTATTCAAGCTATCTGCAACATAAACCTTAGTGATACGATTTTCAGTCTTCTTAGTTACTCTATTATAAGACTCCCTATAGGCATTAAATAAATCACTCTTATCTGGTAATATACCTACATTAGTTAATTGATTAAAAATAAACCCTAAAGAATCTCTAATTGATCTTATCACTTTTAAAGATAACTCTACAAACTGTTCACCAACAAACATTCTCTTAAAAAACTTATCTTGCTGATTATAATTTAAAAAGAAGTCTTCACCACCACTCACCAATACAAACGGAAAAAACACACTACTATCTTCAATAATCATCTTTGTAAAATCCCGGCCCGAAATATTTAACATTGAAATATTAACCCCAGCCGAATATGATTCTGTTGAAACATCAATTAGTCCCATCATATCATAAACTTTATTGGGTAGAGAAGATTTCATTACATAAAGATCATTATCTCTCTTGTCTGCATCACCTTCTATATCCAACCTTTCATAACGTATAAAAACAATATCGTTCTGTTGAATGTACTTCTGAAAATAAGATACATTGAAATTACCATCAGTAATCTTCTGTACATATGAATAATAAGTTTCTGAATATTTTTTTACATCATCAATAGAAGATATATCATTCAGCGCAATATTGAAAGTTCCACCACCATCACTTACAACAGTATTAATTGCTTTAACAAACGGGGTGATATTTAGTATCTTATCCAAGGCTCTTACGTACACCCAACAATTAAAAGAAAGATGTAAATAATTGACAAAGTATGATTGATTTTTTATAGACACATTACTGGACTGAATATAAGTAGGGTCTGTTACCAATGCTTTAAACTCGTCCCACATAAATGTAGTTAGGTTCTGTTGAACCATAAACAGGCTCTTCCCTTGCATGGCAAGTACCTCTACGTTAGCCTTATTCTTAGGTATATATAGTAGAGTCCCTATGTTTATTTCAATATCAGGGTCAAATTTTAACTTTACATCTCGTTTCTGCCTTTTAATAGAATCTATTGAACTCTGACCTTTTGCATTATTCCCTTGATCCCTAAGACTACTGTATTCTGCTGAAAATTTTATTTTCTGTTCCTCTGTATAAAGTTTCCAAATACAATCAAGATTTGACACACCCTCAACATTCTTAAACTCACAAAAATCTTGTTGCCCTATAGAGTATCTTGATATAGGGGAATTATCCATATTGTACAACCCATCAAAAGTAGTAATACTTGAATCTTGATGATAGTATTCGTAATAACCCTTAGTAGGGGTCTCAGATAACCGACTATGTGCTTCAGATATAACTGTTGACTGTTCAGATACAATATTCTTCCCAATATAATCTAGTGTTTCTACTGGAAATTTAATAGCAAGATGTAAGTGTGTATCAGCAAGTTCAAACTCCCCGATACCTATTGCAACTAATCTGTTATAGAGTGTACCTTTATTTCTTATTTCAGTTACATACATCTCTTTTAGTACGTTAGCTGTAGTCTTTATCTTGTCATACTTACTTGAACTAAAATTAAAATCAACTGCCTGACCTGAAAGGTGTTTAGAAGTATCTGATGGCTTAAAACCCTGTGTTTTTAAATACTCATTATGTTCTTTACTTCTGTATGTAGACTGAATTCTTAATTTATTTATTGAATAAAATTTAGTAATAATATCAATAGCCTGGACTATTCTATCATCAATTGTAAAACTACCTATAGGTGACTCACCACCATAAACATAGAAATCACCAACAGTATAATAACTATTAGTGATATCACTGACAACACTCTCAACACTCGTTATTTCACCTTTAGTTACTTTCACTAGGATGGCGGTATATATGGGTTATAACCTTCTGACGGTGGAACTGGTTTCACCCTTATAACTTCAGTTCTCATAATTCTTTCTATCTCTTTTATTTCCCCACTAACAGTTTCAAAACCAACCTTTAACCCATCGGCAAACTTTATAGCAATATTATCCATTATTGCTGCTGCTGAAGCCTGACCAGAAGTCCCTGTGTAAGCCTTACCCTTAATATCGGGTTCTCCTTCAGCTGGTAAATTCTTTTTTGACCAATCTTTCA
>Ga0247841_10001537_pt1 | contig 51092 bp, 59 predicted proteins | sample LaCruzMarch2015__2_FD_192410 | JGI IMG/M metagenome (GOLD analysis project Ga0247841, IMG submission 192410) | Freshwater microbial communities from meromictic Lake La Cruz, Castile-La Mancha, Spain - LaCruzMarch2015_18m | ecosystem: Environmental > Aquatic > Freshwater > Lake | place: Spain... | reverse complement strand
TCAAGATCTTCTAAAGAAATGGTAATTCCTCTTTCTGATAAATAATTTGTTCCAATATCGAAAGCTTTTCTTATAGCTTCAAATGCTTGGCTTCTTCCAAACTTCTTATCAATTTCTTTTATTAATTCTCCACCCTCTCCTCCAAAAGTGGTCTTATCTATTTTTCCGTCTATAATCTTTCCTTTCTTTATAGTTATAGAATCATTTGAAAAGTCAATTTCTGGAAGTATTTTTGAAAAAATCTCTTTTCCAGAAATATGGTTTTTTGTAACCTCATAAGCGATATTTGATTTATACAATAATTGATTGGCTACATCTCTTGGAATCTCTTCCTCTTTTCCTAATAAATAGTTTCCAGTTATTGCATCCTTAACACAACCTATAAAATTAGTATTGTTTTTTGGAGAAATTAAATTTTCTTTTACATCCAAAAGTATTTTTGCTTCCGCTCTCGCTTCTTCTGTTTGAGGAGAGTGGATATTCATTTCATCTCCATCAAAGTCTGCATTGTATGGTGCCGCAGCGGAAGGATGTAATCTGAATGTTCTTCCAGGAAGTACTCTTACATAGTGGGCCATTAAACTTCCTTTGTGAAGGCTTGGGTGTCTGTTGAATAATACAACATCTCCATCTTGCAAATGTCTCTCTACAATATATCCTGGCTGAAGTTCATTAATAATTTCTTCTTTCAAATCTTCTGTAATTTTTTTCTTTTTTCCATCAGTTCTTATTATATAATTTGCTCCAGGATATTTTTCTCCTTGCCTAACTAAGTTTTTTGCTCTTTCAATATTCAAATCTGTCACAGATTCTGCTACAGTTACAATCTTGGCAATTTCATAAGGAATTCCAACTTCATTTATTTCTATTGAAGTATCTGGAGAAATAACTGTTCTTCCAGAATAATTTACTCTCTTACCAGCAAGATTTTTTCTTATTCTTCCTTCTTTTCCTTTTATTCTTTCTGTGATTGTCTTTAATGGTTGTCCGCTTCTATGTCTCGCAGGAGGAATTCTTGCGACAGTATTATCAAAGAAAGTTGTTACGTGGAATTGAAGTAAATCCCATAGATCTTCTATGATAACTTCTGGAGCTCCTGCATTCAAATTCTCCCATAATCTCTGATTTGCTCTTATTATATCTGAAAGTTTGTGAGTTAAATCGTCTTCACTTCTTTCTCCAGATTCTAGGATAATGCTTGGTCTAATTGTTACAGGGGGAACAAGCATAACGGTTAATATTCCCCATTCTGGCCTGCATGTTTTTGGATTGATGCTTATCTTTTTTAATTCATCATCTTTAATAGCAACTAATTTTTCTCTTACTTCTGTTGGGAAAAGTCTAGTTCTTCCAATATAAAACATTGTTGGTTTCTCTATTTTTATTTTTTCATGAATTGTTCCGCAATAAGGGCATTTTTTAACATCTCTCGCTTTTTTTACTCTTTGACTAGGACTATATTTTTCAAGATCTTTTTCTGCAAGAAGTAGTTTTCCACATTCATGACAGAAGCATCTTAATCCTATTTCTATAAGTGGAACATATTTTAAATGAACAATAGGTCTTGCAAGATCAATGCTTCCTGGATGTCCTAGGCATTCTTTTAATCTTCCTCCACAAGTTCTACATCTCACACCAGGATCAACTGCACCCAATCTTAGGTCCATTAATCCCCCATCAACTGGATAACCATCTATATTACAGAGTTCTGGTGTAACTATCTTTGCTGTTGAAATCTTTTTTATCTGTTCAGGCCCAAGCAATGAAAACTTCAGTGCATCGACTTTTTTTCTTATTGTTTTTCTCATTATGCAAAATCTCCTGATTTTGTATTGGATTTAGTTTTTATCATTTTTTGTAATTTTATTCGTATTTATTTTTTAATGAAAAACTCGTATGGATATGTAATCCTTGAAGTTCTTCTAATAATAGTTTAAATGCATAGGATACTTCAACTGGTTCTATTTCTTCGCTACCACATAATGGGCAAGAAGTTTTATTTCTGATAGTATCTTCTATTGCAATCGCTCCGCATTTTGTGCATATAGGAAGGACAACCTTATCTGAATCGTATCTTTCCTTTAACAATAAAGATGCTCCATGAGATACTAACACTTGCTGCTCCATCTCACCCAATCTCAATGCTCCTCCTCTAGATCTTCCTTCAACAGGTTGTCTTGTTAGTAGAGCGATTTTTCCTGAAGCTCTTCCATGCAATTTGTTTGCAACCATATACTTTAATTTCAAGTAATATAAATTTCCTATGAATATTTTTGATTTAATTTGTTTTCCAGTTATTCCGCTATACATAACCTCTTTTCCGTCGTACCTAAATCCAAGTTCTTTCAACTGTTCTTCTAATTCTTTTTTGCTTTCTCCAGTGAAAGAAGTTCCATTAATTACTTCACCCTTTAAGCATCCAACTTTTCCTGCAAGAATTTCCATTAAATAACCCATAGTCATACGGCTTGGAAGTCCATGAGGATTGAATATAACGTCAGGCTTGACTCCTCTTGAGGTGAATGGGATATCTTCTTCAGCAGCAATCATTCCTATTACTCCTTTCTGTCCGTGGGATGTTGCAAATTTATCTCCAAGTTCTGGAATTCTCTGATCTCTTGTTTTTACTCTAACAACTTTATTTCCCTCATCATCTTCGGTAATGAAAACAGCCTCAACAATTCCTTTCTCTTCTTGTTTCATTGTTACGCTTGCTTCTTTCTTTGTTTTTATAGAAATCTCTCTTTGTTCTGATAAGAATTTTGGAGGAGAAAGTTTTCCAATTAAAACTTCACTTTCATTTATTTCTGCTTCAGGATAAGTTATTCCATCTTCTTCCAAAGCTTTGTAACTTGACTCTAATTTATAGCCAGAAACATCTTTATCAGGAACACATATATCGTCTTTTAATCCTCCAGCATAATTTACTTCAATAGCAGAATATGGTCTGAAATAAAAGCTTCTTCCAACACCTCTATCAACACTCCCTTTATTTAAAACCAAAGAGTCTTCCATGTTGTAACCTTCATAAGTCATTATAGCTACAATAAGATTTTGTCCAGCAGGATAAGTGTTTAATGTATCATACATAAAGCTTCTTACAACTGGTTTTTGAGGATATTGTAATATACTTACATCTGTATCTAATCTACATAAATAATTTGCAGCATATATTCCAAGAGCCTGTTTTTGGGTCTTACTTCCTCTGTTTAATCTTGAACTCTGATCGTGATTTCCATAAGGTACAAGGCTCGTTACAATTCCAAAGATATCAATAGTATCTATTTCAAGATGAGTATGTTCTGGTGTGACCTCTTCTTTTATTAAGGAAACAAAAGCATTTTCTTCTTCAGCAGCATCGAGATATTCCACTATTCCTTGTTTTATTAAATCCCCCCACTTCATAATTCCTTGCTCTATTTGGACAAGATGTTCATCTTTTAATCTAGGAGATCCATTGTCTACAATAATTAAAGGTCTCAGAACTCTTCCAGGTTCGGTTGAGATTGAGATTAATTTTGCAGAATCATCATTTCTAATATTCAGTTGAACAGGAATTTCTTCTTTTCTTCTTTTCTCCTTTATTCTATTTATAAAAAGTCCTGGTTCCTTTGTGCTTCCAATAAATCTTCCATTCAAAAATATTTCCCTTCCTTCTACGCCCTCTTTATCAAATGAACCTTCTGCTTCCAAATCTTTTATGAACTTTTCTTCATCTAAATCAGTTCCTGTAGAAATTCTGCTTAATATGGCAAGGTTTTTTCTTAAACCAATTTCAGTTCCTTCTGGAGTTTCAATAGGGCAGAATCTTCCATAATGTGTTGGATGTAGCGTTCTTGCCATAAAATTTTCTTGTTCGCTTGAAAGCATACTCGCAACTCTTTGTAATTGAGAAATTGTGGCCAAATAATTTGTCTTGTCCATATTTTGGGTTACTCCGCTTCTTTCACCTGTCCAGCTTCCGGTAGCAATTGCAGATTCAATTCTATGAGAAAATAATGTAGATTTTGCTATTATTTTTATGGAAAAGAATTTTTTTCTTTTTGAAGATTTTTGTAAAGAGTATTGTATATCTCTTATTAAGATTCTTATATTAACTCTAAATAAAGAAGCTAAAAGGTCTCCAGAAAGCCTTACTCTTTTATTTGCATAGTGGTCTTTATCTGTTCTTAATTCAGGATTTTCTTTAGCAAGTAATAATTGTTTTACGAATTTGCAGAGTGTAACTGCTTTTTTTGTTCTATCTTCTTTTTTCTGGCCTATATGTGGGAAAAGATAAGAATCAATTCTTTGTTTTACTCTATCCAGCACTTCTTTTCTTGTTCCTTGGAAATTAGTTTTTTCCGCGATATAAATCATAGCATCTTCTTTTGTAGCAATATTCGCAAATTCATAGAGGTTTACGATTACACTATCTGTTTCTTTTCCAATATATTTTGCAATATCTGATTCTTTTGTCAAGCCCAATGCCTTCAAAACAATCACTAAAGGAAGATTTTTGAATCTGCTAAAAGAAAGTTCAAATATCCCTTGTTTATTCTCGGTAATTTTTGTTGGAATTCTATAAGTCCCTCTTAATGAGAATAATCTTAAAAGAAGTTCCCCCTTATTATCTGTTTCTATAAATGGCTGATTTTCTGCGAGGTCTTCTGCGAGGGTCATTACTCTTTCATTTCCTTTTATTATGAAATATCCTCCCGGGTCCAAAGGATCATGATAATTTTTTATCAAGTCTTTTTCACATAAACTATGAGTATTACATATTTCACTCTTAACCATTACTGGAATTTTTCCTATTTCAACAACTTCAGAATCAACTTGCCCATCTTTTTTTACTGTTATTTCTAAATGAATTGGTGCAGCATAGGTAAGATTTCTTAATCTTGCTTCAGCAGGCATAAGCAGAGATGAACTTCCATCTGCTTCAATAACCATCGGTCTTCCAACGTCTACTTTTCCAAGGTTAATTTCAAATTCATCATTTTCCATAGTCTTAGAAATTTCATTGGTTATTTCTTGCATTCTTTTTTCTATAAAATTATTATAAGAAATGATATTTGATTCTACAAGCGAATTTTCTTCAAGATATTTTTTTACTATTAAATGTTGGTCTTTTTTCAATTTATACTACCACCCTGTAAGAAATGAAAACTTCTTCTTCTTCTTTCCTTTGGACTTTAATTACTTCTCCCACAATACATCCTTCTGGAAGTGCGGGATCTGTTGATGAAATTTTTGGTAATTGTGCTTTAGAAATATTTAGTGTGGTTAGAAGTTCTTCCGATTCTTTTTCGGTTATTTTTGAGTGTTTTGGCTGAAGAATGTGCATCTTTTTTTATCGACGATAAATGTGTTTAGGGGTCACAGAGAATTATTTACACTTTTAGCAACTCTGTAATAATAAAAGATATTAAAACTTGGTTTAAAAACCTTTCTGTTAAAGAAAGTTTATTTGAAAAAACAACGATTTTTGATTAAAAACCTTTCTGTTAAGGAAAGGTTTATACAAAGGGCTTGGAGAGTTTACAAAAAGCAAATTATAAATTATAAACTTTTTTGTAAATTCCTTCAAAATTCTGTTCCCAATATTGTCTAAACTCTTCCGCTTCTTTCTTTATTTCTAAAGTTTTTTCATTCTCAGCAACAAACGTTAAAACGGCTAGTCCTCCTTCCAGATTCATTTTTGGTCCACGTAAAAATACTCCATCTACATGCGGTTCTTGGAGAGCCTTATGCAACTTTATTGCATCTTTAATTTGCCCATAAAATCCTTGAACTGGAAAACCTTCTTGCGTTTTTATCTGGTTGTACAATTTGTTATATTCTTCTTTATTCATTTTTTATACCTCCTTTCAAATGTTTAGTTAGAATTTCAATCAAATCTTCAAATTTATGCCCTTTGCCAGTTCCTGCATGATAGTCAATTTTAGTCCTAACCATTTTATTGATTTCTATAATGTTATCAGAGGAAGTGCACAATATCAATAAGGGTTTAGGATTCAAATTAGATACATGTTCAATAATCTCATATCCCTGTTTTCCACAGCCATCACCAGTGTAGTCTAAGTCGGTTACAACTATTTGGTATTTGTGAGCATTTTCAATAACTTTTTTTGGTTCAGTTTCAAGAGTAAAATTAATCTCATAATTAATCAAATTCTCATTTAGTTTTGAAAGATATGCTTCTTTGAATATATTCTTTGTTGAAGAATCATAAAATGCATCATCACCAAGGAGTATTTCTAGTTTTTCTTTCATTTTATCTCCCTTCTTGCCAATCTTGCTGCCCTGTAAAGCGTTTTGTATTCCTTTTGATTAATGGAGCTTGGGTTATTTCCATATTTTCTTTCAAGTGCTTTTATAGAATCAACTTTTTCTTCCCATTTTTCATCCTTTCTTTTACCATAGAGTTCTTTTATTTTTGGATCATATTTTTCTATTATCTCATTTTTAAATTTGTTTATGCTCTCTTGAGTTAAGAAGGATTTTCCCTGTCCTGATGAACTGCTTCTTATTTCTCGTTCTAATTCATAGAGTTCAGAGTTTCTCTTATTTGCCAGGTTCTCTATTTCAGAATTATATTCTTGAATATTTTTGGCTTCTTTTGAAAATATCTTTTTTTGAAAAGATTCTTCTCTGAAGTTCACAGAATCTCTAATTTGAAGTGATGAAGTTTTTTCTTTGCTTAAAATTGAATTGTTATAATGCTTTTTCAATTCGTTTGCAATATTTTCTTTTCCAAGCCTTAAATATAAATTAGATAAATTCATTAAATTTTCACCTATTACTTGCTTAGATTTTTTAATTGAATTTATTCTTTCAATTGCTTGGGGGATTAGGAGACCTCCATCGCCTGCGGAAATCTCTGTATATAAATCTATTCTTGTGTTTGAACAACAGGTCCTTCCGGTCTCAACTTTTTCTCTATGGGAACTTGAATCTTCTATTAGTTTTTCAAGTGAAACTGGGAGATCGGATATTTTTATAAATTTTCTTCCATACTTTTCATGTCTTTCTTTCTCTCTAAAATGGAAACCTCCACTTTCTTTAAGAGTTAAGAAATATGGGCCAAATGAAGATTCTGTGGTATATCCGTGTGCATCTTCTGGGCTATTAGGGCAATTTATCTCCATGGCATAAGAAAGTTTTACAAAATCTCTCGGATTTTCTTCTTTGGGTATTTCATTTATACTTTTTGCACAAAATATATTTCTTATTCTATTTTCTTCTTCATGCTGTTTTTTCAGTAGTATTTTTTCTTCTAATTCTTTCTGTTCTTTCTCATATCTTTTTTTAAAGAATATTTTTTTCAAGTTCATTTTTGTGCCTCCTTCATCAATAGTTCTATTCCGCTTTTCCAATCTTTTTTTCCATCAATTAAATTGTCACAATATGGAACTTTAATCAAATTTTGTACAGCTTCAAAAGCATCATCATGATGATAGGTAGAGGTAACAATTACTGCAGGTATTTTCAATTCTTTTGCTCTTTCAGTTGCTATTATTCCTAGAGGTAAATTAGTACCATTTCTAATTTCTTCTTCTATTTTTTGAAATTTCTTATATTTCTCTGAGTCTTTTATTCCTGCTAAAGAATCTCTTGCCGCATTCAAAACTGATGGAGGGGTATCCATCTTAGTCATGTAATTTTCAATATATTCTTGGGGGGTTACTTCAAAAACTTCTGCACAAGCTTGCACCGCTCTCAAAACTATAGAATCTTTTTCTAATTTTGGAAATTTTCTTTTTTGATATTGGTCATAGGAGGGTAAAAATCTTTGGGCATATTTTTCTGTTGGTTCATTTCCTGCGGGAAAAAACAAATCAGATAAAACCGCATCATATTTTAACATTATTTCTAATCCTTCTGATAAAGTTGTGACTGCCAAGAAATCTCTAAAGCCCATTCTAGCTAATTCAGTTTGAGCAGAAATAGATTCTGCAATATTATCTTCTATTACTAATATTTTTTTTTCTAATATTTCGTTTGTCATTTTATTTTTTTTATTGTGTTTTTTATTTTGATAATATATTAAGGTATAAAATGTAGTTAACCTTTATACCGGAATATTTCGGTATACTCTCTACTTATTTTTCTGCCTCCCAAATATTCTTTGTAATAGTGTTCTGTAAGGTTTTTCTTCTGCTTTTTTGTTTAAATTCTCCCTGATGCCTTGTTTTTCTTGAGGAGTTAATTCAAACCAAGCTCCGTTTCCATCGGCAACTATCTTAACAATATATGCACTAAAATCGGATTCATTTAGCCCTACAAAAAGTAAAGGATCATGATAAATGGTGTTGTATTTTCCACTTAGTTGTTCTGCTATCCCTAATCTTGGTGCAATTTTTCCAACTTCTTGCAAGATCTTCTCATTGAGAGTATATGCTACTTTTTTATTTTTCAAATCATTTCTTACAATATATGCTCTATCAGATAATTCTTTTCTTAGGGTGCTACTAAATCTAAATTGTTCAGTGTTTCCATCTTTAAGATAGTCGGGATAAACATAATCAATTGTGGGCAATTTTCCGCATCTTTCTATATTAAAATTATAGTTTTGAGCAAGTGATTCTAACATGCTATTTTGTTTTTGTTTCATTTTTCTGCCTCCTTATTTAGTGATTTTACTTTCAGTCTTCTTCCTCTAGCCTTGACTACCATCTCTAGATTCCCTCTGCTGAAGGTATTATAAGCATCAGTCCAAGAGCAAGGGTCGGTTTTATCAGCAGTACTCTGTCCAGACTCTTGATAGACACTTTCAGCATCAAAGAAAATTCTCGCTTGTTTCTTTTGCCCGTGGAAATATCCTCCAGTTAGAATTACTGCTGGGAGATATTCTTTTTTAGTCTCTTCAATTAATTTATCTCCCAGTTTTTCAGGAGTTGCTCCTTCTGTCCTAGGAAATTCTAAGTCAATTATTGCCGCAGCATATGGTTTCTGAGGCATTTTCTCAATTGCTTCTTCATAATTTGTAGCAAAGTCTAAAGTTACATTTTCAATTTTTGCAAATGCTTCTCTTGCAGCATTTCTATTTTCTTCTCTATCCTCTACTATTAGGATTTCAAGATTTTCTGTTTCGTTTGTATTTGTCATTTTTTTACTCCTAAAAAGTTTGGTTCAAAAAGAATCGGAGTTCCTTCTTTTGCAAGGTCTTCACTATAAGTTAAACCTCTTATAACATCTGCATAATCTTCTATCTTTTCAAAGAAGCTTGTAGTAAATTCTTTGACATATAATTTTTCATTTTCTAGTTTAAGTTTTCCTGTTGCACGAGTATTAACCTTTATTCCAATATCCTTGTATATTTTTCCCGAGATCTCATAAGCGGAATTTACTCCTGGTCTTACGGCCATTATAGTGCATAAATCACTTGAACCACAACCTACAGGAAATGAACCGTCCCCCAATAAGAATAAAAGCCCTTCATCTTTTTTTAGATAAGGAGTTAAATCTCCGTGCTGGTCAATATCCACAAATTTTAAACGCTTTAATCTATCCACGATTCCTGCATTTGACAATTGTTTATGATGTTCGACAATATCTTTAACAGAATCTCCAATTTTGTAGGGTTCCCATTTTGGAAGTCCTGCTCCATCGTATCCTCCAATGTGTCCCACATATCCTTGAGTTAATCCTTGAAAGACACTCGGATGATTAGGCCACACAGCCAGAGGTGAACATGGTACTATCATTCTTTCTTCCAATGTTTTATTTTTTGTTTCGTTTGTGTTTGTCATTTTATTTTTTTTATTGTGTTTTTTTATTTTGATAATATATTGAGGGATAAAAGGTAGTTAATTTTTGTACCGGAATATTTCGGTATTATAGAAGTAATTGGTTATAGGTGTTATTTTTTATTTTTAAAAATAAAAAATAATTAAAATTTTAAATTTTTAGTAAAAAAAGGTAGAATTTTTGCTTCACCTTTTCTCAAGTTTTCTTGAAAGGTTGAAGTGCTAACTTTTGCTATTTTTGCTAATCCCACAAGGTCTATTTTTCTAGGGTAAACGTAATAACCAGATTTCATTGCTAACTGAAAAGCTTCTTTTTGTTTTTCTGGAATTTCTGGGAGGATTTTTGGAAAATAAATTTCTTTTAAATTAGTAGTTTTTAATCCAAGAAGTTCGAAATTTTGTAATTTGTCTTTCCATTTTTCCATTTCTTTTATCAAATCCTCAAGCTTATTTCTTTGAAAGGAAGCTATGTGCCACCTTTCAGTTCCCTCTTTAATTATTGCAGGAGATGGATGATATAAAGAAGGGTCGTAAATCAGTTCATAAAATTTTTCTTCTTCTTTTATGAGAGTTATAATAATATTTCCCTCTTGTTCGAATTTAAGAGTTTTTTTATTTTTTTTTAAAGCATTTGCAAATGCTTTTTTTTCTTTTTCTTCACCTTCTAATAAATGCACCCCAAGAATATGAACTTTCTTTCCTTGTTTGTAAACATCTAATGGATAAAAGAAATCCACAACCTTGTATTTTGTTGTCAATAAAGTGTAACTGCTATCTTTATTTACTACCTTAAATTTCAGGGACCACATGAATTTAATATAGTTCAGATATTTAAATATCCTTCTTTAGCTTCATTATTTTAACTTTTCTTTAAGGGAGTATTTTTATCATAATTTATACTTCTAAGAATAAATGGCCCCGACGGGATTTGAACCCGCGACACCTAGATTAAAAGTCTAGTGCTCTAGCCAGGCTGAGCTACAGGGCCACATCTATTTTCCTTTTTTAGTTTATAAATATATCAGAAAAGTAATAAGAAATATGATTCCAATCCAGGAAGGGTCTTATCTTACAAAATTATTCAAAATATCAGAAAATTCTTCAGAAGAAGTGAGGCCAGAGAATTGTTTTACAACTTTTCCCTCTTTAAAGATTATAAATGCTGGAATAGAGCTTACCCCAAACTTTTCTGCAATGGCTTGGTTTTCGGAAATATCCACTTTCCCAATTTTTATTTTTCCCTTAAACTTTTCATTTAATTCTTCCATCACGGGGGACATCATGGTACAAGGCATGCACCATTCTGCGAAGAAATCAATTAAAACTAACCCTTTCTTATGAAAAGTTTCAAATTCTTTTTCAGTTAATTCTGGAAGTCCATTCTTAGCCATTTTTATTCATGAATGCAGGTTTTATAAAAATTGTGCTCCTGCTTTTTAAGTTCTTATTTCTACTTCTTCAAAAAAATCTTTTATTTCTTTATTTATTTTTTTAAGATATTTTTCAGAAGTATCTTTTTTATTTGAAAATTCTTTATCAAGAATTTTTCCTTTATTTTTGAATCCTTGCAAGCATAATTTTTTTGGTTTTTTTCCAGAAGTAGAATTTAACCATTGAGCTATTTTCTTAATATCCTCTGTGCTGTGGAAATCTTCTAGAATTGTTATTCTGAATTCGTAATCTTTTGCTTTGGAAGTAATTAGTTTTATACTCTTTTCTATATCTTTCAAATCAATTTTAAAATTAATTAATTCCGAATATTTTTCTTTGCTAGCTTTGATATCCATTGCAACAAAATCTACAAGTTCTTCGTCAATAAGTTCTTTTAATTTTTCTGGAAAACTCCCATTAGTATCTATTTTTATTTCATAATTCAATCCTTTTATTTTTTTTAAAAAATCTTTTTTGATAGATAAAAGAGGCTCGCCCCCAGTTATGCAAATTCCTTCAAGCTGGTTTTTTCTTTTTTTTAAAAAATCTAATATCTCTTGCTCAGAAATTTCTTTCTCTAGAGGTAGAATAACTAATTCAGGATTATGGCAGAATTTGCATTTAAAATTGCATCCATAAATAAAAATTGTGCAAGCAATTTTTCCTGGATAATCTATCAACGTTGTTTTTTCTATTCCAGCGATTTTCATCATGCACACTCTACTTCAAAGGTTTTTCTTTCTTTGAATTCAGCTTCTTTTCCTTCATTCCAGTTACTTATAGGTCTTATGTACCCTACAACTCTCGAATAAACTTCGCATCTTGTTTTTGTCATTTTACACCTCTTTTATTGAAATTAAATTAGAAGGAGAATCCCCTTCTATTCCTTTTGATAAAGTCTTATTTGTTATAGCATCCATTACTTGTGCTCTGCTTGCTAAATCAATCTCTCCAACTTCTTTTCCTTCTTGTTCACATATTGGACAATATTCGTGTTCCCCAGAGAGATACCCATGAACAGGGCATATTGAAAATGTAGGTGTGATTGTAAAATATGGCAATTTATATTTCTCCGAAATCTTTTTCACGAGGTTTTTTACTCCTCTTTTAGTAATTTTTTCTCCGATAAAACAATGGAATACTGTTCCTCCGGTGTATTGAATCTGCAATTCATCTTGCAAGTCCAAAGCCTCAAATAAATCCGAAGTGTAATTTACTGGAAGCTGTGTTGAATTTGTGTAATAAGGTTTTGCTTCACCATCTCTTACTGCCCTTTCGTTAGCTACAAGTATTCTTCCAAAACGTTTTTTGTCTATCCTTGCAAATTTATAGGAGGTTCCTTCTCCAGGAGTTGCTTCAAGATTATACATATTTCCTGTTTCTTTTTGGAATTCTGTTAGTTTTTCCCTCATAAATTCTAAAACTTTTAAAGTGAAATTTCTTCCTCTAGGAGTTGCAATATTTTCTCCTGGCATGAAATTCATTATTGCTTCATTCATTCCTAAAAGTCCTATAGTGCTGAAATGATTCTTCCAGTACTGTTCAAATCTTTTATTGACACTTCTCAAATAAAATTTAGTATAAGGGTATAATCCCAATTGAGTAAATCTTTCTATAGTCTTTCTTTTTATTTCTAAACTCTCTTTAGAAATTTCCATCAATTCAGAAAGTTTTTTGAAAAAGTCTTCTTCATCTGCTGAAGTGAATCCTAATCGAGGCATGTTTATTGTGACGACTCCAATTGAGCCAGTTTGTGGATTTGCCCCAAACAATCCCCCCCCCCTTCTTCTCAGTTCTGTTTGGTCTAATCTTAACCTACAACACATACTCCTTGCATCTTCTGGATTCATATCCGAATTTACAAAATTAGAGAAGTAAGGAATACCATACTTAGCAGTCATTTCCCATATTAAATCATATTCTGGGTTATCCCAATCAAAATCTTTAGTTATGTTGTAGGTTGGAATTGGAAAGGTAAATGGTCTCCCATCCGCATCTCCTTCAATCATACACTCTGCAAATGCTTTGTTAATCATATCCATTTCCTTTTTGAAATCCTTGTATTTTTCTTTTTGAGGAACGCCTCCTATTATTACTGATTCTTCTTTCATATACTCTGGAACCTTTAGGTCAAGAGTTATATTTGTAAATGGAGTTTGGAATCCTACCCTTGTTGGAACCGCCATACCAAAGCAGAACTCTTGTAAGCACTGTCTTACTTCTTTATATTCCAAATTATCATATCTCACGAATGGTGCAAGCAAAGTATCAAAGTTAGAAAATGCTTGCGCTCCTGCCGTTTCTCCTTGAAGAGTATAGAAAAAATTGATTATTTGACTCAATGCAGTTCTCAAATGTTTTGGAGGTTTTGAAGTTACTTTTCCTTGTACTCCTCTGAATCCAGTTAATAGTAAATCTTTCAAGTCCCAGCCAACACAATAGGCTCCCAAAATTCCCAAATCATGAATGTGAATATCATTATTTTCATGTGCCTTTCTTATGGCTTCCGGATAAACTCTTCTAATCCAGTAATTTGAAATTATTTTTGTAGAAATATAATTATTTAATCCCTGCAATGAGAAGCCCATATTAGAATTCTCTTTTACCATCCAATCGTTTAGTCCAATGTAATCATCAATAACTTCAATGGTATCAAATAAGCCTTTTACATTTCTTAACTCTTCATGACTCTTTCTATAAAGAATATATGCCTTTGCAACTTTTGCATGACCTTCTTCTATTAGAACTTTTTCTACCGTATCTTGTACTTCTTCTACGTCTGGAATTCTGTTATCTCCATATTTTTGATCCATTATTTTAGAAATCATTTCAGAAAGTTGATGTGATCTTTCATGGTCTGTTCCTCCCACTGCTTTTACTGCTTTCCAAATTGCTTCAGCAACTTTATCCTGCTGAAAAGGAACAATACTCCCATCTCTTTTTCTTACTTTTTTGACCATTTTTATAATTCTTTTATTTCTCTTTTAAAATCATCTGGATGTTTGAAATCCCTATAGACAGATGCAAATCTTATATAAGCAACATTATCTATTCTCTTTATTTTCTTCATTATCATTTCTCCTATGGAAGAACTTTTAATCTCCTTTTGACCTTTTTTTCTTATCTGTTCTTCTATTTCTTGAATTACTTTTTCTATCTGTTCTATTGATACTGGCCTCTTTTCAAAAGCTCTAATCAAGCCATTTTTTATCTTTTCTGGATTAAATGCTTCTCTTCTTCCATCTTTTTTTATAACGTAAATATTCAATTGTTCTATTTTTTCGTAAGTTGTGAATCTCTTTTTGCATTTGAGACACTCTCTTCTCCTTCTTATCCCATCATGAGAGCTCCTTTTGTTAGTTACCTTTAGATGCAAATCAGAGCAGTACGGGCATTTCATTATAAATTAAACATACAATATGTTGTACATATATGCCAATATTCCACTATCTATTGTATGAATAAGGTGTTAAGAATTAAACAGTATTTAAATTTTGATTATCACTATTCAACGGTCACAGACTTGGCCAGGTTTTTTGGCTTGTCTACATCAATTCCTTTCAAATCCGCAAGGTGATAGGCAAAGAGTTGGAGTACAATTGTATTAAGTATTGGGGAAATCTCTTCAGAACTCTTTGGAATTTCTATAATATAATCTGCAACTTTCTCTATAAGACTTCTCCCATCATTAACAAGCGCAATAATTTTTCCTTTCCTCGCTTTTATTTCCTGCATGTTATTCATTGTTTTGTCATAGGTTCTATCTGAAGGTGCAACAAAGATTACAGGGATATTTTCATCCACAATTGCAATTGGACCGTGTTTCATTTCGGCAGCAGGATAGCCTTCCGCATGAACATAAGATATTTCTTTTAATTTTAACGCCCCTTCCAGCGCCACAGGAAAATTAATTCCTCTTCCAAGATACAATGCATCTTTGCTGTTTTTGAATTGCTTAGCGATTTCTTTTATATCTTCATTTTTTTTAAGAACTTCTTCTATTTTTTCTGGGAGAGATTCCAATTCTTTAGTTATTTCCAAAGGTGCGCCATTTTTCACTCTTTGTCTTAAATATAATGCTAAAAGTAAAAGATTTACAATCTGAGAAGTGAAGGCCTTCGTACTTGCAACACCTATCTCTGGTCCTGCGTGAAGATAAATTCCCGAATCAACTTCTCTTGAAATAGAAGAACCGACGACATTTATTATTCCTATTGTCTGTGCTCCCCTGGATTTTGCTTCTTTTAAAGCCGCAAGTGTGTCTGCAGTTTCACCCGATTGGGAGAGAACGATTACCAAATCATCTTTATCAATCAAAGGATTTCTGTATCTGAACTCAGAACTATAATCTACTTCAACTGGAATTTCAACTAATTTTTCAATTAAATATTTACCAATAAGTCCAGCATGCCAACTTGTACCACAACCAACTATGACTATCCTTCTAAGATGAGAAATATCCAGATTAATGGATAATTTTACAGAACCCTCCTTTAATCTCCCCCTAAGCGCATTTCTTACTGTTTCTGGCTGCCCAAAAATTTCTTTTAACATAAAATGTTTATAATTTCCTTTTTCTATTTGTTCTAATTTAATCTGGATTTCTTGCACATCATTTTTTATTTTTATTCCTTGAAAATTTTTTATAAAACAATCTCTCTCCGTTAGTTCCGCTATCTCATTATCTTTAAGATAGATTATTTTATTTGTATGTTTTATTAAAGGAGCAATATCTGAAGCGACAAAAGTCTCCCCCTCTCCTATACCAATTAATATCGGTGAACCTTTCTTTGCAACAATTATTTTATTTTCCTTTTTACAGATTACAAGGATTCCAAAAGTTCCTTCAACTATTTTTAATGCTTTGAAAGTTGCCTCAGCTAAATCTCCATCATAAAATTTTTCTATAAGGTGTGCAAGAACTTCTGAGTCAGTTTCCGAAATAAATTCATGCCCTTCTTTTTTGAGAATTTCTTTTAAAGCAAAATAATTTTCAATTATTCCGTTATGAACTACCGCAATTTCTTTTTTGCAGTCAAAATGTGGATGAGCATTAATTTCATTAGGTTCTCCATGAGTCGCCCACCTAGTATGTGCTATTCCAAGATTTCCATTTAATCTGTTTAAATTAGGAATATTAATTAATTCACTTATTTTTCCCTTCTTTTTTATTGTTTCAAGACCATTCCCATTTTTTACACATAAACCAACACTATCATACCCCCTATATTCTAAATTTTTTAATCCTTCAATCAAAAGAGGTACTGTTTCTTTCTTTCCTATGTATCCTAATATTCCACACATCTTTTTTAGAGGATTACGGGCTATAAAAAAACTTAGGTTGATTTTTAATTACTTTTTTAAACTATTATTTCTTTAAATTATAAAGGAGGTGGAAAATGTATCCATTAATTGGTCAAGATTTAACAACTAGCCCTATTATTTCATTGATATCAAATAGTTTGGGTATTTCTGCAAAAGTAGCTCTCTTTTTATTTGCGGTAATTATGATTTGGTCAGCAGTTTGGAAATTGCTTGCTCTTTGGAAATCCGCTAGAAAAAGCTCTTTAGTTTGGTTTATAGTACTTGGAGTAGTGAATACTTTTGGTATTTTAGAAATACTTTACATATATGTCTTCTCTGAGATGAAAGGTAAAAAGAGTAAAAAATCTTCAAAAAGAAAGAGGAGATAATTTTTATTTTTATTATTTTTTCTTTAATTTATTTTATTTCACTTCTATTTTTTTTGAAGTCTTCGGTTTATTTATAAACTCTTTTTCATATTATTTTAAATGGTAAATGAAAAAAAATTCATCCTTGTTTCAATGGATGATAAAAGATCAAAAAAGATTGCAGAAGTTTTAGGAAGCAAGACTTCCAAAAAAATAATTGATCTTCTAGCAGAAAATTCAGAATTAAGTGAAAAAGACATTTCTGATAAAATTGGTTTAGCTTTAAATACAACTGAGTATAATTTGAAAAAACTTCTTGAATCAGAAATTGTTGAAAAAACAAAAAACTTTTTTTGGAGTAAAAAAGGAAAAAAGATTCCTATGTATAGGCTCTCAAATAAATCAATTATTATTTCTCCTAAGTCAAGCAAGATCTCTTCAAAAATAAAATCTCTTTTGCCTGCAATTATTGCCTCTGGAATTGGAACTTTCATAATAAAGTTTTTTTCTAGCACACCATCTGTTGTACAAGAGGATTCTGGGCAAGCGCTCCTTTTTTCTGCACAAAGATCTTCAGAAATAGCAATCTCCCCTGCAAGTGAAACTTTTATCTCTCTTTATTCTGCTCAACCATGGATGTGGTTTTTAGCAGGCTCTCTTTTGATTATTGCAATTTTTGCCGCTTTCAATTGGAGGAAACTTTAAAATGTTAACTTTATTTTTTTCAAAAGAAAAATTGAATGTAAAACCCTTTGGGTTTTTCATGCATTTGTTTTCAGATGCGAAATTGAAAACAGCTGGAAGGAGGTATAAAAAATATTGAAATGGAAAAATCAATAAAAATAACTTCGATAATCGTTCTAGGAGTAATTATCACTACTTTGATCATTACGATTAGTTTAAATGGAGTATTCCAAGGACAAGGTAAAACAATTAGTGCCGAAGGGATTTCAAGCATAAAAGCCATGCCAGATTTAGTGTCTGTTTATTTTAGTATAGAAACTAAAGCAAAAACGAGTGAAAATGCTACAAAGCTGAATTCAGAAATAGTTGAAAAATTAAAAGCAAGTTTGGTTGCTCAAGGATTTGATGAAAATAAAATTCAAACCCAGAGTTTTAATGTTTATCCTAACTACGAGTGGATAGGAGGAAAACAAGTAGACAAGGGATTTATTGCAACACACTCTTTGATAGTAGAAATTAGCACAAATGAGTCAGATAAGATTGGAAAAGCTATTGATGCAGGAGTTTCTGCAGGTGCTGGAATAAGTTCTATTAATTTTGAGCTAAGCCAAGAAAAACAAAATGATTACAAGGCAGAAGCACTCGAATTAGCTGCTCAGGATGCAAAGATAAAAGCTCAAGCAACTGCTTCGGGATTGGGAAACAAAATAGGAGAGTTAGTCTCGGTTCAAACAAGCAACTTTGGATATTATCCTTGGAATGTTTATTCTGGTTCAGGAAGAATGGAAGATGCTATGTATGCAAAAGTAGCTTCAACAAGTATTACTCCAAGTGAGCAAGAAGTTACTGCTAGTGTTACAGCTGTTTTCAAATTGAAGTAGTGTTTATTTTTTAACAATTTTTTTAAACTACTTCTTTTTATTTTTTTAATGAGTACTCTTGCTATTTATAACAAAGAATTAGATGCCTTTGAGTTTGATACAGAGAAATTAAGTAAGGCAGGTTTAGAATTAAATGTACTTTATTGTAAGAATAGAACAGATCCTGCGTCTGAGCGAACACTTGACTTATTAATATTAAAGGCACTTAAAAATCATTTTGAAGAAGAAAAGGTAATATCATTTAATGCGATGGATTGTTATATAAATACCTTAAAAACGATTTCAAAAAAAGTAGAATTAGCAGAAAAAGAAGGGTATGTTTTGGACCATCCAATAAATCCGGATTCTTTTAGTCAAGAACAAGTATTGCAATTTTATGAAAATAAAAACTTTAATCTTCTAATTGGTATGACTGTTTTTTTAGCTAGAGAGTATAAAAAAATAAAAAAAAATAAATCTTAGTTTATTTTCATAACATTTAAATGCCCTATTTTGCTACCAAATTATTAAACGAGTATTGTAATAAATTTTTAATAAAAATGAGGAGATTAAAAGAAAGAATAAATAAAAATAGAAACTTAATTGGGATAATAATTCTTTTAATTATATTGGATATATTTTTCTTTTTTACTTTTTTAAAAGAAAAGCAAGAAAATATTTCTCCATGTACTGATTGTAATGTTATCTTTGTTGCTTTTGATGGACTTCAAGCAGAACATCTTAATTACTATGGGTATCATCTTAGCACAACGCCCAATCTTGATAAACTATTAGATGAGTCTTATGTTTTTAAAAATGCAATCTCTCCTTCTTCTTGGACTATTCCTACCTATATGTCTGTTTTCACTTCTATGTACCCGAGCGAACACAAGCTAGTCAATAAATTTTCAGATTACGATCCTATTAAAAAAGAGTATGTTAAATCTAATCTGACCTTGCTAAGTCCGGATACGGTAACTTTTGCAGAGATTTTAAAAAATAATGGCTATAAAACAGCTGCCTTTACAGGAGATGCAGGATTTAGTGGGGCTTATGGTTACAATAAAGGTTTTGATGAATATTATGATGCTACCATGTTTGGGGGTTTGGATACATCCATGCCAAAAGCAATTTCCTGGTTACAACAAAATAAAAATGAGAAATTCTTTTTGGTTTTACATGGATATGATTCTCACGGACAGTATGCTCCTACGGAAGGATTTGATTATAGATATGTGAACAAGTCATATGCTGGGAGTTATACTGGAAGCACAAAAGAACAAGGAATTTTGCGTGAAGATGGATTGAAAAAAGGATATCTGAATATGACTGAAGAGGATATTTTATTTTGGAGAGCGATTTATGATGAAAAAATTAATCGTGTTGATGATAAGTTTGGCGAATTTATGGAAGAAGTTAAAACAATGGGGCTAGAAAATAACACGATTATTGTAGTATTTAGTGATCATGGAACAGAGTTTTATGAGCATAAAACTTTTGATCACGGGCATACACTCTATGGAGAACTTGTAGATGTTTTGTTTAGTATCCATCTTCCAAATCAAACAAAAGGTAAGAGCATATCGAGCTTTGTAGGAACTTTAGATACAATGCCTACAATTTTAGGGATATTAGGAATAAAAAATCCAGTTCCTAACCAAACAAAGGGCATTGATTTAACTCCAACATTTTTTGGAAAAGATTTGTCTAGAAATCAATTTTCTGAAACAGATTATAGGTTATACACCCATAAGAGAAGTGTTCAGACTAAAGAGGGATGGAAATTAATAATAACTTATCCTGAAGAAACAAAAGAACTCTATAATTTAAAATCGGACCCTCAGGAAGAAATAAACTTGGCCGAGAAAGAAAAAAAGAAAACAGAAAAACTAGAAAAATATATTCAACAACACTTAGCTGAAATGAATTCAACTGGGCCATGGAATATAGGGTGTCTTCCTGTTTACAATGACCAATGTAAAAATATTAGTAATCCTCTAGGAATGCCAATTTCAGATAAAATTATTCCTTATTTGGAAAGACCAAATATTCTTCTGATAAATCTTGATTCATTGAGAGCAGATCGTATGGGTGTTTATGGTTACGATAAAAATCTTACTCCTTTTTTAGATTCTCTTTTTCAGAAAGGTGTAATTTTTGATAATGCTCTCGCTCCAGCACCATTCACATTCCAAACTGATGCTTCAATATTAACAAGTACATATCCTTCACAACATGGACTTTATACCGGGAATACCCCTATTAAAAAAGAAAATGTGAATCTTTTTTTCCAACAAAAATTAAAAGAAGAAGGTTATAAAACAGCAGCATTTGTTTCCCCAAGTTTCTATAATGGATCTGGAATGTTTGTTTATTTTGATTCGGTTGAATTTAATCCCAATATGAGAAATTTAAATGAAAGTAGCGAAAAAGTAATAAACTGGATTTCAGAAAACAATCAGCAACCATATTTTTTATTTTGGCATCTATTTGATTTACATTTACCTTATCAAACCCCCCCAAAAGAATTCTATACTAAAGGATATAATGGGATTTTCTTCAATGTAACCTATAGTTATCCCAAAGAATATTCAAAACTTTTTGTATCAGGATACATGAACAAGAGCATAATTTGGGAAGGGCAAACTTCAAAAACTATTGAAATTGGTTCGAGCAATTTTAATTATACATTTACTCAAGAAGATATTGATTATCTTAGAGCATCTTATGATTACGGGGTTTCTACAACCGATAAAGGGTTGGAATTATTCTTCAAGAATCTTACTTCTTCAGGCTATTTGAATAATACTATTATCATAATAAGTTCTGAACACGGAGATGATTTGAAAGAGCACGGTTATATTTTGCATAGTGATATTTACAATGTTGTTCTTAAAGTTCCTTTGTTAATACTTTATCCAAGAAATATTCCAACTAGAGTGAACGAGTCGGTGAGTCTAATGGATATTATGCCAACCGTACTTGATTTAATGAATAAAACTCCTGCCGTAAAGATGGAGGGGAAAAGTCTTGTTCCGCTCATAAAAGGACAAAGTTTAAATCGCACGATTTTTTCTGAAAGACCCCCTTTTGGAGAATATTCCGCAGTAAAAAATGGATGGAAATACATTTTAAGAAACCCTAATTTAAAAGATCCAAAAAATTTAGAGTATATTGAGAGTACTGATATTGGTGTTCCGAATTTTAGGTTTTTTCATAAAATTGCTTCTTATGACGAAAGATACAATAAAGGAAATGAGTTATATAATTTGTTAAATGACCCTTATGAACAAAATAATTTAATAGGAAAGGGGTATCCTATTGAAAAAGAACTTAAGAGTGAGGTAACTGCCTTCAAGGAACGCATGATATTTTCTAAAAATAATCTTGGAATTGATCCTTTAAAAGAAGAAGATTTAATAGTTTTCAGTTATCCGTAAAAGAAGAATACCTCTAAATATTTGAACAAAAGAAAAAAGAAAAAATAAATAAATTTTTGTTTAGGAAAATTTATTTTCCACAACCACATGTTCCGCCGTTTGCTGCACCGCATGTTGCAAGACCGCAATTGCTTTCTTTTGTGCACGAATTTCCACAGCTTGAACAAGTTTTTTGGCTTGTTGTTGAGGTACTTTGGTTGCTCGGTAATGCATTAACAATCGCTATTCCCGCAATCATTAAAAATCCAACAAGCACCGCGGCGATTATCCACAAGTTCATTTTAACTCCTTATCTATTTAGTCACTAAATATGCCCAAACCTATGATTTGGATTGATTAAAAAATTTTATTCTTTAATCAATGAATTTAGTTAATCTTTTAAGAGAATTGGTTATTATATCCGCTTTGGAGAAACTAGTTACATCCTAGGATTTTAATACTATGATGTTATTCATTAGATTGACCACGCTTGGGCAAACTCGAATACTATTGTTTCAGGACAATAATATTATTCATCCCGCGTCTTTTTCTTTCAATTAGTTGTTTTGATTCAAGTTTATCCAACAATCTTGTTACACCAACTTTTCCTATCTCTAGTTTTTCCATTAATGTTTTTTGAAATATTGCTCCATTTTCATTTTGAAGCATTGTTATAACTTTTTTTTCCAATGCATTTAATCCTTCTAAATCTAGTTTCTTTTTTTTATCTTTGACTTTTTTAATTATAATCCTATCTTTTGGCTTGTTGAACATTATTACCAATCCAAGGATAAATATTATTCCAGCAATAGCCAAACTCATCCAGGTTTGTAGAGAGATTGTTTCATACATCGTACAACTAGAACCATGGGTACAAGTGTCAGCAACAATGTCTCTTAATCCTTTGTTAAAAATAAATACTATAATCCCAATTATAACAGAAATTCCCATGACTAATATTCCTACGTGTTTGTTTTCCATTATGAAAATTCTCCAGAATTTTTATTGTGTTCTTTGTTTTCCATTGTGAAAATGGGCGTGGAGGGAATCGAACCCCCGTCACCCGGTCTGGAGCCGAGCATAATGATCCATTATACGACACACCCTATTTAATTAACCAGAACTTGCGGTTTTTAATGTTTTCTAAATCCTCTATTCTTTTCTTCATAAAAAGAATGGCTCTACATTATTTTAATTCATAAGGTTTCCCAAATCTTTTAAATTCTTCCAAACCGCAGGAGGGAACTAATTTGCCCTTATAAAAAGTAGCATCTGGACAAGCATCGCAAAAGTCTCTTTTTCCATCAACAAGACCTGGAGGATTAATCATTAAAATTTGTTGGATGTGCATCTTTTTTAGCAATCTTTTAGGGTTTTTTAAAATCGCCAAAAAATAGTTCTTGATTATTTTTCTTGCACTCTTTTCAAAAAAGGATAGGAGAAAGATTGAAAGAAAAGAAGGAGAGTATTCTCTCTTTCTCAAAACATAAAAATATTTTCTTTTAAAAAAGTGATTTATTATTTGTGTAATCTCTATAAATTTACCACCAGTATACCCTAAGTTTTCTCCATCCAGTGAAACCCAAAAAGAATATAACCATTTTATGCGGTCCTCTTCGGCAACACTTCCAAGAAATGCCGCGTAAGTTAGTTCTGGAAAGTTTTTCCCTATCTCACCACATACTTCTGGAATGGTCACCCAAGAATTCTTTTTTATTTTCTCCCCTTTTTTTAAAATTACTTGCCTAAATGTTATTAAAACCAATATTTCGGAATTTTTTGCATTTGTTTTGAACCATTTAACTAATAAAGGAACAAGTTCTAAATTCTTCTTATCTATAACATAGGTAAAACCCAAAACAACTCCTCCCACTTTTTCAAAAAGATTACAATATCTCTCTTTTATGGAGTTCAAAAGAATAGGATTTAATTTTTTTTCATTTTCTTTAGAAGAATCAATTCTTATAGAGGCTCCGGTTAGCCCATTTCTTTTAAGTTCAATCAGAAATTCTTTATTTAATAAAACTCCATTAGTAAACAAAAATGAATTTAATTTTTGTTTTTGAATAAAATTTACAATTTTTAATATGTCTGGGTGCATTAATGGTTCTCCCCCACTTATAGAAATAGTCTGGCAGTTTCTTATTTTTTTTAATAAAATAATTTCTTTTTTTATTTCCTCAAAAGGTTTGTGTTCTTGAATATTATCTTTCCTATCACATCCCCTATAACATCCAGGACAAGCCATGTTACAATGGGTAGTTATTTCAATCCAACCATTAGGATTATCATTCTTAGACCAAGGAAACCTATAAAGATTCGCTCTCTCCATCATAATTCATCTAGAATTTTCTTCCTTTTTAATGTTTTCTGAGCCTATTTTATTCTTTTAATCTCTTCTATCTCTTCATCAGAAATTGCGCAGCCTTTAAATTTTAAAGCGTATAATAAGGCATCAAGAACTTGCTCTTTTTTTATATTGATTAATCCTTTTTTATAAGCGACATATATTAATTCAGTCGACCTTATAAAATTAAATCCTTTAGCAAAATCCAAATTTTTTGAATTCATTTTTATTCTAGTATGGAGTCTGTTCTGAAGCAAGTTTATTAAATTTTCAGGATTTTCTCCAAGAACACGAGTCGTTCTTTCATCAATAGCAATAACGTTTTTTATTCCTTTTTCATTTAACATTTTACTAAGTGCTAAACAAGAAGCCTCTCCTTTTCCAATCAATTCGACTCCTCTTTTTTCAGAATAAAATAGTTCATTAGCTTGATTAAGTATCCCCTGGGCTAAAGAGGATATTTCCTTCTCTTTTATACCCAAACAAGAAGGATCTTCCAAGATTCCTTCTTCCAATAGATTTTGCATTTCAAGGGCTTCCAATTCAAATCTTTTTGTGTTCAGAGGCTTATCTATAACCTCTTCTCTTACTTCCTTGGGAATTATAAAATTTCCATTAAAAGCTTTTTTTAAATCTCTTATTTCTTGAAAGAGCCCATTCATAGAAAAACAAATCAATGTACTAGAATCGAATATGATTGCTTTACTTTGGCTTTTAGATGAAGTATCAGAAATAGAAGATTTTTGATTTTTTTGGCCCATTTTATTCAAACATACTCATCGCAAGTTTAATTCTGAATTTAGCATCCACTGTTTTATTTTCAGGATTATTGGACATATCCGTTTGTCCTGCATACAATGCTAGATCATACATACTTATTCCAAGCAAGCTTGCCGTTCTTTCCATGGAAATACCGTGCTCATAAATTTTAGAAGCCTTGTTTATTTGTGCTTTTCTGAAAACATCCTGCACATATTCTCTTAATTTTCCAGAAAGTTTATTTATGTATTCTCTTAAGGAGTCTATACTCTTTCTAAATTCTCTATCTTTATTATTTTTTATTGCTTTTATAGAATCATCTATTGAAGAAATTATTTTTTTGTATAGTTTTTCCCATTCAGGAAATTCCCTATATTTTTTTCTTTCAATTATTTTTCCAATGGAATAAACAACCACTGCAGTTGCAATATTATCCGGATCCTGAGTTCTCGAAGCGGTATTTATTGTTTGATTGCTCAATTCGTTTAACTTAAAAGAATCTTCTTTTTTAATTGCTTCTTTGGTTTCTTCAAAGATTCTTAGAACATTTTCTTTTTCTTGAACCATTTTTCACCTATTAAATCAAAAGAAAAACTCATTAATAAATGTTAAGTTTTTTATACTTCCAGAACATTCGTAAAATATGGAAAAAATATTATTAGATACTAATTTTATTTTGTCTTGCATAAGAAAGAAAATAGATTTTTTAGAAGAATTAAAATTAAGCGGGAGAAAAATTCTATTGCCTATTCAAGTTATTGATGAGATAAAAATGATTGCAAAAGAAGGAAAATACAAGTCTAGACAAGAGGCAGAATTTGCATTGAAGCTTCTTAGAGAGGCTCCTTTTGAAAAAATAGATTTAAAACATAAATATGTTGACAAAGGAATAAGAAATTTTATACTAAAAAATAAATCGGTTATAGTGGCTACTTTAGATAAAGAACTCAAAAGAAGAAAAAATTATAATATGGTTATAACAAGGAATAAAAAGATCGAGATAATTTAAGGATTAAATTGTAAAGCCATCCTTTAATTCTTGCGGTTTTCCAAGATTTTTAAATTCCTCTAAGCCACACTCGGGGTAGAACTTTCCTTTATAGAGTGTCAATCCTTGGCAAGAATCACAAAAGTCTCTTTTTCCATCTACAAACCCCGGAGGTTGGACTATACTAATAACCTGCAAGTGTGCTTTTTTTAATAATTTGGAAGGATGTTTAAAAATTTCTTTTAAATAATTCTTTAAGATACTTCTCATACTTTTATTCAAAATTGAAAAAAATAAGACCCTATGAAGAGGAAAATAATGTTCTTTTTTCTTTAAAATGAAGAAATACGTCCCTTGAAAAAAATGATTTAAAGTCTGTATTAATTCAATAAACTTGTTATCTGTGTAACCTAAAATTTTTCCATCAAGAGAAACAGAAAAAGAATATAACCATTTAATTCTAAAGTCCTCAGCCTGGCTTCCTAAAAAAGCGCTTGGCTTTAAGGAAACTTTTTCAGATATTACATCAAATATATCTAATAAAGAAACTAACCCTTTTCTAATTACTTTATCATTTTTTTTAAAAAGAGTTTGCCTGAATGTTATGAAGGTAATCAAATCTACTTTTTCATTATTTTTTTGACACCATTCTAAAAAAGATGGGACTTGCAAAATATTCTTATTATTGACAACATAAACTAATCCAAAATAAATTTCTTTTACCGAATAAACCATCTCGGAATATTTTTTCCTTAAATTATTTAGTTCTTCTTCAGGAACTTCTTCTTTTTCTCTTAGTGAATCCATTCTAAGTAATAATCCAACCAAACCCGCTCTTTTTAGTTCAATTAATTTTTCTTTGGTAATAAGCGTCCCATTCGTGAGAATAAAAGGATTCATCCCTCCTCTTCTAATAAAATTTACAATTTTTAATATGTCTGGGTGCATTAAGGGTTCTCCCCCACTTATAGAAATAGTCTGGCAGTTTCTTATTTTTTTTAATAAAATAATTTCTTTTTTTATTTCCTCAAAAGGTTTGTGTTCTTGGATATTATCTTTTCTATCACATCCCCTATAACATCCAGGACAAGCCATATTGCAATAGGTAGTTATCTCAATCCACCCATCGGGGTTATCATTCTTAGACCAAGGAAGTCTATAAATTTCCTCTCTCTTTATTTCCATTATTTTCAAGATGTTTTAATCTTTTTAACATTTTCTATGTTTTATCGTGGGAGTTTTAAAAGTTCACCTATCATAACCTTTAAAAAGCAATTTTTACTCTAATTTTAAGATTAAAATGTTCTATCTAACAGAAGTCGAGGATTACGTAAGAGTCGAACCAAAATTATTTGGTTTGTCTACTTCAGAAGCCGTCGATAAACAAATAAGGGAAGTGTATGCAGACTACTATGATAAAGAACTTGGGAAAGTAGTAGCTGTTGTAGAAGTTTTAGAAGTTGGTGAAGGGATTTTAATTCCTGGAGATGGGGCAGCCTATTATCTTTCAAAATTCAAATTAATAGTTTGGAAGCCTAGTTTACATGAATTGGTTTTTGGAAAGATTGCGGAGATAACTACTTTTGGAGCTTTTATTGATTTAGGAGTACTAAGGGGAATGATTCATATTAGTCAAACAATGGAAGATTATGTAAGTTTTAGCAAGACAAATACTCTTTTAGGAAAAGCAAACAAGAGAGTTCTTAAGGCAGATGATTTATGTTTGGCAAGAATTGTTGCCATAAGTCACAAAGGAGATGACCCAAAGATTGGTTTAACAATGAGACAACCTGGATTGGGTAAACTTGAATGGATAAAAGAAGATAAAATGAAGAAGCAGAAAGAAAATCAAAAGGCAGCTAAGGCAGAAGAAAAGGCGGCAAAACCAGAAAAGGCTAAAGGGGGAAAGAAGAAATAAAATGGTCAAACCAAGAGCATGCAAAATCTGTAAAACACTTCATGAAGAAGATAAGTGCCCAAAATGTGCTTCTAAAGAGCACACAGAAGGATTCAAAGGGAGAATTGTAGTAATAAATCCAGAGAAATCCGAGATAGCAAAAAAATTAAATTTAAAAGAAAAGGGAAATTTCGCAATAAAAACAAGATAAAATGGATTCTATAAAGATACTTCAAGAAAAAGAAAATAATCTCTTCAAAAGAAAAGAGATTAAAGCTGAGATGCACGCATCAAAAGCTCCAAGCAAAGAAGAGATTTCTGAGATGCTTGCTAAAAAATTCTCAGCAGATAAGAAAGCGATAGTTATAGAGAATATTAGGGGGAAATTTGGTTCCTCTTCATTTATGATTTTTGCTAAAATATATCATTCTGAAAAAGATAAAGAGAAGATAGAACCAAAATCAAAAAAAGATAAAAAAGCAGAAGCTGCAGCAGGACAGGTATCCCAATAATTAAAATGGCAAAGAAAAAAATAATAAAAAAAGGCAAAAAAGCTCATAAGAATAAAAGAACAAGTGCAAAGTATAAAAAGTATAAGGTAGAAGGAACTAAGTTGACAAAGGGAAGATTTTGCCCAAGATGTGGTCCAGGAATATTTTTATCGATTTCTAAAGGAAGAGCTCATTGTGGCAAGTGCCATTATGCTGAGTTTGCTTCCAAAGAAAAATAAAGATTTATTCTTGAAGGAAGAGCTCATTGTGGCAAGTGCCATTATGCTGAGTTTGAATCTAAGAAATAAAATTGAGTTTTTTATATTTTAGAAAATGTTATAAAAGACAAATAACTATTACTTTCTTATGTATCCATTTTCATTACCCGATTACAGAAAAAGAAGTGTAATTAATTTAATGAGTTCTATTTCTAATAGTTTTGGAAAGAAACATCAATATTCAGAACTTTCTTCTTTAACTTCTAATGAACTAAAAAAATTTAAAAATATAGTTTTAATTATTGTGGATGGATTAGGGTATAATTATTTAAAAAAGAAAAAAGATTCTTTTTTGCTAGAAAATCTTAAATCAAGCATAACTTCTACTTTTTTATCTACTACTGCGTGTGCAAATACTGCTTTTTCAGTAGGTTACCCCCCTCAACAACACGCACTTACTGGTTGGGATATAAATCTTAAAGAAACAGGAACAATTACCACAATTTTGCCTTTTATTCCTTTGTTTGGAAAAGAATCTTTATCTAAGTCTAAATTTGAAATGAACCAGATAATGGACATAGAATCATTTCATAGAGGATTCAAGGGAGAGTGTTTTACATTAATTGATAAAAAAATTTCTAATAGCTCCTTTACAACTTATGTCTCAAGTCGTACTACAATTATTCCCACAAAAACCTATAAAAATACCTTCACAAAATTAAAGGAATTGATAAAAAAGAAATCTTCTAAAAGAAGGTTTATCCATGCGTATATTCCAGAATTAGATTCTTTAGCCCATAAAGAAGGAATAAATAGCAGAGAAGTTGGGAAAATCTTCTGGGATTTGGACGAAAAAATAAAAAATTTAAATAGATCTATTAGAGGAACAAATACAAAACTAATAATTGTTGCAGATCATGGGTTAATAGATGCTTTTCCTAATACTGAAATTTGGATTGAAAATATTGTCGGATTAAAAGAATGTTTAACTATTCCTCTTGCAGGAGAACCAAGAGTAAGAGACTGTTTTGTTAGGCCAAATAAAGTAAAGGATTTTGAAAGGATTGTAAGAACAAAAATGTCCAAGTATTGCTGGTGTTTTAAAGGAGAACGGTTAATTAGAGATAATTTTTATGGGTTGGGAAAACCAAACAAAAGGCTATTTGAGAGAGTAGGAGATTATGTTTTAATTATGAAAGAAAATTATATTTTAAGAAATAAACTTGCAAATTATAGAAAACCAAAGAAATTTGAAAAAGGAAAACATGGGGGGGTAAGTGATGATGAGATGATTGTTCCATTAATTACCCTAGATTGTTAGAGATATGATCCCAAATTAAACTAATTAGATAAAATTTTTATAAATTTTTTTTCTTCGAAAGATTTTTTGGAAGACCTTGGTAAGAAGAAGGAACAAATTTAACTTCTTCTTCTAAAGGAACAATTTTTAATCTTACCGTTCCAACATTGCCCTTATCATGATCATTACAATATTTTCCAACCCAATCCCCCGTAGATTCTTCAAGAGTTAATTTTAAACTAAGAGGAGAGGAGAATCCATGGTATACTACTCCCAAATACATCCTATTTTTTTCCTGTTTTCCAGAAATCTCTGCTAGTTGACGATTATCTACTACCCAGCCAGCAATGGCGCTTGTTTCTCTTTCGGGATTTTTTTTAGTTAAATGCCCTGCTATATAAAATTGATTCGAATTAAGGGAAGTGCATTTTCTCTTCCCCCCGATTAAATAATAGTTGTTCATGTTTTTAGGTTTGTTTGATGGTTTTTAAAGTTTTGTTTATTCTCAAAAATATTTAAAGGAGCTTTTTTATTAAAGCTATATCTCTTTTCTAGCAGAGTCATATATTGCCTTAAGAAATAAAGATTTATTCTCTGATTTAGTATAAAGTTCAAGCACCTTATCCATTAATTCTTTTTTAATTTTAGATTCAACTTCTCTCAAGGAAATTCTTCCTCTTTTGGAGTCTTTTTCAGGTAAGCCTGGAACAACAAACAATTTTAATTTCCCATAGATTAATAATTTTTCTTCTAAAGGGATTCTAAGGTTTGAATACTCTTTTATAAGTAATGGTAATCTTTTAGCACAAGTCTGAGTATAATCTTCGTCAGTCTCCATACTAAAAAGATATAATATTAGTTTATAAAAATTGTTACGCTCAAGGTGAGAATGAATTAATACTTTTTTGAATTGAATATAATAGGGCAACGTTTTATGTTATTAAGCCCATTTTTCTAATAATTTAATTTTTTATAATCTATAGAATATAACCCCTGGGAGATTCTCCAAGCCGAACAAAAAGCTGACTCGAAGCCTCTCCTGGGGAAAAAGAGGTGATATAATATGGAACTATTAATCGTATTTAAATGTTTCGGTTATGTTACCCTTGAATAATGACAAGAAGGAATAATGATAGAGTAACACTCCTCTATTCTAGAGTTAGGACAAATGGTTTATAAAACTAAGGATTTTAAATAGAGGTATGAAAGAGGAAGAAAAAAAGCTAGGTGTCGGAGGAGCGAATCAAGAGCCTACCTCTATAGGAAGTGTAAAACAAGAACAAATACACGGAATTTTATTTAATAGGGAGCTTGGTTGGCAAGAAATAATTTATGATTTAATAAATACAGAACAATTAAACCCCTGGGACATAAATATCTCTCTTTTGGCCGATAAATATCTTGAAAAAATTCAAAAGATTGAAGAAACAGACTTCTTTGTATCGAGTAAGGTGCTATTGGCAGCCTCTTTACTATTAAGAATAAAATCGGAAATTCTTTTAAATAAATATTTGAAAAGCATAGATGAAATTCTTTTTGAGAAGAAAGAATTAAAAAAGCATCTGCTTGAAAGAATTGAGCTTGATGAAGAGATTCCGGAGCTTGTTCTAAGAACACCCTTACCTCGATTTAAAAAAGTGACACTCAAAGAACTTATGGATTCACTTGGAAAAGCTATTGCCACTGAAAATAGAAGAATTGGAAAAGAAATTGTCAATAGAAACGCGCTAAGAGAAACATCGTTTTCACTTCCAAAAAAAACTTTTAAGTTAAAAGATAAAATACAAGAAATTTATTCAAAAATCTCACAACATTTTCAAACAGAAAGTTCTCATCACAGGATTTCATTTAGCGATTTTACTAGTAGTAAAGAAGAAAAAATACTTTCTTTTTTTCCACTATTACATTTAGATCATCAGAAAAAACTCTGGCTTGAGCAAGGAACACATTTTGAAGAGATTTATATTTGGCTTGATGAAACTCATTTGAAACATCATCCAGATAGATTTGCGGATTTAAAGCAAGAACTTGAAGAAGAGGTAATGGATGAAAACTTAAGTGAGCTAATAGAAGAACACGAAGAAATACAAAATCAAGAAAAAAAATTAGAAAAGAAGAAAAAATCAAGCCAAAGTAAGGAAAAAGAAAAGAGATTAAAGAATATAGAAAATAGTTTTAAAAATCCTCTTGGGGATGTTGATTAAAAGCATCAGTAGTATAGTGGTAGTATACGAGCTTCCCAAGCTTGTGACCCGGGTCCGATTCCCGGCTGTTGCATAATTTCTTCTTAGTCAAAGGAAGTCTTTTTAAAGTTTAAAACGATATAATACTATGTTCAAAAGGGTGAATTGGAAAGTCTTTATAGTTTGTGTACTTGTTGTGTATTCTGTTGCTTTAATAGGAAGCATATTCACGTCACAAAGCACCAATTCTTCATGGTACGATTCAATAAAACCGGCAATAACTCCCCCAAATTATGTTTTTCCAATTGCGTGGAATATCTTGTTTATTTTAATCATTTTTTCTCTTTACTTCTCATGGACCGAAGCTAAAAAAATAAAAGAGAAGAAGAAAATTATCATTTTATTCGGAATTAATTTTATTCTTAACATTCTTTGGAGTGTTTTTTATTTTGGAATGAGGAATCCTTCTCTCGCATTTATTGAGATAATCTTTTTATGGGCTTCTATACTCCTTCTTGTATTAGGGATTTATAAAACAAGTAAGAAAGCATCAATGCTTCTATTACCTTATCTTCTCTGGGTTAGTTTTGCTGGAGTTCTAAACTACCTTTCTATTTAGTCATGTTTAAAAATAAAGTTTTCTCCTAATAACTATGAAATGTGCTGTGCTTTTTTCTGGAGGGAAAGATTCTGTTTATTCAGCTTATTTAGCAAAGCAAAAAGGATACGAACTTTCTTGTTTGATTTCAATTTATTCTAAAAACAAAGAGAGTTATATGTTTCATACTCCTTCCATCTCTCAAGTTGAAAGACAAGCGAAAGCAATGGATGTTCCTATTCTTATTCAAAAGACACACGGAAACAAGGAAGAAGAACTGGAAGATTTAGAAAAGGCCATAAAAAATGCAATAAAGAAATATAAAATTCAGGCGATTGTTACAGGAGCAATAAAATCAGTTTATCAATCTTCTAGAATACAAAAAATATGTGATAAATTAAAAATAGAATGCTTTAACCCTATTTGGCAGATAGATGAAATAGAATATTTGAATGATTTAGTAAAAAATAAATTTAAAGTGATAATAACTGGAGTTTTTGCTTATCCTCTTGATCAAAATTGGCTCGGGAGAGAAATTGATAAAAATTTTATTAGTGAAGTTAAAGAATTATATAAAAAATTTAAAGTTCATCCTGCTGGAGAAGGGGGAGAGTTTGAAAGTTTTGTTCTTGATTGCCCGCTGTTTTCAAACGCTTTTAAAATAGATTCTTATAAAGATTTTAATGAAGGTAAAAATTCTTGGAGAAGGGAGGTAAAAGGAGGATTATGAGGAGAGTACTTGTGATAAAAACAAATAAAGAACCACTTCATGATCTAGAATTTGTAAAACCAATAGAGAATATTCTGAAGAAAGCTAATTTAAAATATTCTATAAAGCATTATCTGGAAATTTATGATAAAGACTTAAAAAAAGCAGATAAAATAATAATTTGTGGAACTTCTTTAAAAGATAACAAATTTATAAATGATAAGAATTCGTTTGAATGGATTAAAGATTCTAGCAAATCTCTATTAGGGATCTGCGCTGGAATGCAGATAATTTGTCTAGTGTTCAATGGAAAAATAAAAGAAAAGCAAGAAATAGGTTTTTACAAAGAAAATTTTAAAAAAGAATTTTTAGGAGTTAATGGAGAGCAAGATGTTTACCATTTACATAATAATTATTGTATTTTTTCAGAAGATTTTGAAGAATTTACAGAATCAAAGATCCCCCAAGCAATAAAACATAAATCCAAAAAAATTTATGGGGTTTTGTTTCATCCGGAAGTTAGAAATCCCAGAATAATAGAAACTTTTTGCATGGCATAGGAGTGATACTTTTTGGCTTATTCACTTTTCACAGATTACATACCAGTCCCAAGGTAATTCTTCTTTTGGGAAATATCCTTGTCCAGCATCTGCAAACTCTTTCCAAGAATAAAGAACTTTTTTTATTTTTATTTTTTTAAATCCGGCTTTTTTCAGCCTCCATAAAATTTCAAAATGATAATAATTCTTTTGCTTTCCTTCAAAATTAGTTAGTCCCAAAAGAAAATCGTGCTCCTTTTCTTTTATTAATTTTCTTATTTTTTTATTTATATTTTTCATGTTTTTATTTTTTTCAGATTCGTTTTTAGCAATAATTAAAGATTGATATACAAAAACTTCCATCGCTGGTAGAATGCAAATAAATTTTCCATTCTCCTTTAAAATTTTATTTGCTTCTTCGAATGTTTTATCCACTTGATTAAGATTACTTGAAATTATGGAATTTATAGAAATTGCTAGGTCAAATTTATTGTAAAATTTTTTTAAGTTAGAAATATCCCCCAGACAGAACTTAACATTTTTCAAAGATTTGTTTCTTTCCTTCGATTTAGCAATCATCTTTTTAGAAAAGTCTATTCCTATAACTTTCTTGAACTCTTTTGATAAAAACCCCCCAATTTCTCCGATTCCGCATCCCAAATCAACAACTTCTTTATTCTTTTTATCTTTTATTTTTTTTATGTCTTCAAAGAAAGGATTTTTCTTACTGTTTTTAAGAGGACTTATGATTTCTTCATAGTATTTATTAGAAATATTTTCCCAGGCCTGAATATTCATTTTAAATTTTAGAGGAATCAAAAATTTTTTCTTTTCCTGTAGTCATCTCTTTAATTTTGAATTTTTTCTCTTTGACTTCTTTTTCTCCTACAAAAATTACATTATTAATTCCATAAGCATTTGCATACTCCAGAGCTTTTGAAGGCTTTCCAAATTTTAAAACTACATTTTTTCCTTTTTGCCTTAATTTCTCAGCGAGAGCAATTGCTTCTTTATCTTTCTCTATAGATAATACCATGAATTTTTCTTTTTCTAATTCTACTTTTGCAAGGAGAGAGATCCTATCAAGTCCAAAAGAAATACCGGTGCATTGACAATCGTTGAAGCAATAACTTCCCCCCGCAATTATGGTCTCTTTGAATTCATTTGTTTTTATTTCAAAAACATTCCCGTTATAATAGCTAAGACCTCTGATCAAGGAAGGGATGAATTCTGTTTTTATCCCATAAATATTACAAATTTTTTCTAATTCTTCTATTTCCGAATAGGAAGAATATTTTTTAAAAAATTCTTTTTTATTTTTTAATATTTTTAAAACCTTTTCAGCCTTATATTTTTTAAGTGTTTCAAGAATTTCCTTTTCTGGAATTTTATCCAATTTATCTATTTCTCTCAAGACCTGTTCTCTGTCTTTTTCTTTTATTTTTTCTTCATCCAATATCTCATTCAATAGTTTTCTATTTCCAAAACAAATATTCGCTTTTATTTTTAATTTAGTGAGTATATTATTCACAATACATAAGATTTCTGCCTCGTCTTTTACTGTGCTTCCTATTACATCAGCATCACATTGGACAAATTGTCTAAATCTATTAGAACTTACAGGTTCATCTCTAAAAACCTCCCCCATCTGGTATCTTTTGTATGGGAGTTTTTTATTTTGCATTAATCTTTTTAATTGAAATGTAAATTCATATCTAAGAGCTAGTTTTCTTTTTCCCTTGTCTTCCAATCTGAAAATATCTGAAACAGCTTCATCTTTTTCGTTTTCCCCTTTAACAAATTCTTCGTATTCTACAACCGGAGTTTCCGCTGGTTCAAATCCGTAGTTATCAAAAGTTTCTACTATAATTTTCTTTATCTCTGCTCTTTTCTGAGCTTCTTCTCCTGTAAAATCTTTAAATCCCTTTACGTTTTCTGTGTTCATTTTATTTGTTTAATTCCTTTTCAAGTTTATCCATTTCTAGCATAATTTGTTTTATTATGATTATATTCCCCTTTATGTCGTCTCCCCTCTTAACATCAGGAATGTTTAATATTTTAACTTTGCCCTTCAGCCAGCCATATTCAAATATTTCCGGAGGGATATCATTTGCAACCACCACAACCAAATCCTGTTTTTTTAAAAGAGCGAGGCTTGTCCCTCTAGGCCTTCCTTTAAGGTTTATTCCTAAATCTTTGGCATTTTTTACCTGAAACTTATCTAAAGCTTTTTCAGGAAAAATCCCGGAGCTTTCCTCCTTTATCTTTTTATTTTTGCATACCTTTTTGAAATATGCTTCAGCCGTTTTGCTTCTAAACATGTTATGTCTGCACATAAATAGTATTTTCATTTTAGTCCTCGATTTTCTGCGGATGAGATTCTCCTTTTGAACGTGGAAATCTCATAAAGGATGGAAGGAGGGAGTCGAACCCTCGTCACACGGACCACAACCGCGTATTCTACCGTTAAACTACATCCATCATAGTTTAGTTTAGTTAAATATGATATAAAAAGATTTACTTTAGAAATAAGGCTTTGGCTAGTTAAAAGATTCTCTCTATCGATAATGGGGATAACCCCCAATTTTAATTGCCATAGAAAAGAAGAGTCCAGACTATTTTTAAATGTTATTGATTGGAATATTAAAAGCAATTGCTAAGTTCTTAAAAATCAAAGAAAAAGAAATTAAAAAAAATAAAAATTTTGTTAAACCTTAATCAAAGGGTATAGGTTACTGTTGAAGGGCAGTTCTGTGTTTCTCCAGAATCATCTTCGAAATAAACAGTTAACTCTACTTTATTTGTCATTGAACTATTAAATCCATCTCCATCTAGCTTAGTAGCGTTTAAAGTGACAGTTCCAAGCTGTTCAATATCTGTAGGTATGTCTATAACTCTACTAGATTCTGTGAGGCTTTTCAATACGACTCTTACTCCACTCAAGGTATCTCCTCCGGCAGCTCTTTTAACACTGATATTACAACCATTTCCTCCAGAACATCCTGAAACACTTTCAACGTTCAATTTCACATCGAGGCATTTTTGAGTTATACCTATTTGAGCTCCTTTATCGCTTATTAAGTTATTGATTATTGTCCAAATAACAGCGACAGCAACCAAAGCTAGAACAACCATTATTACAGTGGTAACAACCTCAGACATAGCTTTTTTGTTATTCATTTTACACCTCCTTTTCAGCAATTATAATAATCCTAAACAAGAAAACTATATATTTAAATGTTTTTATCTTTTATTGAAGGTGTCTAATAATTCAAAATATTCTTTTTTATCCATCACTTTATCCGACTCTGATAATCCAACTTGTTCAGAAAATTTCCAAAACGCTTCAGGAGTGTATCCTTTTTTTCTAAGAGTAGCTATCGTTGGAAGGATTGGATCGTCCCATCCAGAATAAATTTTATCTTTTATTCCTTGTGTTATCTTTGTTGCAGAAAGTTCCATGTCTGTAAATTTATATCTTCCTAAAAAAGCAGTCCAAGGAAATTTTTTTTCTAAATTCAAACACTTATAAATCATTTTTTGTCTTTCTGCATTATCTCTATGCTCTTTTGCTCTTATTATATGGGTCATGCCTAACTCTATATCATCTACAGTCACCGATAAATTCATCAGTGGCCACACCCTATATTTGTGTTTTTGTCTAGGATGAGAGGTTAAATTTATTCTAGCTAAAGGAAAATCTCTCATTGCAGGATTCTTGTGTTTCATATTTGATTTGAATCTCAATACTGCTTCACCTTCATTATACCCTTTTTTATCAAGCATATTCTCCCATCTTCTTGATTGTTCCTTTATTCCCAAATTTCTACAAGGACATTCTTTTTTTGCGTCTGCAAACTCTTTGAATTTTTCACTAGGGCAAGTGCAAACATATGCAAAATCTTTTTTTATTAATTTTTCAACATATTTATAATATAATTCCATCCTATCCGATTGAACTAGAATAATTGCTTTTTTATTAAAAAGCCATTTCGATTCTTCTTCTATCATTTTATAAGCAGGCTCATAAATATTTTCAGGATTAGTATCTTCTATTCTAACATAAAACTTTCCACCATATTTCATCACATAATCAAAAGAAATACATCCTGTCATTGCATGACCGATGTGAAATGCCCCTGAGGGAGAAGGTGCAAATCTCATCACAACACCTGTTTTAGGAACATTGGGTAATTCTGGGAGACCTTCTCGGTGAGGTCTTTCACTTACCTCTTCTTTTAATTTTTCAAATTCTTTTTCTTGTTGTTCAATTGAAAGCCTATTTATTTCATTAACTATTTCGCTAACCTTTTTAGCATATTTTCCAACTTCTTCTTTTTTTAATCCCTCATTGAACAATGCAGAAATAACCGCACCTTGAGCAGCTTTACCTTCATGACTAATGGCATTCTTCAAAGCATAAGCTTTTGCTTTTTCTTCAAAATCTTTCATGGAAAAAAATATTCAATCTAGTTTAATAATTTTGCTAAAAATCTTGTACAGAACTATTGGGGTTTATTTTTCTTTCTAATAATTCTAATCTTTGTTGTAGGTGGTAGATTTGATTAGATACATCTTCTATTTTATCAGTCATATCAACTAATCTCTTTGCGAGCTTTCTTCTTCGCTCTTGAGCATCCCCTGAATCAAAAGAATTTTCAGAAAAAGATTCTTTTTTTGTAGCAGGAGAATCGGAAAAAAAACCAAGAGGCATAAAACCAGAAGAATCTGAAGATTTTTCTTTACCTTGGCCAAGCCCGGAAGAAGTTTCATTACCTTGTTTGTTTGCAGAGAAAGTGCTAGCTTTACTTTTACCCCGATTATACCCTTCAGTAAGGTCTATTACATCTTTTTTTCTTGGCCCAAAAAAACCCATATGTTTCAAAAGAAAAGATTATTTATAAGTATTTCGAGGTTTCCTTATGATTTTAATAGGAGCCAACTAAATAAATCCCCTTCAGTGTTTTGAGCAGTCAAACAATTTAAAAATACTAGTTATATTATATAATAAAAGAGAAGATGGCGTTCGAAACAGTTGATAAAGTAATAGAAGGATTGAGTTGTCATTACATTCAACGGGCTAAAAAGAAAGCAAAAGGGGTAATTCCTTATATTCCAGAAGGGGAGCACAAGTTAGTTTACGATTCAACTGCAGAATCACTAGAACCAGTTTATTTTTGGGTTTTGGATTTGATGGAAGATATGGGTTTTACTGTAGAAAAATTAATTGATAACTTTTCTTCTTCTCCTGGTTCTGGACATTTCGGAGAATTTATGCAAAGAGCAACAATAATGCAACAACAGGGAACAAAAATTCTTGGGGATATTAATAATGTGGTCAGAAGCATACTTAATTTAGTTTATGATTTAAAAGAATTTAAAATAAGGTTAGGTTCTTATGACGATTTAAAGTCCAGCGAAAAAAAAGAAGCAGCTCTTCTTTCTCTTAAACAATTATGGATGGATAAAGTAGATATAAACAAAGGAAATTCTAGTCTCAAGGCAATGGGCTTGGGTCAAGCAGGTTTTGTAACTCTGATTGATGCTTTTTTAGTTGCAAAAGATGAAAAAGATGTAGATAAAATTGATTTAAATGATCGAGTTAAAAGAATTCTTCAGCAAAGAATCCAAGAATTTAATTTGTGGGTTAAACAATCAGAGATAGAGCTGAGAAAAAGATATGAGATGGAAAAATCTTATTTAAAAAGTCAAGTAAATAGTTTGAAAATTTATGCTAGATGGGCAAAACCTTACTTAAGGGCAGCTCAACAATTGGAACAAAAAGAGCAAGGAAGAAATCCGGATTTTGTAAAGACGTTTGATACAATTATATTGGAGTTGACTCTCTTAGGAAAATCTCAAATCTCTGTTCCAATGGAATTAGAAAATCTTAAAGGAAGAAAATATTATAGATGTGTTTTGGTTGATTTTTATTTTAGGGGGATTCCAAGAAAGATCGCCCAACAATCGCATTATGCATTCGGAGGGAGAGTAGAGGTTACATTCAGAGCATATTCCCTCAATGAAGACGAACTAGCAAAACTAAATGAAGAACTTGAAAAATCAGATCTTTCTGATGCTCTGAGTTTGGTAGAAGGTGCAACCACCGAAAGTATGGGACAAATTCAAGAAGAAATTGATTCTTTTTTAAAAGAAGACGAGGAAAAGAAAAAAGATGTTTCTTCTGGGGACGTCAATCCTTTTTTAGCATTGTTTGGTTATTATGAAAATAAAGCTAGTACTTCTTCAAAGTCTAGTCAATTTAAAGAAAAAAAGAAAATAGAAATAAAAAGTGAGAATTTTTTAGAAAAAAATCATTTAAGACCTTTGGCTGCAGAAGCAGCAAGAACAGTTGCATTCGATTTCTTTGATTATTTCAAGAAGGCCCACGATATGGCGAGTTATACTTAATTTATTTTTTTAAGAATTTTTGTTTTCCCAAACAGTTTAAATATTTTAGTTTATTGTAAATTACATGGTAAAAAAATCTTCAAAAAAGATTATAGAAAAAAAAATTAGCCCGAAAGAAATAATTGAATCAAAAGAGCCTCTTGAGGAAAAAATAGAAAATTCCGAGGAAGGAATAAACAATCAAAAATTTCTAGAATTTTTAAGTATATCAACAGAATCGATAGAAACTTTGGCTAGCAAAAAACCAAGAAATATAAAACAGATTGAAGAAGACCAGGAAGTTTTGTCTATGAATATCCAAGAAAAAGATGGAAAAGAAAAAAAAGAGAAAACAGACTATTTTGCAAGAACCACAAAAGATTATGATTTAATTTCTCCTAGAGAAGAAAAGAGACAAGATATTTCTGTAAAAGCTTTTCAACCACAAAGAGTGGATTTTAATGAAACAGGGAGAGATATAAGAACACCCCTAAGGGAGACTTTTATTCCAAGTAACGATTTTAATAGACAAAATTTTTCAAAAAGAGATGAACATGAAAAAGGCTATACTCTTGAAAGGGTTGATTTTAATGAGGTAGGTAGAGAGAAAAGATATAAATTAATGAAGTAATCAATAATTATATAAATATAATTCTGTTGGTGAAAAGATGGTAAAAGAGGGAAAATATGTTGTAAATAATTTTTATCAGGGAGGATATTCTTCTCTTAAACCTAATTCTGGAGATGCATTTACCGGGTATCATTTACCTGCTGGAAGCATAGGTGCACCTACAAAACCGGATACGGCGAATCAAATTCAACAAGTTAACCAGCTCATAAATCAAGGAATAATTCCTATAGAAGCAGGGGCTTTGGGCCCAGAAGTTTTTGATCAGATTCCAAAACAGCATTTCAAAGAAATTGGAAGAATGGCCAGTATTACTGGGACGAAGATTTCTATACACGCTCCTCTAATTGAACCTTCCGGGATAGATCCAGAAGGAAGAAGACCATGGGACAACACCTATAGAACGATGGCCGAAAACCAACTAAATGATATGGTTAGTAAAGTTCATGATATAAAAAGTAAAGAGCCAATACCAATTACAATTCATTCTTCAGGACTTCCAGGAACAGAATATAGTTTTGGAAAAGAAGGAAAAGAAATTGGAAGAATAATTGCTATAAATAGAGAAACAGGAAAATTGGCTCCTGCAGAAAAAGAAGAAAGATATACTCCTGGACAAGATTTGACAAAGCCAACAAAAATTAATGCTATGGAAGAGCTTGAAATGTTAAATAAGAGTGAATGGAATAATTCTTTGTCCCAAGTAGTTTATTACAAAGAAAATGCCGATAGAATTCTAAATGAAAATAAACCCTTTCTTCATTATTTAGCGGAAAAACAAGCCAAGGGAGAAAAGATAGAAGAATCAATTATTGATCAAGGAGCAATGAACCAGCTTTCAAATGCTGAACTCTATCAACGAGATGCTCATAAATATTTAGATGGTTTATTTAGCAAAGCATATAAATATGGAAGTGAGAAAGATAAAAAATATCTTATGGAGGTATCAGATAATTTTAAAAAATCTATGGAGAGTAATCAATCTCTGCCCGGATATTCGTTTGCATTACAAGGATTAATTAATGGAATGTCTAAAGTTTCTCCAGAAATGTATGTGCCCATAGAAAAATTTGCATTAGAAAAATCGTCTGAAACTTTTGCCAATGTTGCCTTAAAAGCATACGACAAATTCAAAGACGAAGCTCCCATGATTTGTATAGAAAATATGTATCCTGGAATGGCTTTTAATTCTGCAAAAGGAGATAGCGAAATTCCTGGAATGGGAGATTTAATTTTGGCATCAAGAAAAAAATTTGTTGAAAAAGCAATGGGAAATGGTATGGATGAATCTGAAGCAAAAAAACAAGCAGATAGACTAATTGGAGCAACTCTTGATACCGGACATTTGAATATTTCTAAGAAAAAAGGATTTGAAGATAAAGATTTAAAAAAAGAAGTTGAAGAAATTGCAAAATATGTAAAGCACGTTCATTTATCTGATAATTTTGGTTATTCGGATTCTCATTTACCAGCAGGGATGGGAAATGTTCCATTTAAAGAAATTTTAGAAGAACTTGAAAAGAAAGGGGGGCAATCCAGAAAGATTGCAGAAGCTGCAGGTTTTGCTCAGCACTTTGGAACTTCTCCCTACCCTATTCTTTTGGAGTCGCTGGGTTCTCCTATGTACTCTTCTATGCAAATGGCTCCCTACTGGAATCAATCCATAGGATTACAGCAAGGATATTTCTCAGGCTATGGGGGAATGCTTCCTCAAGGAAACTATGAATCTTTTGGAGCAGGATTTTCGAATCTTCCACCAGAACTTGGAGGACAAAGAGGCGGAGCCGGGGGAAGTAGAATGTCTGGTAAGCCTATGGAGTAGGAAGATTTATTAACATAAAAATAATAAAAATAAAATGGTGAAAAAAAAGAGTTCTTCCAAAGTAGGACCAAGTATTTCTGACAGAATCTTAGCAGATAAAAAATTTTTACCAGGTGTTCAAGATTATGCAATTCATTCAATTCTTGAGAGGAATCCTCAACTTCAAAAAAATGAAAGTTATATAGAAAAAAATATTGATCAAAGTAGATTGTATGAAGGAATAAAAAGATTATCTGAATCTGATTTTATGAAGGCCAATTTTAAAACTTTTGATGAAAAAAAAGAATATTTTAGAAAGGGTTTAGCAGATTATATTTCCACTGGAGGTGCGTTTAATGATAGGGCGAAAGAAGTAATTTTAAGAAAAAGTGCTCTTGAAGAAAAAGCAGGAAGTGGTTTTTTAAAAGGATTTTTTGCAAGAAGAACATTAAAGGGTGAAAAATATTTAGAGAATACTGTAGAAGCATTTCAAGATTTGTATTCTTTATTAAAAACAGGTGACTATGCTGAAAGAATGCCTGAATTTGAAAAAGCAGCTAAGACAATAAATGATATGGGTTTTTTATCTCCCGCGGTAGATATATTAAAATCTTATAATCTAATTAATGGTCCTAAATACTTTCTGTTGAAAAGGAGTATAAGAAAAGCAACTGAAGAGAGTGTTCAAAACACGATAGGAGGAATAGAAAAATATATTACTCAAAAGGCAGCTGCAATCGTTGTTGGTTTGATAGGAGCATTAATGGTATTTACTTCTGTTAATATGACTGGAGGAGTGATTGGTGCATTGGGAAGCAACAGCATAAAAATAATAGGAGCAATCTTATTTTTTGTTGCACTGATTGTATTTTTAAAAATTTCAAAAATATCAAAAAAGAAAAATAGCAAGATAATTAAGATTAAGAAGAGAAAAAAGAAATAAATTAAAAAATGAAGAGGGAGAAGAAATCATCTGCTAAAGAACAACCAATGAAAGAAGTTGGTGTTTGGACTGTGACTTGTTGGATATTTGTTGGCTTAGCCGGGTTAATCTCTGTTTTTTCTGGGATAGTTACAATTAAAGCAGGTCAATTATTTATTGGAATTCTTTTTTTCATCCCAGGTATTTTTGTTTTTATTCCTAGGAAATATCTTAGAATTAGCAGAGCACTAAAAGTGGTTATTTTTATATTAGCCTATTTTATCCTCTTGATTCTCAGTGGGGCCAATGCTCCTAAGCCAGAGCAACAATATGAAGATTATGTTTTGGGTCAGCCATTTAATTTAACTTTTGGAAATAATGTGTTCTCAATGAAGATAGTTAATATTAGCAAAGAAACTAAAATAAGTATTAATAATGGACAAAATATCTCTTCCCTAGGCTTTTATCTTTTTGTTAATGGAGAGATAACAAATTTAGGTAAGGCTACTTCTGATTTGAAGTTTGATTCCGAATTAAAAGATGTAGAAGATAACTTGTATACTCTTTTTGCAACAGATACGAGGGTTGGGGGATTCCAACCAAACCTAGGGAAAAAATTTTATAACATTTTCGAAATTCCAAAACAAGCTTCTGGATTGAAATTTTTTGTTAAAGATAAAACAAGTATCATTAAAGTTGTAACCTTAGAATAAAAAGAAATCAAAAACCTTTAAAAATAGGTAGAACTATATATTTCTATAAAGTTACTAGTAAAAGATGGTGAAAAAAAAGAAAGTTTCTAAGCCTAGAAAAAATATTTTAAAAAAATCTAATGGAGTAAATCAAAAAAATATTCCAACTTTACATCTCAAAAGAGATACAGATATTGCAATGGATTTTGCAGTAAAAACATATAAGCAATTTGATAAAATAATCAAATCAATAATTCTTTTTGGTTCTACAATGAAGCAGACTGCAAGACCTACTTCAGATATAGATATTATGATAATTATAGACGATGTTTCTGTTAAATGGGATCAAGAGTTAATTGGATGGTATAGAGAGGAATTGGACAAAATTTTAAGAGCAAATCCTTACGAGAAATCTATTCATATAAATACAATTAGACTAAGTAGTTGGTGGGAAGATTTGTTACGAGGAGACCCGGTTATATTAAATGCCTTAAGATACGGAGAAGCTATGATCGATGCTGGAGGGTTTTTTGAACCTTTAAAATATCTTCTTCTACAGGGGAAAATAAGGCCAACTCCTGAAACAGTTTATAATTGTCTTCAAAGGGCTCCCGCTCATTTAGCAAGGAGCAAGGCTGCGGAATTAGGCGCGATAGATGGATTATATTGGGCAATGGTTGATTCTGCCCATGCCGCTTTAATTTCAGCAAAAATAGTTCCTCCTTCTCCAGAGCATATTCCTCTAGAACTAAAAAATACTTTTGTTGATTCTGGAAAGTTAAAGATGAAGTATATTGTCTGGTATAGGGATTTGTTATTTTTATATAAAAGAATAACTCACGGAGAAATAAAAGATTTTAAGGGACAGGAAATAGATGTTTGGAGAGAAAGAACAAAAGAATTCTTAGACGTGATGACAAAGCTAGTAAAGGAAACAATAAGTCAATAAATTTTACACGTAAAATTCATAAAGGAGACAATAAGTCAATAAATTTTACACGTAAAATTTATAAAAAACAATAGAAAATTACTAAGCACTCATGCCCATTTCTTTTCTTTTCTTTTCTCTTTCTTTTGGAGCATTATCTTTGTTTTTTTCTTTCTCTTCTTCTAATTTATTTTTTTCTGATTTGTATTTAATGCTATCCAGATTCAAATAATATTGCCTTATATCGCTTTCCCAAATATCATTTTTATTTCCTTCATCTGTTTCTTTTTCCATTTCTCTTTCAGCAGCACGTAAACTATTTTCGAAGATTGATTTGGCAAGGCCTTTTTTTAATTCTCCTTTTTCATCAAAAAAGCTTTTCATATACTTTATTTGAGTTTCTCTTTGATATAAACCGAATAAAGTTCTTGAATATCTTTCATTATACATCTCTCTTCTGAATTCTGCTTGAACTATTGGATCAAAATTTTTGGCTTTTTTAGAAAGGAAGTTAGTCATTTTTTCCGGATCTCCCCCGATTTCATCCATTTGTTTTGTTTGATTTAAACATTCGACAATTTCATCGTGTTCTTTATTTCCAGTTTTATAAAGAGGTAAGCTTGAAATTAGATTCATCCAATGATTATCATCAAAACCATCTATAAAATTAGAATATTTTTCTTTTGCATATCTTGCTCTGTTGTCTTGTAAGACGGGATAAGTGTCTTCTAATCTAGGCCTAGGGCTTGTTCCAGATTGATAATAAAAATCTGGATTTTCATAGAATGCTTTTCCAGCTTTTTTCATCACATCCGGATTAGTACTATCTTTTTGAAGAGTTTGAATCCATTTGCCCATATCTTGGTAGATTTTACCAGTCTTAACAAATTTATCTCTGTTAAAATCTCCTTCAAGCATAAACTCTTTTGTCTTTTCTTCTAAACTCATAATTTATTCTAGAATTCAAACCTTATAAATCTTTCTATTTGTTACTACTTATTAGTTAACTATTTTAATCAGTATCAGAATCTGCTTGTATTTCTGCTTGTTCTTTAACGCCAAGCGGCTTATATTCATAAAGAATCTTTATATGGCAAGGAAGTTTTGGCTTTACTTGTCTTAAACATTCTCTTGATTTTATAAGGATTTTTTCATTCGCTAAAGCAAGCAAAAGTATTTTTTGCCCCTTTTTTAAAAGAGCTGCTTTCCCAACGCATTTACCAAAAGATAACTGCATTCCTGTCTGCATTCTATCTGCCCCTGCACCAGTAAGCATTTTATTTTCTCTTTGAATATGGTGTGGAAAAGGAACAACCTTGAAGTAATATTGCCCAGAAAAATCTTTATCTAAGCTTCTGTGAATGTTTTGCCTGACTGCTTCTAGGGCATTATGTCTTATCTGAATATTTTCTGTTGTTATAACTGTAAGAATATGTGGAAATGCTCCTTGATTATAAAGAGAAGTGTTTCCCATTGTGAATTTTACAATTTTCTGAGGAGGAACTACTTTTATGTAAGATTTACTTTTTTTTCTACTGATTCTCGTGTAAGGAAGAACCTTCATCTTAGAATATGTTGAAGCTTTTCTTAATGCGGGCATTTTACTTTAATCCCCCACACAATTCCCTTTTCTGGGCAAATTTAAAATTTCTATACCATATACAAGAACTCTGCCTCGTTTCTTCAGATGGATGGATGCATACTTCATAATGCTGCTCTGTTAAGTCTTCATTAAGTTTTTCACCATTTCTAATTGATTTTTGAAGGGCCAAATCGTCTTTACAGTAAGAAGCAAATTCACATATCTTTTCAGAGGGTAAAGAAGATAAACCTTTTTTCAAATGATCTACCAAATTCATTTTATACTCACCTTTGTTGTAATTGCTTGTCCTGGCAAACCTCTTTCAAAAATAGCCCTAACAACTCCTTTGTTTCCGTGGGCAGCTTTAATTTTTCCTTTTATTATTTTTCCTGCTGGAGATTTCCATTCAACTTCTTTTCCTTCAAATTTAGAAGCAGCTTCTCTACTTTCAACACCTTCAATTTCAATTAAAAAATGTCTTTCAGTAATTGTTTTTTTCCCTCGTCTAAATTGTAATACTCTTCCTGTGTTCATACTAATTTATCACGAAGAACCATTTATAAATCTTATTAATACTACTTAGTTTTCTAAAACATAAATCTCTCTTCCAACTATTTGAGAAGCCCTGAATTCTTGAATAGGAAAACCCTCCACAAGTTTAAGGCTAGTTTTATTGAGAATGTTTTCTATATTACAAGATAATCTTTTTTTTCCTATATTTATCAAGGGGGCAGTAAAAACAATTCTTCCTTTTATTTTCCTCTTAAGATTATTCAAAACGTATATCATTAACCTTTCAAATCTCTCCTCCATTTGTCTTGCTTGATCTAAAGAAGGATTTTTTTTAAGAATTTCTCCAAAATCAGGCTCTGTCACTAAAACATTTGTTTCTTTTACATCCTTTTTACCAGAGTCCCCTACTATCAAATTGAATTTTTTAAATCCAAGCCATTCTAAATTTTGTTTTGCCCCCGAAATAGCATGCGAATCATTATCTATTCCTTCCACTTGTATATTTTGTAAAAGTGCTTCCTGAAGAACTACTCCTATCCCACAAAAAGGGTCCAGCAAACTCTGGTTTTCTTTAATTTCAGAAAAATTAATCATTATCTTGGCTAGTCTAGGAGAAATAGAGAGCTCTTCTCTCCTTACAGGTTTTTTCATATCTCTTTTTTCAAGTTCATCATAATTGCACTTTTCTATTATTCTTCCAAAATATAGGCACTCATTAGCTTTAAACAAAAAATATTGCTCATCTATAAGCGAACCAGAATAAACAACAGAACTTCTTTCTCCATCTTGAAGATTAATTTCTCTTCTTGCTTTTTTTTCAGAGGCTTTTAATTTTTCAGATTTAAATCTTTTTTTTAAATATTCACTAACTTTGTCCAAGGAAGATTCATCCGCAAAATCAAGGAGAGCATAACTGAAATTATTTTTTGATTTCAAATAAACCTCTTGTTTTTCAAGTTGTTGTAAAATTTCTTTTATTTTTCCTTTTGCTAGAATTTGTCCAATAGAGATAGTTCCTCCGAGTTTTGATATCGCATTCTTTTGCAATGGTTTTGAAAATTCAACAATTGCAGAATTCTTTTTTGGAATTGAGGATAGGACTGAATTCTCATCTCTTTTAGCATAGGAGAAGATTTCAGCCAAGGATAATTCCGGGTTTCTTCCTAGAACAAAAAAATATTCCATAGATTATAAGAGAATTATACATTTAAATAATTTTATTAGAAGATTAATACTTTCTAACAACGCCAGAGTAAAAAATCTGTCCTTCTGTTCTCAATTTTAAATCAAACTTTTCAGATATTTCTTCAATTTTTGGAAGAATATATCCTTGATCATGTATAAAAACATCTCTTGTTTCAAAAAGTTTATTTTTCTTTTCTGTATTTTCTAAAATTTCTCCCATAGAAAAAGCACCTTTTCCATCATCAGACAAATCTACACCTATTTTGACAATTAAATTAGATTGAAGAGAATCTATCATACCCAACTTTATCCAAGAAGAGTTTTTTGTTTCCCCTACATGCTGAAAATGCAGAAGGTTTCTATTTACTGATTGTAATTTCTCAATCAAGTCTTGTTTTCTCATATCTTTAAATAAAGCTCCATTCGGTTCGTTAGCATAAATAAAGTAAGCTTGCCTAAAAAGAACATGGTTAAATAAATCATCTTTATGATTATAAATCTCTTCAAATCCAGGTATTAAATTGTTTGACATCGCATCTCTAGAACTAATCCCTTTATAAATTTTTTTAACGAGAATTATGTTTTGATTATGCTCTCTTTATAGAATAATTTCAAATTCACCAAGCTCTTTTTTCAGAAGTTCGAAAACTTCCGGGTTTATATGTAAATCTTTCTGAGATTTTTGTTTTTCAAGAGATGAGTTCAACTCTTCCAGTGTAGAATCTGAAATCTTCTTGTTAATCTTTCTTATTTTATTTTCTCTTATTAAAAACAAATCCCCATTGCAAACAATGCCTTCTGCAACCTTATCTTTATCATATTTTATTCTAAGTTTTCCTTTTTCAAATATAGACAAATCTTGTCTTTGCTGATATTCAATTAAATCATTTATCAAAATGACCGCATTTTTTCTAGCTTCATCAACTTTGTGAGAATTCATTTTTCCTTTTTTGAATTCTGCTTTTGCAGTTATAACATCTTTTATAATTCTTAGATGCTGATTAGTAAACTTTCCTTTCTTCACATAATCTTTTTCAAATTCTTCTAGTACTTTCACAGGAGGTTGTTTCCCAACTAGTACATTTAACAAATGGAAAACATCGTCGTAAATTTGAATAATAGTTTTTTCATGAGTTCTTTTTTCTATTTGTTCTTTTAATTCTTTTAATCTTTTCAAGTAATCAACCATATCTTTGATTAACTCATCTATTTCTTTTCCAGAAACTTCTTTTACTCTTTCGTGCTCATAATCTTTGTACAACTTTACAACTTTATCCAAAATATCAATATATCTTTTTTCTAACATTTTTTCTTTTTCAAAAAATACTTTTCTCATTTCTTCTGCAAGATGTTTTGGAGCAGGAGGAGGAAGTCCATATAACATAAGCATTGCTTGGCTTGGAGTAGTTACTCCCCAATAAATATCTTGTATAGCAATATCCAATAGACTTGTTTTTGCTCTTTTTACAGAACTTTCTCCCAGAGACATAAACATATCAATTGCTTCTGGAGAAGGCTTTAATTTTCCCATTTTCAAAAGAGCTTTCCAAGGCATGAAAGTTCCTCTATCATAAAGAGGGATACCATCTCTAACAAAAGTAAACATTACTGGGTGAGCATCTTTAACTCCTTCCCAAAAATCAGTCAATAAATAAATCTGCGGTTCTAATTTATTTTTTACTCCTGCTAGTGCAAGAGCTTCCCCTACATATTGATATATAATTCCTCTTAATCTTTCTTTCAATTCAACTCTTGGCATTCTTTTTACGTCAGTATCATTTATGATAACAAACACATCCACATCAGAGGTCTTTATCGCCTCTCCTCTAACAAGACTCCCAGCAATAACATAACTCACAACATATTTTTCAAACTTATTTAAGACAAGAGATTTATGAATTTCAGCAACCCTCAGTGCTCCTAAAAAGCCCTTATCATATAAAGGAAAACTCATAGCAATCGGCTGGACAAGTTCGGGTTTATTATCAAGACATAATTCCCATATATCTATTGGCGTTTTAATATGAAGCCAAATTTTCTGCTTTGTTTTTTCAATTTCTTTAATTAGCTCTTGTTTTATTTTGGGAATTTCTTTTAATTTTTCTTCCGGAATGATCATAAAGACGTGCATATGTTTTTCAGTTTCTTTTGGAGCCTCTTCTTCTTCGATAAAAAATGGAATAGATTGAGGGGGCAAAAGACTCAACGCTTGAGTAAAAGAATATTTTTTTACAATGAAGTTTTTTAATTTTTCAAGCTCTTTTTTAGCCTTCTCCATTTCTTTAACTTGTTTTTCAGAACTTTCAGGAATAACTGGTTTTTTAGAAGAATATTTTTTGTCAATCTCCATTTCTGGAATGTTTTTTTCGTCTGAAACCATAAAACAAAATAGGAATAATACTTATAAATCTTATTATAATTTGAAAATAATGAATTTAGTTAAAGGTCTTAAAGAAGTTCCTCAGATAGGTAGAAATGGAGTAAGCCAAGATTATATTAATGAATTTTCTGGCCTCTTTAATATTGTTGAAGGTTATGAAAGGGGAATTGATTTATTCCATATAATTAAAAAAGTCAAAAAATACCAAGAACGCTTTCCATCATGGGAGTATAAAGACGTAG
>Ga0247841_10001535_pt1 | contig 51170 bp, 36 predicted proteins | sample LaCruzMarch2015__2_FD_192410 | JGI IMG/M metagenome (GOLD analysis project Ga0247841, IMG submission 192410) | Freshwater microbial communities from meromictic Lake La Cruz, Castile-La Mancha, Spain - LaCruzMarch2015_18m | ecosystem: Environmental > Aquatic > Freshwater > Lake | place: Spain... | reverse complement strand
ATAGAAGGAAGTAAATATGCTACTTATCTTCCGGGAATGACCGGAGTTAAAGAAGAGACAACGGGGGTAGTCCAACTAACAGATGGAGAATATGTTATTGATTTTAACGAATTAGAAGAAGGTTCAGATCTTTGGATTTTTTATCAAGTTACTGATTTTGGAGAAAACTGGAAAAATTTAACAGTGCTTTTATCATCTGATGGACCAGGAGGACTTTGGTATGAAAAAGAATTGATAAATAACAGATTAATTATTCACAATGCTACTGCTGATTCAGTTTCTTATCGTTTAACTGCTCCAAGGTTTGATTGGAATAAATGGTTGAATATTCCTGAAAATGGAGATGGGAAAGGTTTAGTAGTTAATGGAAACATAAATGATCAATATGCTCAGGGCACAAATACAGAGCCGCAATCTATAAGTACTGTTGAGAATACAGAAGAAAACTTATTTACTGAGTTTGTACAAAAAGTAAAACAAGCTTTATCTGATTTCGGGCTTGTTATAGAGAATGGAATTGCCAGCATTAAAGAAATAATTACTGAAAAGATAACGGCTAAAAAAGCCAGATTAGAAAAAATAGAAATGGTTGATCAAGGTACTGGTGAAATTTACTGTACTTGGATTGAAAATGGAGAATGGGTAAAAACGAAAGGAGAGTGTAGTAATGAGATTATAGTACCTGTAATTGTTGATACGCCAGTTGATACGCCAGTTGATACGCCAGTTGATACGCCAGTTGATACGCCAGTTGATACGCCAGTTGATACGCCAGTTGATACGCCAGTTGATACGCCAGTTGATACGCCAGTTGATATACCGATTGATACATTAGGTGAAAATTAATTAAATAAAAAGAAAGACCTCTTTAAATTTATTAATATTTAATCTATTATTAAAGATAGAATTTATTTATGTTTATCTCTGAAGAAAAATTAGAAAAAATTTTAGTGGAATCAGGTTATATTATAAAAACCGATTTTGATACAGTTAAAAAGTTAGCAGCGGAAGAGGAAGTCTCTTTAGATAGAATGTTAGTGGAAAAAGGATTAATTAATGATGATGTTATAGGAAAGGCAATTGCTGAAGCTACCGGATATCCTTTTATTAGTTTAAAAAACGCCAACATTGAAGAAATCACTCCAGAGCTTTTAAGCTATATTCCGGAGGCAGTCGCTTTTGCTCAAGAGGCGATTGTTTTTGAAAAAGAAAATGATTCTCTTAATATTATTACTAGTAATCCTAGTAATTATAGTTTTTTTAATATATTGGAGAAAAAAACCGGGAAAAAAATAAAAATATTTTATGGAACTCCTTTTAATATAGATCAAGCTTTAAAAAGATATAAGGGTGACGTCAGGGCAGAAGCAAATAGATTAATGGAAGAGTTGAAGAAGGATCCTAAAAAGGGAGAGGAAAACATAGTAAAATTAGTAGATTTAATTTTAGAATATTCCTATATTAATCTTGCTTCAGATATTCATATAGAACCCTTAGCTAAGTCTACAATAATAAGATATAGAATTGATGGAATATTACATAAAGTAATAGAGTATCCGAAAGAATTTCATATAAGAATTGTTTCTAGGATTAAAATTTTAGCCAGATTAAGAATAGATGAAAGAGTTGCTCCTCAGGACGGCGGATTTGAACATAGAATACGGGGAGCATTAATTGCTTTTCGTGTTTCGGTTATGCCTACAACTCAAGGTGAAAATGTAGTAATGAGGCTTTTAATGCAAAGAGGCAGAAGATTTGAAATGACTGAGTTAGGACTTTTAGATTCTGATCTCAAAAGATTAAAAGTCGATACTGAAAAACCGTATGGTATGATTGTCGTCGTTGGGCCTACTGGTAGTGGCAAAACCACTACTTTATATGCAATATTACAGACGATTAATAAACCTGAAGTTAATATCATGACAATCGAGGATCCGGTTGAGTATAATATTGAAAGAGTTCGTCAAATACAGGTTAATCCGGCAAAAGGTATTACTTTTCCTCAAGGTCTCAGATCTATTGTGCGTCAGGATCCGGACGTTATTATGGTCGGTGAAATGCGAGACAAGGAAACAATTGATACTGCTATCAATTCCGCTTTAACCGGACATTTAGTTCTTTCAACTATGCATGCCAATGATGCTCCTACTGCTTTTTCCAGATTTTCAGAAATGGGGGCCAAACCTTATCTTGTTGCTTCTTCGGTTAATACTGTTGTTGCTCAAAGATTGGTTCAAACAGTTTGTAAGGATTGTAAAAAAGGGTATTTTCTTTCAGAGAATGAAATAATTAGTTTAAAAGAAGAACCATTGTTAATTAATTATATTAAAGAAATATCCGGCAAAGACAATCTTTCTGAGGTTAAATTTTATCAGGGAGCGGGGTGTAAATTTTGTGATAATACCGGATATGGAGAGAGAACTGCTATTTTTGAAGTATTGGAGCTGACAGAAGAAATTCGTAGTTTAGTTACTACTGAAGCTCCTATGGACGCTGTTAGAAAAAAAGCCGTAGAGCAAGGAATGACAACTATGGTTTATGATGGAATAACTAAAGCTTTAATGGGGATAACTACTCTTGAAGAAATAAGAAGAGCAGCAAAAATATAATCAAATCAAATATAAAATTGATTTTATGCCTTTATTTAATAAAATAAGCATTTCGGATAAGAAAGATTTTGTTGGAGCTTTATCACTTCTTGTTAGGAGTGGAATTCCAATTAACGAATGTTTTGATCTTTTAGCTAAACAAACTAGATCTCCCGCGTTAAAAAAAGTTTTTCAAAAAGCAAAAGAAAGAACTGAAAAAGGCACCCCTATTTATCAGGTCTTTGAAGAAGATCCAAATTTTGATATAGCGTTTTCTAGTTTTATTAGAGCCGGAGAAGAGAGTGGTACTTTAGATGAAAATTTAAAATTTTTAATTGGTTGGCTTGAAAGAAGTAAAAATTTAGAGAGAGAAATAAGTTCGGCAACCCTTTATCCTAAAATTGTTCTTGTTTTTGCTTTTATACTTGGGGGCGGTCTTACTTTTTTTGTTTTACCTAAATTGACTTTAATTTTTGAAGCTTTGGATACAAATCTTCCTCTTACTTCAAGAATTCTTCTTAACTCTTCTTCTTTTGTACAGACAAACGGGTTAGTGCTTATATTGGGAATTGTTGCTTTTATTATTATGGTCTATTTTATAAGTAAAATAAAAGCAGTAAGAATATTTTTTGATAAGATAGTTTTAAGTATTCCAATATTGGGAGATTTTGTACGTCTTTATCAACTAACAATTATATCTCAACTTATTTCGGTTCTTTTCGGTAGTGGTCTTATGATAACGAAGATTTTAGATATTACTTCCGAGTCAGTATCTAATTATACTTATAAAAAATCGATTGAAAACGTTAAAAAAAGAATAATAAGGGGGGATCCTTTTTCATTAGCTATAAATGATTTTCCTCGTCTATATCCTAGTATATATGTAAATATACTTACTACTGGAGAAGCAACAGGTTCATTTACCGAATCTTTTACTTATCTGGCAGATTATTTTTCTTCAAAACTGACAGAAAAAACTAAACAGTTGCCTATAATATTAGAGCCTATAATTCTTATACTTATTGGTGCTTTCGTCGCTTTTATCGCCAGTGCTATTATTTTGCCGATATATCAGGTAACTCAAGGGTTTTATTAAAAAACTTGTAGTAAAAAATTACGGGTTTTAATTTTATTTAACTTAAACAATCTCACTTGGTAAGATATATTTTTAAAATGAAAGAAAAAACACACAAAGGGTTTACTATTATTGAATTTTTGGTTTATGTCACTATTCTAGCAATAGTTATTAATACGATGGGCGGAGTTGCTTTAAACGTATTTCGGGTAGGGGCAAGAACAGATGCGATTCAAGAAGTGGCTCATAATGGAAGATTTGCTATGCAAAAAATAGGCCAAGTTGTTAAATTAGCCGACTCTGTTATTCTTCCTGTCACAGAAGGTAGTTATCTTGTTCTTGGATTCGAACAAAACATTGAAGGTACTACTACTTTTGATGTTTTTAAAAAAACTTTAAGAATAAAAGAGGGGAACAAAGATTATGTTGATTTAACTACTTCTAAGGTAAGTGTTGATAATATAAAATTTACGAAAGTAAAATCTTTAACTGGACGTGATTCTGTTAAAATAGAAATGAATATTTCTTTTAATAACCAAAAAAATCTCCCAGAATATTTATTTGAGAATTTTATTACGGGAGTTTTTACTATCGGAGGCAAATAAGCCTTAGAGATCAATAAATTTTTACTTTTGAGATAATTTAACGGATTATTTCTACTCCTTCTGCTTCTTTGGCAGTAGAAAAAATTCTAACTCTAGTTTCTTTTCCGGAAAAATACTCAATCATATATTTAGAATCCGTATTAGGATCTGACGGAATCATGTTTTTATATATGTAAGGACGGAGTTCTTCGCATTTGGTAATATCTATAGCACCTTCTCCGAAATTGGGGATACAGGAAGGAAAGAAGCCTTTATTATCAATAGCATACCCGTATACGGCACTTAGAACTGTTTCCATATGAGTGGTTCTTGTTGTGTTTCTTATTTTTTTTAATAATACTCCAGGTTTAACTGCGAAAATACTAACTAAAACAAGAACAAAAACAATACCGCCAATAATACTTAGCTCTATTTTAGATTTATCTATCATTAATTTTTCAGAACCTAGCTAGATTGAGACTATTGAATAATCAAGATGTTTTCGTTTATAGCTTCATCGGCAGTGCTTCTTATGATAATTCTATCTGAGGTAGTAGCATCTGTCATAAAGCCAATTCTATATGCTGCTCCTTGTGGTTCTGCTGGAAATTTACCCATATAAACAGGTACTAATTCGGCACAGTCTGCTAAATCTCTCAAACCCCATAATGGACTTGTTTCAGTTGCATTATATATATATCGCTCTGTACGTGTAGCACCATCAAGGTAAAAACATTCTGGAAATAGTCCTTTTTGGTCAATTACATAAGAATAAACTCCATTAGCAACGGCATTCATTTGAGTCCATCTTGTTGCATTTCTTGCTTGTCTAAGGTTTTTAGCTGGATTAATAGCGATAATTACTGCCGAAGCTAAAATAGCAATAATAGCAACAACGATAATAATTTCAATTAAAGTAAACCCTCTTTTTTTTGTATTCATAAAATTTTAAATTAAATTATTTGATTTGGCACTAAGTCGTCGACCTTTTTTAATTTTAACGTAATTATTAAATTGATTATAACATAGTCCCAAAAAGATTGTCTATATCTTTAATCTTTTTAATGTTTTTTCGATTTTTATTGTTTTGATCTGGATTTTATTTCTTCAGGTAAGAGATTAATTCCATCTTTAATTGGATTTTTGGAAATACTTCTTAAAGCAAGTCCTATTACATTAGAGTAAAGAATGGCTTTTTCTTCTTTCATTCCTCCTTTTCTGTTAATTTTTTCAAAAGGATTTCCTATTTCTGTTTTTATTTCTTTAAAGTTGTTTTGGAAAAAATTGTTTATTTCAGGGAGAAGAGATGAACCGCCGGCTAAAATTATCTTTTCTATTTTTTCTCCAAATTTATCTTGGTAATAATCTATAGATTGCCGTACTTCTTTTATTATTTTTTCCATCTCTTCTTCTAAGACCGGCAGAAATGAATTATCTTCTTTTTTGAATCCTTTTTCTTCTATTATTGTTTCTGCTTTTTCTTTTGAAACGTTAAAACGGTCGGCTATTTTAGCTGCAAAATCGAGTCCGGCATAAGGAATTGTAACAGAAAGACTAATAAATCCATTTTTATCAAAAATATTAAGGTTAGTGGTGTGAGCTCCGATATCTAAAATTAAAGTGCTTTCTTTTGTTTTTTGCTTAGAAAGTAATGCTCTTCCTATAGACGTTGCTTCAATATCAAAAACAATAGGGTTAATTCCCGAAGCTTTTAAAAAATGTATTTGGCCGTTTATTATGTCTTTTAATACAGCTACGCAAAGTATTTTAATTTTATTTGAATTTTTATCCCAAGACTCAATATAATTCCAATAGAGATCATTAATTGGAAAGGGGATAGTATTCTCTATTTTTTCTTTTACTTTTTCATATAAATTAAGTTTAGAATCAAAGGTGAATATTTGAATATAGGTTTTAGATTCAGGAAGACTGACAACAGCCCTAAGAAGAGATCCTTTTCTTGGATCAAACGGTTCAAATCCTGCTTGTTGAGTGGCTAATCTAAGAGCTTGAGTCAGATCTTTTTGATTTACTATTTCGCCATCGCGAATAACTCCCTCCTCAAGTGTTGTTCGGCTATAAGCCAGAATTGATTTTTGTTTATTTAAACATAATATTTCAATAGAATGATCACTTATATCAATACCGATAATTGGACGATAAGATATAAACCTTCTTAATAAGAAATAATGCCAGACCATGCTTTTAAAAGGTTGTTTTTTCCATTCATTTTCTTGGCCTGGAAGAGTCTGTTTTTCTTCTTTTTTCTTTTCCTTGGATTCTTTTTTAGCTTCATTCCTTATCTTTTTTATAGCTTTATTCTCAATAGCAGCTTTTTGTTTTTCTATTTTTCTAAGATAATTTTCAGCTTTGATGTAGAGTGGTAATTTATTTTGAAGTTTATCTAAAAACCCCGGATCTTTTTCTGGTTCCACGGTTTGATCTTTAACTTTAGTAAAAAGTTCATAAGCTTTTTCAAGCTCTCTTTCTTTGTAATTCTTAATAGCCAATTCAAAAACAGGCTGAAGTTCTTTTTCTTTTCTTTCTCTTTCTTGTATTTCTTCTTTACTTAGTGGTTTTTCTTTTGTTATTTCTTCTTTTTTATCTTTTGTTTTTTCCTTTTCTGGTTCTGTTTTTTCTGCTTTTTCTTTCCTTTCTAGTTCTTCTTTTTCTCTCATTATTTTTTCTTCCATTTTTTTCTTTTTCAGTTCTTCTCTTTTCAATTCTTCCTGGTCTATTTTTTTCACTTCTTCTTCTATTTCTTTTCTTCTTATTTCAAGTTCTTCTTTCTTTTTCTTTTCCTGCTCTTCTGTTAGTTCTTCTTTCCATTCTTCTTCCGGTTTTCCTTCCATTTTTTTCAGTTCTTCCCTTCTCAACCTTTCTTGCTCTATTTTTTTCACTTCTTCTTCTATTTCTTCTCTCATTATTTCAAGCTCTTCTCTTTTTCTTTGTCTTTGTTTTTCTCCTATTTCTGATTCCTCATCTTTTTCTTTTGTAATTTCTTTTTTAATTATTTCCGGTTCTTTTCTTATTGATATTAATTCTTTTTGTTCAGCCTTCCATTTTTCTTCCTGTTTTTTTAGCTCTTCTTTCTGTCGTTGCATTATCTCTTCTGCTTGTTTTTCCAGCTCTTTTTTATGTTTTTGTCTTAATTCTTCCTCTTCTTTTTTTAATTGTTTTATTATTTCCAGTTGTTTTGCTGACTCTTCTGATACTTGTGGTAAATTATTTTCTTTTATTATAATTTCTTCCTGTTTTTTTATTTTTAATTCTTTCTTGTCTGATTCAGATTCTTCTTTATGTCGCTTTATCAGTTCTTCTCTTTGTACTCTTAATTCTTCCTCATATTTTTTAATTAAACCTTCTCTTTGTATTATTATTTCTTCTCTTTTCTTTTTATTTATTTCTTCTCTTTTTCTTAGATCTTCTTCTTTTTGTTTTCTTTTTATATTCCTTTCTTCTTCTTTTATTTTTTTAATTATTTTTTGTTCTTTTTCTTTGATATCGTTTTGCTTCCTTGTTTTTTTAAAATAATCTGTAGTTTTTGTAATATAGGGCGGTAGTTTATTTATAAGATTAGTCAGAAATCCTGATTTCTTTTCAGGTTCTATTATCTGATCTTTGCCTTTAGATAAAAGCAAACCGATTTTATCTGTTTCTTTTTTGTTAGGGAGTCCAATAATTGGATTTAAGAGGATTGGAGATTCTACTTTTTCTTGTTTTTTTAGTTCTTCCTCTTTTTTAAGGTCTTCTTCTTTCTTTTTTTTCTCTTCCTGTGTGCGTTTTTCTTCCTCCTGTTTTCTTTTTATTTCTTCTTCTCGTTTCCTTTTTTGTTCGCTTTCTTCTTTTATTTTTAATTCTTTTTCCTTGTTTCTTGCCTCTTCTTCTTTTCTTTTCTTCTCTTCCTGTATGCGTTTTTCTTCCTCTTGTTTTCTTTTTATTTCTTCTTCTTGTTTCCGTTTTTGCTCGTTTTCTTCTCTTATTTTTAACTCTTCTTTTTTCTTTAATTCTTCTTTTTGTCTCATTTTTATCTCTTCCTCGGGAGATGTTTCCAATAAAAGATTAGCCTTTTTTGATTTTTCTATTAAGGGATTTCCTATATTTAAAAATTTTTGAGGTTGTTTTTCTACCTTTCTTTCTTTGTTTATTAGTTGAGAAATTTTATTTTTTGCATTAGCTTTTTTTTGAGCAAGTTCTTCTTCTCTTTTTTTGAAAATAAATTCTTTTTCTTTTTCCAATTTTTCTTTCTGATTAGAAAGTTCCCGATCTTTTAATTCGGTTTCTTTTATCTTTTTCTCAGCCTTTTTAATCTTTTCTTGAACCAGCCATTTTGCTTTTTCAATTTTTCGTCTTATAATTTCTGCTTCCCATCTCTTTTTTTCAATTCGACTTCTTTTTTTAGGAGAAACTGTTTTTTCCATTTTTTCAATTTCTTCAATTTTATTTTCAACAGTCGTCTCTTTTTTTAGAGCAGTTTCTAATTTAATTTTAAAGTTTTTAAATTTTATTAAAAATTGCCTTTCTTCCTTATTTATTGTTTCTTTTTCTAGATTGATTTTTTTGATTTTTCTCTCTATATCAGCCAATTTTTTCTTTTCAGATTTTTCTGCTGAATTTTCTTGTTTCCCTAATCTCTTTTCTTTAATAGGTTTACTTCCTTTATTTTCTTGTTCTTGGGCAATTTTATTTTTCTTTGATAGAGCTTTATTTTTTTGCGACATAAAATGATTTGTTACCTTTTGCGTTATTCAGCCATTCGTCTTTTTTAGAGTAATCAAAACACGGCTTTAAAATATTTAATATCCTTAATTATACCACATGTCGTGTTAAGCTCAAAAAAACCAGTTTTCTAATCTTTAAAAGTTATTGGTTAAGGATATAAATTTGCTGGAAATGTCTTCTTTATTGCGATATAATAAACTAAAATTAACTGAGATAAAACAAATAATGAAAAAAGGGTTTACATTAATTGAGTTAATGGTTGTTGTTGCTTTAATCTTTTTGTTGTCAGGTCTTATTCTCCCTACGTCTTATAGTTTTTTACAAAAATCTGAAATAAGAGATCAGTTAAGAAATGTAGAAAGTTCTTTAAGGAAGGCTCAAGCGGTTAGCATAACTGACAGAGGCGATAGTAGTTCGGGGATAAAATTTTCTCAAACTAATTATATTCTTTTTGAAGGAGAATCTTATTTAAACAGAAGAGAAGCAATGGATACTGTTTTTAATTTTCCTGTTGCAATATCTGTTGCCGGAGCGCAAGAAGTTGTATTTCAAAAAACAACCGGTTTACCAGTTTTTCCTGGACTAATCGGTCATTGGGATTTTAATGAAGCAACAGGCACTATTATTTATGATTCTTCATGTTGTCTTAATCAGAACAACGGAATTGTTTCTGGTACTGGTATATGGAGTCATGTAGATGGTAAAGATGACTCCGCTTTAGAATTTGGCGGAAATACTTATGTGAACATTGAGAATAACGACAGCTTAAATTTAGAAAATGAAATTACTATTTCTTCTTGGGTGAACATTCCCACAATAGATAGTGGTGGAATTATTAAAAAAGGAAATCCGGAAGGGGATAACGGATATAATCTTTTTATTTCAGGTGAAGGAGCTGTTGTTTTTAGCCTCGGTGACGGATCTTCTGAAAAAACTATAAGCAACAATTATAATTCAGAATTGCTGGGAGAGTGGGTTTATTTAGCTGCAGTTTGGGACGGTGTAAAAATGAAACAATATATTAATGGAGAACTTCAGTTAAATACAGATTTTTTTAGCGGTTCTGTTTCATCATCTACAGAAGATTTAATTATAGGAAACGGATTAATAGGAAAAATAGATGATGTTCGTCTTTATAACTACGCTCTTTCAAATGAAGATGTAAAAACTAATTATTTAGCAAGAAAGGATGATATAATTGTCGGTTTGAAATTCGGAGAAAATAGACAATATATAATTATTAATTCTCAGGGAAAAATAGAAGCAATTGAATAATGGGTAAACTGTTGAGGACTGATTTCAGCAGAACTACATGTGCATATTAAAAATAAAAAGCAAAAAAAATAATCAGACACTTAAAAATAGTACTGGATTTATCCTGGTAGAACTTCTGGCTGCTATGGCCATTTTTGCTATAGGAGTAATGACTATTTTTGCTTTGTTTGTAAATGCTACTAAGGGAGCAACTTTTAGTATAGACAGGACCAATTCTTCTTTTTCTTCTGTTATAGAAGCCGCTAATTCTATTTTTAGCGGTGATAAAGACGATTTAACTTCGGGAGAATATGACGTAGGGATTAATAAAAACAATCAGTGGGTTTTAATACCAAGAGCAGGGTTGGTGGGACATTTTTTACTATCAAATGATGCTGTAGATTCAAGCGGTTATGGTAATGACGGAATTATGAGTCATATGAACTTTGATATTGATAGAAAAAACCAAAGATACAACGCGGGAAGATTTAATGGTACGACCAGTTATATTCAAACAGAATATGCTTTTTCTCTTCAAATAACGGGTCCTCTTACTATTTCTGCTTGGGTTTTGGGAACAGGAGAGGGTCAAAGATATATAGCCGGAAGATATAATACAGTTGAAGGAAGGGGAGGTTATCTTTTATCCAAAACAGATTCTAATTATAATTTTCAAATTACAGGACCCGAAGGAACTATCTCTATTTTAGCAGAGGGAGATAATCTTCCATGGGAACATATAGTGGGAGTTTATGACCCTGGAAAACCTTCTGTCAGTTTATATATAAACGGAGAATTAAAAGAATCTACTACTACAAATATTTCTTCTATTAATGTGGTACCGGGCATAGAGTTTTTTATTGGAACAGACGCTGGTAAAACAAATTTTTGGGAAGGTTTAATTTCAGATGTCCGAGTTTATAACAGAGTTTTAACTTCTAATGAAATTTCCGGACTTTATGGTAGTTACAGTAATAAATATGATCGTCATTTGGTGGTTTCAGATCCGGGTGGAGGACTTTTGGGTTATTGGAATTTTAACGAAGGAGAAGGATGTGTTGCTAATGATAACAGCGGTAATAATAATCATGGAATATTAAAACCTGAATGTGATGTTCTTTCTCCTCTTTGGGAAGAAGACAGATATGGAAAACAAGAGAGAGCTTTAGAGTTTGACGGCACATCTACTTTTATTAGCGTTATTGATAGTTCTTCGTTGCAAATTAAAAATGAAATTTCCGTATCTGCTTGGGTAAAACTTCCCGACCCTCTTCCTTCTGCCAGCGGTACGATGATGATATTATATAAAAAAGCAACAAATCCGGAAGATTATTCTTTTGCTTTAGTTTATAACAAAGATGATAAAGGATATGGTTTTGCCGTGTCTCAGGGATCATCGGAAAATTTAGACTATATTAGATCAACAAGTACTGTTATAGCCGGAGAGTGGCAACATATTACAGCTACTTTTGATGGGACAGATAAAAAACTTTATATAGATAACGAAAGAATAAACGATGTTGCATCTTCTACTTTGGAAAATATCGGAACTGATAATAATTTTTATATAGGCCAAGGAGCTGACGGAAATAATAAATATGAAGGATTTATTGATGATGTTAAAATTTATAATCACGCCTTGTCAGAAAGTGAAATAATGTCGTCGTATCTGGGAAATATTAATTATTATAGTTTTCCGGTTATTCAAAAAAACAATCAGCTATAACTGATAAAATATTATGGTTTCTAAAAAACGGTTATTTATTCTTATAGGAGGATTAGTTTTGTCAGCTGTTGTTCTTTTGGTTTCTTTTCTTTTAACTAACATGGGTCGTTCAAATTTAGGTGGGGCGTTAGATTTTCAATGTGGAGATAAAATAACTTATCAAGAAGATGTTTATAAAACAGTGCAAATAGGTGAGCAGTGTTGGATGAAAGAAAATCTTAAAACAACCAAATACAGAGACGGTACTCCTATTTCTGTATCTGATTCAATGACTGATTCAGAGTGGATAGTTGATAAAAAAGGAGCTTACGTCTGCTATCAAAATATTAAAGAAAATTGTAATACTTACGGAGCTTTATATAATTGGTACGCGGTCAGTAATTCTTTGGGTCTTTGCCCTGCAGGATGGAGCGTCCCAACTCATAACAAGTGGACAGACTTAGAAAGAAGTATGTGTAACAGTCTTAAACATGAAAATTGTGAAACTATTTTTGCTTATGATAATTCCATGGGTTTTAGGGGTACAGATGAAGGAAAAAATTTAAAATCAAAAACTATTAAAGGGTCAGATGCTTATGGTTTTTCTGCTTTTTTTGGAGGCTTTCGTAATCCTAATGGTCCTTTCCAATATTTAGGAGAAAAAGGCTTTTGGTGGACATCTGATTTTTCCGGAGAATTTGCTTATGGTCGTGTTTTGGATGCTTTAAATCAAGGAGTACGTCAGGTTGAAAGCGTAAAATCCAGTGGTTTTAGTGTTCGTTGTGTTAAGGATTAATTTTTATATGAGAAGAATTAAAAAACAAAACGGCTTTATTGCTATTACTTCTGTTTTAATAATTAGTGCTTTGATTTTAATTTTAGGTATTAGTATATTTCATGCTTCCATAACAGATCAGGCAATGAGTTCTTCTTATGACGATGGAGAAGAAGCTTCTTTTTTGGCTGTTGCTTGCGCCAGAATAGCTTTTTTTAAATTAAAAGAAAATATTGATTATGCCGGAGATGAAACTGTTGATATAAACGGAATGAGTTGTAGTATTAATACAATAGAAAACGTGAACGATCGTACTAAAATAATTTCAACTCTTGCTCGAGTAGGAGATAGGCCTTCTTTTAAAAGAGTAGAGGAGGAAATAAAATATGTTGTAGAGTCAAAAGCTGAAGATTGGATATGTGGAGATGAAGATTGTGTTATAGAAAATCTTAAGATTGTAAACGATTCTTTAGTTTTGCAAGAAAAATTAATAGAAGGAGAGGAGATAGAAAAAGCTACAAGAACAACAGCGTTTGCAACAGAATGGCTTGGAGAAAATAATTACGCTTCTACATCTGGGTTAAAAACAGATGGCGATGATTTAGTTTTAGAAGATAATCAAACTTCAGGTTATCGTATATCTAATCCTTTTTCTTTGGGAGAAGTAAAATATGCGGGAGACAGCAATATAGAGTGGGTAGAGACTCTTGAGGCAGATACAGAAATAAACATCTATACACAAGTAGTGTATAGTGAAGTAATACCTACTGAAGCAACTGGGACTTGGTTGCTTGTAACAAACAGACAACCAATTCCGGAAATAGAAAGAAGTACTGATCTGACAAATTATTGGCTTTGGGTAAAGCAGGAGTTAAAAACACAAGACGTAGCTTTAACTCCAAGATTACATGTTTTAACAGAGAAGATTTTAGAAGTAGACTTGGTTCCCGTAGAAACAGAAGGAAGTCGTATTTCTTCTGAGTTGGATATTTCAGGAGAAGGTGTGGTCAAAGATTCTCAAATTTTTTGGGATAAAAATACTCGTTTAAATGCTTCTGTTATTGTTGAAACTAGATTACTTATTGATGAAATTTGGACCGATTGGGAAATTGTAACTAACGGAAGAGAAATTCCGGGATTAATTAAAGGAACAAATTTGGAAGAAGTTTTCATTCAAACAAGAACTATTTTTACCGGGGGTCCTAAATTTTATCCCAGTTTAAATAGTATTAATATTTTTATTGAAACAAAATAAATATTTTAAATGTGGAATGAATAATTTTAAAAAAGGATTTACATTAATTGAAATAATAATAGCAATGGCAATAACTGCAATGTTGGCAAGCAGTGTTATTATTACCGTAAATCCGGCAAAAAAGTTTGAAGATGCGCGGGATATGCAAAGACAGGTACATTTGCAAAGTATACTTTCAGCTATAGAAATGAGAAGAACTATGGAGAGAGGGTGGCCTGGACCATGCGAAGCTTTACCTCAAGAATTAAGCACAAGTAGTGAGCCAATTTTTAAAACTATAGGCAGTAAAGTTGATCCAGCTTTTTACGATCTTTATAAATGTTTAGTTCCTACTTATTTAAGCAGTGAGCTTTTTGATCCTCTTGAGGGAAGTAAAGAGGATACCAAATACAGAATATGGCAAAATCCGTATAGTAAAGTAGTAACTCTTATATATGTTAAAGAAGAAAAAAAACTTGCGGTAGGTCCGGAGGAATACCAGGTTTTAAATATTCCTACAGTAACCACTGCTCTTGCGACTGATATATCTTATACTTCAGCGAAATCGGGAGGAGAGGTTACTTTAGACGGAGGTTCTGCAGTTTTTGAAAGAGGAGTGACTTGGGATACAAGTACTAGTTCTACTATTATTTATGGTAAACGGACGGTTAACGGTTCGGGAATAGGAACTTTTGTCAGCAATGTGACCGGGCTTACAACAGATGTTACTTATTATCTTCGTGCTTATGCAAGAAATGATATTGGAGTAGGTTATGGTGAAGGAATAAAATTTACTACATGCGGACTTAATTCAACTGCAGTAGAAACTTTAGAAGCAGTTAACGTTACAAATGATGTAGCTACTATTCAGGGAGAAATTACTTGCGTAGGCACAACTCAACCTTATAGATATTTTGAATGGGGGGAAACTCAAAATTATGAAAAGCCAGATATAATTATTGGAACAGGAGGTTTGGGTGTTTTCTTGGCTAATATTACTAGTGGTTTAGAAGTTGATCATACTTATTATTATAGAGCTTGTGCCGAAACTTCTAATACTACATATTGCGGAGAACAAAAGAGTTTTTTTACTGCTATGCGTAAACCTGATGTAAGTACTGTTGATATTACAGATGTTGATTATACTTCTATGAAAACGGGAGGAATTATCATAAATAACGGCGGAAGTGATATTACAAAAAAAGGAGTTTGTTGGAGTGATTGGGGGGTTCCAACAATTGCTGATGATAATTGTTCAGATAATGGAACGGGATCTGACTCATTTACCTATACTATGAATAATCTTTTAGAAGGAACTATTTATTACGTTCGTGCTTATGCTACAAATGTGAAAGGTACCGGTTATGGGCAGTTAGCCACCACTACTACATTGGGAGGGGTTTGTTTTGGTAAGGTTTTTGGAGAGAGTCCTAATCCTAGTGGTCAAGCTTTAAGTTGTTCGGTTAAAGAAGGGAGTTGCGATGTTAATGAAATTTCTGTTTTAAAAATGTCAGCCAAAAACAATGCTCATGCTGAAATATCGAGCAGGCATCTTTATAATTATTTTGTTTGCTGCAGTGGGAATGAATTGGGGATAGATTGTAATGGCAAATTTGCTACTTTCTTAAAATTATCCGGAGTAACTAATGCTCATGTTGAGAAAGGAACTCAGACAACTTATGGCACTTCTGCTTGTTTATCAACAATTTATGGTGCTGGATCTAGGCCTAGTACGATAAATTGTATTTATGATACTGCTTGTTCTGGATTGTATACTTGTTTGGCTTCAATTTCCGGATATACCAATGCTCATATAGGAGATTGCGATGCTTATCCGACAAAAGTTTGTTGTGCCAATATTTGTCCGTAGTTAATATTTAAAAATCAAATTAAAATAATATTAAATAGTCGGAAAAAATGATATAATTAATAAAAGTACAAACCTTATTAAAAATTTTTAATCAGGTTTTAAAAGATATGAAAAATTTGGTAAAAAATAAAATGAAAAAAATTAGTTTATTAGTTTTAACTGTAATGTTGTTGGGTGGAATTACTTTTTCGATTATTCAAGTTGTTTTTGCTGCCGATAAACCAAATCCTGGTCATTCTTGGTCTGAATTGGAGTGTGGAACTAATCTTTGTATTAGTACCTCAACCGGTCTTGTTGGTATTGGAACAATAACACCGAATTCAAAATTACAGGTAGATGGCAGAGTTGATAGTTCTAGGGATTCTCTTTCTACTAAATCTAATTCAGGTACTTATTCAGCCTTATATGCCGAACAATCAAATTCTAGTGGTTATGCGGGATATTTTTCTGGTAAAGTTGGTATCACTACTAATTTGACTGTTGGTAGTTTGTCCAACTGTTTACATCTTAAAGCTAGTGCAACTGGTCTTTTAGAGTGTGATAATGTTGGCTATTTGACCGAAGAATTAGATCCTAAAGTTGGTACTATAACCAACGACAAGTGGTGCACTTCTGATGGGACAAAAGTTAATTGTACTTCTGATGCGCCAGTTGGGGGAGTGACTTCTGTTAAAAATCATACTGGCGATAGCACTTTAAATATTTTTCCAACAGAAGGAGAAGTGCGTGCTTCAATTAATTTAGATAATTCAAATACTTGGACGGGAGTTACAACAATGAATAATGAATTAAATCACAGTGCTGAAAATCCTTTTTTTATAAATTCTAATAATGGTTTGCAATTAAGAATTAATGCAAATGGCGGTACAGATATATTTAAGATTAATAATAGTAGTAATAATCCGATATTTTCAGTTGATAATAATGGAAATACAATAATTGGCAGTAATGGAACAGGTAAGCTTACTGTTGGGATTATTGATCCAGTTTTTGATATTGGAGGAAACAAATATTCTACATATGTACCTAGTATGACAGGAGTAAAGGAAGAAACAGTGGGAGTTGTTAACCCAATAGAAGGGAAATATATTATTGATTTTAATAATCTAAAAGAAGGTTCAGATTTTTGGCTTTTTTATCGGGTTACTGACTTTGGAGAAAACTGGGATAAATTAGTGGTCTTTGTAAGTGGTGAGGGGTCAGGGAAGGTATGGTATAGAAAAAACTTATTAGAAAATCAACTTGTTTTTTATAGTGAAAACTCTATTCCTATTTCTTATCGTTTAACTGCTCCAAGATTTGATTGGCAGAGTTGGTTAAATGTGTCTAAAGATGGATCTGTGCAGGGATTGGCTGTTGGGGAAGTTGTGAATAATCAATATGTAAAAAATATTGAGATAAATTCTCAGTCTTTGGATATTTTTAGTCAAGTAGAAAAAGATTTATTTGAAGAATTTACACAAAAAGTAAAACAATCTTTAGCTTATTTAGGAATATCTTTTGAAAACGAAATTATTAAATTAAGAGAATTGGTTGTTAATATGGTTAGAACAGACGATATTGAAATTAAAGGAAAAATTCAACTTCAAGATCAAACTACAGGTGATATTTATTGCACTTGGATTGATCGGGGTGAATGGGTGAAAATAAAAGGAAGATGTGATAACGTTTCTGCAAGTGTTGATAATAAATAGGAAAACACTATCGATAAAATATTTTTTTAAGTTATACACATTTTATCTATTGATTAAAAAGTGATAAATTATTAAAATAAGTATAATGAATAAGAAATCTCGTTTAATTTTTGTTTTAATTGGAGTTATTATCGTTTTAATTTTGATTTCAGGATTTGTTTTAAATCAAACTATGCGTCAAATAATATCGGATATAATTTTCAAAGGATTATTTATGTCTAAAGTTTCTCAAGAGCCGGTAACAACAACTACAGAGGTTATTGTTATAGGGGGAGAACCTGAATCGCCATCCGTGCCCGTTATATGTTCTCCGGTTGATTCTGGTGCCCAAACTTATAGCGTCTCAACAAAAAATAATCCCTTGATGACGCAAGTGGATATAAATCCTCTTGATGTTAAAATATCCGCCAGTCAGACCGTGAGCGTAAAAATTCGGGAAACAAATGAAAAGCCGATTACTGAAGTATCAGGTATTATAGTCACAGACAACCAAACTCTTCCTTTTGTTTTTGTTCTCGTTAGCGGTACGGACATAAATGGCACCTGGCAGGGTTCTTGGTTAAACCGAGACAGTTATTGCCAAACCTATATGTTAACCATTGTTGCAATAAGCGAATCTGGCCAATCCAGGGTTGAGATGGCATTTAAATAAAGGTATAATAATATAATGGCGAATTCTTTTTCAAAACTAATCAACTCTAATATGTGGAAAAAACCTATAACGCTTAGACAGATTTTATTAATATTATTGCTATTATCAATTTTTGTTTTATACATCGTGAATTCGGCATCGAGCATTTATTTTCCAACATCAATTAAAATAAATAATAAGCCGAAGATTAACTTTTCTGGGATTACCCCTCTTGCTCACGGATTACAATCTTACGAAGTTCTGACAAACAGTTCTAAAAGTTTTAAGATAATACAAGTAGATATAGATCCTCTTGATGTTAAAAAAGGTAGGGTTCAAATAGTGACAGTTAAAGTGGAAGATACAAAAAATAATCCTATTACAAAAGCAAATAAAGTTGAAGCTACTGTTTATCAAGATAATACATCCGTTCAGTTTTCTTTTGTTCTTAAAAAAACCGAAGGTCTTGCTTCTTCCACTATCACTACTTGGCAGGGCTCCTGGGAACAAGAAGATTCTCATGATTTTAAATATACAATGACAATAACGGCTAAAACCGCCGGAGACAGTCATTCAATAAATTTATCATTTCGGTAGGGGGATATAACTTAAATAAATTAATAAGGATATGATAAAAGCAAAAAATAGAAAATTATGTTCCGTATTGAAACAGAGTTTTTGGTGCGGGGTTAAAATTTATCAAATTTTCTTTTTAGTATCTTTTTTATTAATTTTATCTTTTTTTATATCGCAGGAAGCAAAAGCCGCCTGCCTCGATGTCCCGTTAAAAGGAACCTTTACGATGGCTACCAGTTGTGTTTTAACTGGAACGGTTAACGGAGCAGATGATGGAGGTGTCTTAGGCGATGGAAACATTATAATACCTTCAGGTATAACCTTGACTATGAGTTCCAATCAAACAATTGTTTGGAGTCCTGGATCCAGTATTATTATTGAAGGAGCTCTTGTTATAAATAAGGCCGGAGGAAATTTAAAAAAGACATATTTATGGTATACAGATTCAGATGATGATCACTTCCCTGATAATTTGGTTATGGTTGCTGCCGATGATGCACCGCCCAATGCTTATCGTCGTTCGAGTAGTCATTTTTCAATTTTAAATAGTGAATGTGGTATAACTACAGTGAATGCAGTGAGTTGTGGTGGCGGACGTTGGCTTGATGGGAATGGTGATTGTGTTTTGACTCCGGAAGGATATTACTCACCTAAATGCGACAATTTGAAATATGCTGCTAGTATAGGATATTACGTGTCAGGCACGGGTAAAGAGGTGCAGACAGAATGTTCTGATGGATCATATACCAATTCTACTGGGCAATCATCTTGCTCTACTTGTTCTGCCGGATACAGTTGTACGGGAGGTACTATGGTTGCTTGTACTGCTGGGAACTATAGTATTTCTCCTTTCACTTCTTGCATTACTTGCACTGCCGGATATCGTTGTGCGGGATCTGCTGATAGAGTTGCTTGTGTCGCTGGAACATATCAGGCCAGCACTGGTCAGTCTACTTGTACTGCCGCCACAGCCGGTTACTATGTATCAACTGCTGGTGCCACCGCACAAACAGCTTGCGGAGGCAATACCGTTTATTGTCCGGGCACAAGCCAGACTGGTACAACTGCTGTTACCTCTGGTTATTATTCCACAGGCGGTACTGCCACTACCCGGACAGGTCAATCTCAATGCACAGCTGGTAATTATTGCGTCAGTGGAGTACAAACAGCGGCCTCAGACGGTTACTATGTGTCAACTGCTGGTGCCACTGCTCAAACAGCTTGCGGAGGCAATACCGTTTATTGTCCGGGCACAAGCCGGACTGCGCCAACTACTGTTACCTCTGGCTATTATTCCACAGGCGGTACTGCCACTACCCGGACAGGTCAATCTCAATGCACAGCTGGTAATTATTGCGTCAGTGGAGTACAAACAGCGGCCTCAGCCGGTTACTATGTGTCAACTGCTGGTGCCACTGGTCAATTTGCTTGCGCCGCCGGTTACTACCAGCCTAGTACAGGACAAAGTAGTTGCTTACAGTGTGGTACATGTACGTACAGCTATGCTGCCGCTGTAGCCTGCATTAGTGCTGGCGCTGGCAATACTGGCTTCAATTGTACTGCTGCTCATTACCGATGTACAGCTGACAACCTTTGTACAGCGCCTTACGGCGATACAACATGTATACCCAACACGATGAAAGGGTGCAACGATGCTTGTTCTAAAGCTGGGATTCCTTCTTGTATTGCTGCCCGCGACTGCTTTATATATGACAGTTACTGTAACACGGTGATTTGCAGCTATTTTGGTCCGTGCGTTGGTGGTAATCCGAACCAAACTGATTATCCATGCGATACAAAAAACTCTGAGATTATGTGTGAAACGCCAGCTCAGAATATGGCTGCTCTCAGGTGCATATGTGGCAATTATTTATATCCATAATCTGATTACTAAATTAGTATTTTGGGATTTTGTTGTTCAAGGGTTAACCCTTGCTAAAGTGGATTATGTACTTCTGATTAAATATTTAAAGTTTTAATCTTTTTTATCGGTTATTTTTCTCTCCATATTGATAATTATTTTTTTCAGTTTATAGATAAAAGTGGTTAATTCTTCTATCTTGGTTAGTATCTGTTTTTGTCGGTATTGAACGGAAAATTCCGTTAATTCTGAAGAATAGAAAGATTGTTTCAATCCAGTTTTATTCTTTGTTTTCTTTAGTTTTTTAGATTTTCCACTTTTTTTTGATGTATATTTCTCATAAATTTTAATAAGAGACTTAAGTCTCAGTTGTTTTAATAGTTCATTGGTTATAGTTAAATTGTTTTGTTTACTATTGACTTCTTTATTTCGGCCGATATATCGTCTCAATCGTGAACGGATAAAACTATCAAGTTCTTCAAAAATTTGTTTAGCTTGAGCTAATTTGTAATAATGGCCGAAACCCAAAATTTGGTTGTTTAATTGTTTAATTATGGCCGTTGTTGATTTTTTTCGAGTTAAATAAGTGAATTTTTTAATATTTTGTTTAAATCTTTCTATTTTTTCTTGGGAAATTCTAATATAGCCAGCGTAAAATTCAAATCCTAAAAAATTAACCTTATCCTGATGGAATTTTCCTGAGCTTAATTTTTGAATGTTAATTGATAATTCAAGTTTATTTAATATTGGAGAAATAGTGTTTTTTAGTAATAAATCTGTCTGTTCCCGGGTTTTACAAAAGATTAAATAATCATCGGTAAATCTTAAAAAAGGAACAGATAAATTTAAATCTAACTTAAGAAGATATATTCCGGCTAAAAAATAAGAAAGAGGACTACCGATAGCTAATCCCTGATTATTATAAGGTGAAGATTGAAGAAATTGAGGCAGATCTTTTTTAAGAATATACTTAAATCTTCTGGAGACTGCTTTCATGGTCAGTTGCTGATAATTTGATTTAATTTCAGATAAAAGGATAGAATGATTAATAGAAGGAAAATATTTATTAATATCAAACCGTAGAAAATAAGGATGATTTTTGGAAACTTGACGGATAAATTTGAGATAAAAACGAGGATCCTGTAAAATCAAATAATGGTAAGGGAACTTATTTTTTAAAGATGGGCGGAATTTACGGCGTAGAAAACGATAAAGAGCATAATAATCATTTTTTTCGTTGATTTTAAAATAAGGAAGATAATTTTTATTAATCATATGTTTAAATTAATTTTATTATAATTTATTTTTTAGAAAATGGTTAAATTAAAAATCATTCTTATTTTTATTTTAGATGTATTAATTTTTTTCGGAGCTTTAGCTTTAACTTTATTAATTCGTTACGGCTATAATTCTTTTGAGTGGTTTTTTTTCAGACATCTTCCAATTTTCACTATTTTGTTTTTTTTGTGGGCAGGTGTTTATTATCTGTCAGATCTTTATCAATTTAGAGTTTTTAAAAATAAAATTACTTTCTTGGGTAATTTTTTTTTGGCATCGGCAACTTCTTTGTTAATTTCTGTTGTCATTTTTTATTTTTTTGGTGGTTTTTTCCAAATTACTCCCAAGATTAATCTTTTAATCTTTTCAGTTATTTTTTTATTTTTTGATTATTGGGCTCGTATTTTTTTAAATCAGGTATTTTTTATTAAACAAAGAACAGCTATTTTATTTATAGGAGAGTCTCTATCCACTTCATATTTAATTAATGATTTAAAATCTAATCCTCAGCTTGGTTATGATGTTGTTTCTTTAATTAAAGAAAACGAGATAAATCCTGAGAGTTTGAAACAGTTGATTTACGAGAAACCAAAAATAGAAATAGTTATTATTTCTTTGTCGTTAAAGAATAGCGAAGAGCTTTCTAAACAGATCTATTCTTTATCTAAAAATATTAAAGTAGTTTATTTTAGAGATTTTTTTGAGATGGTTTATCAAAAGGAACCTTTGGAATTATTGGATGATGTTTGGTTTATTGAAAAACTTAGACATTATTCGTTCTTTGATGTATTTAAAAGAGTTTTTGATATTTCACTCGCTTTTATTTTATTAGTTGTTTTTTCACCGATAATTTTAATATGCGCTTTTCTCATTAAAATTTCTTCGCCTGGTTCAATATTTTTTAAACAAAAAGTATTTGGCCGGAATAATAAAGTTTTTATTTTATATAAATTAAGGACTATGAAGGAAGGAAGTGAATATCCTTTATGGACAACTCCGGGAGATAAGAGAGTTACAAAAATTGGTAGAATTCTACGTCCTTCTCATTTAGACGAGTTTCCTCAGCTATATAATATTCTAAGAGGAGATCTTTCTTTTGCTGGTCCGAGGCCGGAAAGAATAGAACTGGCTAAGATATTTGAAGAAAAGTTACCTTATTATAATATCCGTCGTCTTGTAAAGCCAGGTCTTACTGGTTGGGCTCAGATTAACTATAAGCCTAGTGCTTCCATAGAAGAAGCTTCTGAAAAGTTGAAATACGATTTTTATTATTTAAAAAATCGTTCTTTTTTGTTAGACTTATTTATTATATTAAAAACAACTAAGCTGCTTATTATTTCTCCAAAATAAATATGAAAGTTCTGGTAACCGGGGCGGCGGGTTATATCGGTAAAATATTGGTAAAAAAATTAATTCAAAATCAAAACATTGATGCAGTTTTTGCTTTAGATAAAAAAGGAAAACCGAAAGATTTTGAAAATTTAAAAGTTAATTATTTTCAGCTTGATTTAGCTAGAGATGCTTGGGAAGAAAAACTTCCTAATATTCCAGATGTTATAATTCATCTTGCTTTTGATATCAGAACTCCATATGGAAAGAGAAAGGATCAAGAATTTAATAATTTATTTTCGATGGAACGTGTTTTAGGATACTGTTCTAATAAAAAAGTAAGCAGATTGATTTATTCTAGTAGCGTATCTGCTTATGGTGCCAGAAAAGAGAACATCGGTAAATTTTTAAAAGAGGATTCTCAACTTACTGAAAATGAATATCCCTATGGTGATCAGAAGAAAAAAATTGAAGAAATATTAAAAGAAAAGAAGATATCTACTCAGATTTTTGTATTAAGACTTGCTAGTGTTAATGGGCCAGAGGGTGAAAAAAGAAAAGGATTCGGTTTATTAAATTTTATTAAACATATCTTTCCAATCTTACCCGTTATTAATAATACTTGGACAAGGCAATATTTGCACGAAGAAGATGCTTTAAGAGTTATAGATTTTCTTATTTTTAAAGAGACAAAAGATCAATTTAATGTTTTTAATATAGCGCTTTCTGATTTTTTGACAATTTCAAAAATGGCCAAGTTAATTAATAAGAAAATAATAAAAATTCCTGTTTGGATTATTAAGCCAATTTTCTTTTTAGTTTGGCATTTGACTTTTGGACGTGTTTCTACTCCTAAGGGAAGTGAGAGATTTTTTACTTATCCGATCAATGTTAATGGATCAAAAATTGAAAATTTAGGATTTAATTATAAATATAGTTTAGAAGAAGCTTTTTTAGGAAGAGATGTCAATTAATTTTTATTTAGAGGTATAGGGATTCGTCAGACTATTTTTATGAATATTTTTTGGTTAGTGGTAATATAAAGAATAAGCTGTTTTTTTAAAGTTGATTTTAATTATTGATGCGGTAATAGTTTTTATTTTTAATTATTTATGAATATAACTTTAATATCTTTGTATTCAGTTTTTACGGCCATAGGATTGAGAATCATATCCTCTTCTTTAAAGATGGCTGGGCATAATGTTAGGTTAGTATTTATGCCTAAGGAAGCAGATTTAATTTTTGATAAAGGATTCAGATTCCGTTATCTTCCGGAAAAAATTAGCAAGGAATACGATGAGAAAACGATAAATTCATTGCTTGAATTATTAAAAAAATCTGATTTAATTGGGATGTCTTTATCTACTAATTTTTTTGAAGCTGCTACTCAAGTTACAAAAGCTATTAAGAAAGAGTTAAATATTCCAATAGTTTGGGGTGGGATACATCCGACCGTAAGTCCGGAAGAATGCTTAGAATACGCTGATTTTGTATGTCGGGGAGAAGGAGAAGAGGCGATGGTGGAATTAGCGGAAAAAATTGAAAAGAAAGAAGATTACTATAATGTTAAAAATATTTGCTTTAAAGATAATAAAGGAAACTTTGTTATTAACCCTGTTCGTCCACTTATTCAGGACTTAGACTCTATTCCTTTTCAAGACTTTGATTTTAAAAATCAATATGTGATTACTAAAGGGGAAAGTCATAAAATTAATGAGAAAATTATATTAGATGATAATATATGGCCGTTCAATAGAGAAGATTCTCCAATATACCGGATTATGTTCACTCGAGGATGTCTTTTTGGTTGCACTTATTGCTGTAACAATTTTATTAATAATTTATACTCTGGTCAAAAAATATTTAGGAAGAGAAGCGTTGATAATGTAATTGAGGAATTAAAAATGGTAAAGAATAATTTATCTTTTATAAACTTTATAATGTTTTCTGATGATAATTTTTTAGGTTTATCTTTAGAAGAAATTAAGGAATTTTCAGAAAAATATAAGAAATATATAAAGATACCTTTTTGTCTTTCTGGAGTTCATCCAACCATAGTCGATAGGGAAAAGTTTAAATATCTTACTGATGCAGGCCTTAGTGGGATACGGATGGGTATACAGTCCGGGAATGACAGAATTAAAAAAATGTATAAACGATATTATTCTAATTCTAAATTAAAAGAGTCTTGTGAAATACTTAATGAGTTTAAAGATAAAATTGTGGTTAAGCATTATGATTTGATTTTAGGTAATCCCTGGGAAACTGAAGATGATTTAATTAAGACTTTGATGCTTTTGAGTAGTCTTCCTGTGCCATATGAATTAGTTTTATTTTTTTTAACTTTTTTCCCCGGAACAGAACTTTATGATTTAGCAAAGAAGGATGGATTTATTGGGAATGAATTGGAAAATGTTTATCGGAAAAATTATTGGGAATATCCTTCCGGATCAATATCGTATGTAAATAAGCTGTTTGTTTTATTAAAAAATTCGGCTGAATTAGGAGTAAAAATATCTCCAAAGATAATGTTTCTATTAACTAATAGAGTTTTTAGAAGGTTAGGATTAAGTTTATTATTATATTATTTTCTTGTTTTTAGGGTAATATTGGTGAAGTTGTATAGAAAACCGGTAACGAATTTTTAAATATAATTTAGAATAATACTTTTTAAAGAAAGATGCTAATTAAATTTTTATTTAAAAACTTAGGGGTTCGTCAGACTATTTTAAAGAATACTTTTTGGTTGGTAGTGGCAGAAGGAATAAGTCGTTTTTTAAAGTTGATTTTAATTATTAATGTGGCACGAATTTTAGGAGCTACTGAATACGGAAAAATTGCCTTTGCTTTATCTTTTGTTTCTATTTTCGCCCTTTTTTCAGATTTTGGGATATCTTCTATTGCTACAAGAGAGTTATCTAAGGAGAAAGAAAGTGAAAATGAATATTCGGCTATCTTTTCTTTAAAGATGATTTTAAGTCTTGCGGCCTTTCTTATGATAATAATTGGTTCTTTTTTTATTACTCAAGATATAATAATTCAGAAACTTATCGTAATCCTAGCTATTTATACTATTACTACTAGCTTTAGTGAAATTATTTATGCTTTTTTTAGAGCTCGTCAAATAATGGAATATGAGGCGTTGGCAAGAATTATTCAAGCCGTATTAGTAACTGGCTCAGGGTTTTTTATTATTTCAAAATTTGCTTCTATTGTAAATTTAGGGCTTAGTTATTTATTTGCTGGTTCATTTGCTTCGATTGTTCTTTTATTTTTTTTCTATTTCAAGGTTTATTCTTTAAGATTTTCATTTCAAAAATTAGTTTGGGTGAAATATCTTTCTATGTCTTGGCCTTTGGGATTGGGAACGGTTTTCGGTTCGGTTCCCATCGTTATTGGCGTTGTAATAATGGGATATTTTCGTCTAATTACCGAAGTCGGCTTATATAGTGCAGCAGGTAAAATTATTAATGTTCTTTTAATTCCTTCTATTATAATAGCTCAGAGCTTTTATCCGATGCTAAGCAAGTCTTTTAAAGAATCGAAAGAAGTGCTTCAAAGGGTTTGGAATTATCAAATAGAATTAAGGATGTTTATTTTAGTTCCCTTGGTAGCCGGGGCAATGGTACTTGCCCCAAAAATTATTAATTTTATCTATGGTTCGGATTTTATTCTTTCTGCTGTTGTTCTTCAAATTTTAATACCAGTGGTTGGATTTAACTATCTCAATAATATTTTTTCTCAAATTTTAGTGATTATTAACGAGCAGAGAAAAACAGTTATAGTTGTTTTTTGTGGAGCAATAGTTAGTATTATTTTAAACTTGATTTTAATCCCTAGATTTAGTCTTTATGGGGTAGCTTTAAGTACATTTATTGCCGTTGTTTTAGATTTTTTATTGCTTTTTGGATTTACTTTAAAGCTAGCCCCTGTTAAAATATTAAATTCGAAAATTTCATTAAATTTTGTCGGTTATGTTTTTGCCAGTATTTTGATGTTTTTTGTGTTGTCCTGTCCCAAAATTTATAATCTTAATATTTTTATATCAATTTTAGTAGGCGGTTTAACCTATTTGGTTGTCGTCTTTATATATAGAAAACTTACGAAATCTATATTCGTTTATTAATGTTTATTTTTAATAAATTTTTGGTTCTTTTTCTTTCAAAGATTTATTAAAAACATTTGTTATAGTCGATTTTAGAAATTGAGGAACGGCTTCTATTAGCTCAGGAGTGTATTTGAAAGTAAGTAGTTTTTCAGTAAATAATATTAAAATTTGAGAGAAAGATATTTTAAATAATAGACTGTAAAAGTTTTTTATGAGTTGAAAATGGCGGTAGAAAAAACTAATTTGTTTTTTTCTAATTGTTGGTAGAGATAAAACTTGATAAAAATTATCTTTCGACACCTCCATCATTTCGTTTTTTATAAAGCCTTTTTGTAAGCACGTATTATATAGCTCAGTTCCTTTAAATGGATAATAAATACACGTTATTGCTATGTCAGGAGATATTTTAGCGTTAAGCTTAATAGTGTCTAATATTTCTTTTGCTCCCTCGCTAGGCAATCCCATTATATTATACGTTATAGTTTTTATTTTTGATTTTTTAATTATTTTAAACGCGTTTTCAATTTGTTTAATTGTTGTATTTTTTTGTAAAACTTCTTTTAGAATAAAGTTATTTCCAGACTCAATGGATATTTTTAAAAAAATTATTCCAGCTTTTTTTAGTGAAGAAAGTATTTCTTTATCAATTAAATCAGCGTGGATATTTACAGATAAAATAGGGAGAGTCACTTCTTTTTGATAAATTTGAGAAAACTGTTCTATCCATTCTTTTGTTTTTTCTTTGCTGCTAGAAATTAGATAATCTTCAAGGCGGATATATTTTACAAAAGGATATTGTTTAATAACTTCTTTTATTTCGTTAAGTGCTGATCGAGGGGAGCGATGTCTGATATAATTTTGAGGATTTGGATAAATTTTACGTAAAGCGGGGGCACAACAATAGGTACAGTTATAAGGGCACCCTCTAAAAAAGCTAAAAGTAGCGATTTCTTTTTGATAAATATTTTGATAATCGAAAATTTCTCGATCTGGGAAAGGAATACTATCGAGATTTGTTATACATGGTCTGACTTTATTTCTATAGATCTTTCCATTTTTTTTTATCCAAATACTTTTAATATTTGTAATGTCTTTGTTTTTTTCCATTTTATCGCAAAGTTCTAAAAGAGCCTCTTCTCCTTCTCCTATACAAATCATATCGATGTTTTTGTCTTTTAAAACTTCTTCAGGACAAAGAGTTGGATGAGAATTACCACAAATAATCGGTGTTTTACTTATTTTTTTTGCTGCTGCAGCATACTTTTGGACAAGAGGAAATAGGAAAGTTGTAGAGGAAAAGGCGATTAGGTCAGGTTTTAAAGTTTTTAATTTTTCTTGGAAATCACTAGAGGAAATCTCTTTAGTGATATGAATAAGGCTGGTGTGGTGTCCACCTTTCTTTAAAACAGCAGATAAAGACGCAATGCCGTGGCCGAAAGAACCACCATTATAATTAAAAAAATCCCAGTGCAGAAAAAGATCTGGAAAAACGAAAGTAATTTTCATATACAAACTAATCTTATTTATAGAATATTCTTTTTTTATTCATTTTCGTGTTGGATATGTGGGAATGGAGAAATTATTTTAATTTTAGTTTTAATTTAGAATATCTTAGAAAGAAATTAAGCCATGAAAATAGATTTATTCGGATAAATATAGCAGCGGAGGTAAAAATAGGAATAAAAAATAGATTACCTAATAAATTTGTTTTTAAAAATGGTAATCCCATTGCGTAGCAGTAGATTAAACCTTGCCAAGTGTAGGGATACATATTAGATAACAGCCACCAGCCAAAATTAGTATAGAAGTAGAAAAATAAAGAAGATATTATTCCCATTCCTGTTATTTCTGCGATAAAGCGATAGTGAGAAGTTTTTCTATTTCTCAAAAGCCAGCCGAAAATTCCAATAATAGCAAAAGATGACCACGTGAATATTAAAATAAAATTATTACCAATATACATATCAGTTATGGCAATAATACTTAAGGGAACAACGAAAGTAAAAATTCCTCCCAATAAAGCTCCTGCTATTAAAGCGAAAGCAGTAATTATTTCTAAATTAGGGGTTTTAACAAATTCAACCATTAAAAGTCTTAAAATTACACCAAAAGAAATTAAAATAAAAGCCACTAATAATTTATTTTTGTTCATAAATTTTAATATTAAAATGAAACAAGTTCAAACCTCCATTCAACTGTATCGCCGTTGTTTACTTCTTTTTTGTCAGCCGCTACTTCGCTCAAGTTGTCATTAACCCAATATTGCCACCATTTGTTATCAGTTCCTCCTTCCAAATCATCAATACTTTTAACAAAAATACCCATTTCAGGATAAACAGTTGTTTCTGTTTTAAAGCCTTCCTTTTTAGATAATTCTTCCAACAAAGAAAAAACGGTTGAAACATTAGAAATTTCTATCTCATATTCTTTAATGTTTCCTTCTCCTTTATTAATTATATACGTAACTCCTTTTTGTTCAATCGCCGGTAGTTGAGGCTTTAATGTTCTTAGTTGGTAATTATTATAAACTAACCAACTGCCTAAGGTGACTAGGATTAATACAATTAAAGAGGTAATTATAAATAAAAAACTTTTTTTATTTTTGTTTAATTTAGCTTTAAACATGCTATTATTTTATTAAATTTTAAAATTATTGTCAAATTTTATTTTTTCGGTATTTTTATTATAAAAATTTAATTATTAAAATTTTTCCATCCAAGTTTAATCAATTTGTCTATTATAAGTTCATTTGTTTTTTTAGAATCTTTTTTTAAAAATTGACTGATATTTTTTAATCGGTCTTTTATTTTTATATAATTTTTTTCTAAAGTGTTAAATTTATCAATTATTTTATCTGCATTCATTTCTTCGGTATTAATTATATAATCAAAAAGCTCAGTTTTTTTTATAAAACCCATGAATTTATGTTCGTAGGAAATAGTGATAAATGGCACATTCATTTTAATAGCCCATAAGGAAGGGTGATATCTCATACTTATTAAACAGAATAATTTAGAAATTATTATTTGTTGTCCAAAAGAGTCTATATTTGAAGGAAGAATAAAAATTCGTTCTTGATTTAAGTTACTGATATCTTTCAATAAAGACATTTCATTAGTCTTTATTTCGTTAATCCATTGAGGGATTAATAATATTTGGTAGCCTTTTTTAATTAAATAGTCAGTGGTGATTAACCAATGGTTCTTAATATTTAGAGCTAGTTTAGGGTAATTTCTATAAATAGGGTGCCATAGAAGATCGGTTACAACTATACCTATAGTTTTTTTATTTTTCAGTATTCGTAATATGTTCGAAAGGTCATCATATTTTGTTAAATAGTTTTTAGGTATATCGTTTTGTAAAGCGGAATCTGAAGTTACAAAAGATTCTAGTCCTAGTTGTGTTTTTAGATATTCAGCCGAAATTGGCTCTCTGATAATTATAAGATCAATTTTTTTTAATATAAATTTTCGGAGAAGATTTTTAATTTTTCCTTGAAATGGTCCCACTGATGGAGCATAGAAGAAAATAGGTTTTTTCTTTAATATTTTAACTATTAAAAGGCGCCATAAGTGTAAAAAATCAAGATTCACAATGGCTCGACTCCGGTATATGTCACCAATAAAAGGCCCATCAGGAGCGTGAATGACTATATCTGCTTCTTTTATTGATTTTAAGAATTCTCTTCCTGTTTTAGTAAATGATAGTTTCCCAAAAGATAATAGTATTAATAAAAAATCTAATAATATTATAATTATATCTTCGTGACTTAAAGAGGGATAATTCCCTGTTACTGCTGCCAGTTCGCTTTGTTTATTTTTAAAATAAGGATATGGTTTTATTATTTCTATGTTATTATAAGGAAATTGCGTAATTTCTTTGCGCATTATCATTATTTTCATTTTTTTAACCGGTAATTTATATCTAAGAGAGTCTATCATCGCTCTTACTGCAGATTCGCTTCCTCGACACTCCCAGTAGGCATGTAAAATTAGAATATTTAGACCTTTATTATTTTTTTTGATCATGTATTTTATATTTATAATAGCAAACACTCATAGCGAATCAAATTTTTTTGATATTTGAATTTTAAAAATTGATTTTTAGTCAAATTTCCGTTAAAATATAAAAATTAATTTATATTTATCTATGTGTAAGCATTCAAGTTTATCATAATGTTTTGCTTAATTTCCGGGATATACAGAGAGATTTATTGGGATAATTATTAAAAAATATGGGGGAACATTCTTTATAAAAAAATTACCCAATAAAGAATGATTTTTTTGAAATAAATATATAAAAATAAAGACAGCAAACAAAAGATCTATCAATTTTTATAAGATAATAATATTTGTAGAAAAGATATCTTTATTTAATGGTTAGTTTTAGCAAAGTTTTTAAGGGATTATTTTAATCTTTAAATTGTTTAAGTATAAAATCTAATTATTTAATAAAAATGTTTAATAGGGTTATAAAATATATAAAAAATGTCATAAAAAAAAATCACAACACAAGAGAAGGTGGGATTAATATTATATTAGGACTAACTTATGCTTGCCAATGTGATTGTGTCCATTGCGGAATGGCAATTTATGATAAAAATATTTCTGCTGAGCTAAATACTGCCGACTGGCTAAAAATAATAAATGGTTTTCCTACTAAGATAGTAAAATCTATTATTTTTTTTGGGGGAGAACCTACTTTAAGAAATGATTTGCTTAAATTGATTAGCACAGCGAAACAAAAGGGGTTTCAAACCACAATCGATACGAATGGTTATTTGCTAACAGATGATTTTGTAAAAAAATTAAAAAATATCGGCTTAGATTTATGCGAGGTAAGCATAGATAGTTTAAATCCTGGAATCCACGATGGTCTGCGAAAGCTTGAAGGTATTTTTGAAATAGCTCAACTAGGTATAAAAAATTGTAAAGTTAATAATTTAGATTTTTGTATATCGACTTATGCTACTAAAAATAATATTAAAAATGGGGAATTAAAAAAAATAATTGATTGGGCAAGAAAACTAGGTGCAATATATGTCCGAGTATTATCGCCGATATTAATAGGAAGATGGTTAAACAAAAATAGTTTTAAGCTTAATAGTCTCGAAAAAAAAGCTTTAAATAATATCTTGGATGGTAGATTCGCGTTTTCAGAAGAAAAGGATTGTATTAGTATAAACAGACAAATGATATATATTTCTCCTTATGGAGAGGTGCAGCCGTGTCCATATATACCATTTACTTTTGGTAACATTAACAGAGAATCAATTGAAAATATTATTGATAAAATGTTTAAGCACTCCATGTATAAAATAAAAACAAGCGAATGTTTAATGAATAATGAAAAATTCCGAAAAAATTATATTAAAAATTTAAAAACTATTCAGAAATTTCCTATTGATTTGAGTTAAGAATAAAATTATGAAAGTAACTTTTATTTCCCCATCAATGTATGTTGCTGCTCCAGGAATAAGAATGATTTCGTCATGCTTAAAAAGGGCTGGCCACGAGACAAAAATAATATTTATAAAAACAGAACTTGGCAAACGGTGTGATGAGAAAACAGCAGATTTAGTGGTTAAATTAGCGGCTGAGTCTGATTTAATTGGTATTTCTTTGACAACAAATTTTTTTGAAATTTCTGCTCAAATTACTCAAAAGATAAAAAAAGAGCTAAAAACACCTGTAATTTGGGGTGGTATACATCCAACCGTAAGTCCGGAAGAATGCTTAGAATACGCTGATTTTGTATGTCGGGGAGAAGGAGAAGAGGCGATTGTAGAGCTAGTCGAAAGAATTGAAAAAAATAAAAATGATTATAGTATCAAAAATATTTATTTTAAAGATAATGCTGGAAATATAATTAGAAATCTTCTCAGGCCACTCATACAAGATTTGGATTCCTTGCCGTTCTTAGATTATGATTTGAAAAATCAATATATTATTGTTGACGGTAATAGTTATAGAATGGACGACCCTGCTGTAATACAGTTTTGGGACGGAAATGATTATAATGGTCACACCTATACAACTCTTATTACAAGAGGATGTCCGCTTAGTTGTGCATACTGTTGTAATAATACTTTAAATAATTTATATCATGGACAAAAAATTTTTAGAGTAAGAAGTGTGGACAATGTAATTGAAGAAATAAAAAGAGTTAAAAAAAATCTTTTATTTGTGGAATGTATATTTTTTAATGATGATCATTTCCTGGGTTTATCAGTAGAATATCTTAAAGAATTTTCTGAAAAATATAAAAAATATATTGGTTTACCAATGATAATTGTTGGTGTTCATCCTTCTGCTGTAGACGAAAAAAAAATGGATTATATTACCAAAGCAGGTGATATAAAATTTTTAGCAATGGGTATACAAGCGGCTAGTGAAAGAATAAAAAAAATATTTAAAAGAAATTATCCAAATAGCGACGTCATAAAAGCAGCTAGTATAATAAATAAATTTAAAGATAAAATAGGGATTATTTGTTTTGAAGTTATATTAGACAATCCGTGGGAAACAGAGAAAGATATAATTGAAACATTAATGCTTTTAAGTAGATTGCCTGCGCCATATTCTATGAATATATTTTCTTTGACTCTTTACCCGGGTACAGAATTATATGAATTGGCAAAAAAAGAAAATCTAATTAAAAATGAAAGAGGAGAAATTTATCAAAAAGATTTCGTAATTACTCGACAAAATACATATCTTAATAAGTTATTTTTTTTAGTAAGAGAATATGGTTTAAGTGATAAACCGATTTCTCCAATTTTAATGATTGTTTTAACTAATTATTTTTTGAGAAAAGTGAAAATAAGTCAATCGATATATTATATTCTATATAGTTATGTAAAGGGTGGTATTGTATTTAAACTGAGTTTTCCGATAAGGATTATTGCAAAAAAAATTTATAGATATTTTAGAAAAAAATAATAATCAATTATTTAAATATGCCAAAAGTTTCAATAATAATACCAACATATAATAGAGAAAAATTTATAATAGAAACAATACAAAGCGTTTTAAATCAAACAGTTAAAGATCTTGAGATTATTATTGTTGACGATGGGTCAACTGATAATACAAAAGACATTGTTAAAAAATTAATAGAAAAAGATAATCGTATAAAATATTTTTATCAAGAAAATTGTGGCAGGCCAGCCGTACCTCGTAATTTCGGATTTAAAAATTCTATAGGAGAATATGTTGCTTTTTTAGATAGTGACGATATATGGTTTCCCGAAAAGGTAGAAGAACAAATAAAATTATTTGAAAAAGATAAAAACGGAAAATTAGGCTTTGTAGATTGTGGACATATAATTATAGATGAGAATGGAACTGAAATGAAAAAGCACTATAATTTTCATAGTTATCGTGGATATATTTTTCAAGAATTTTTAAGAGATAATCTTATTTTAACTCCAGGAAGTATTCTTATAAAAAGAAGCGTGTTAAATAAACTTGGCTTATTTGATGAAAGATTTAAGTTTATGGATGATTGGGATATGTGGCTAAAAATATCTAAATATTATAATTTTGATTCTGTGGATGAAAACTTGTTTAAATATAGAGTTCATAAAAATAGTTTTACAGTTGGATTGCCACGAAAAAATAAGCAACAAGAAGTTCTTTATATTTTCGAAAAAAATGAAAGTGATTATTATAAATATTTTCCTAAAAAAATTAAAGAGGCTTATATTTTTTATTGCTGGAGTGGAGATATTAAAAAAGGACGAAAACTTATTTCTATGGCCATACATTTGAATCCTTATAATTATAAGAATTATTTTCATTATATTATTTCTCTTTTTGGAAATAATTTTTATGGATTTTCATTGTCTATAGTAGAATTTGTACTTAAATTTAAAAATTTAGTTTTGAATAATAAACCAATTGAAGAAAATGGACTTCGTAGTAAAATTTTTAAAGATGTTCTTAATATAAAAATTTAAAAAAACTATGAAAGTTTTAATTTTAGCTGCCGGAAGAGGAAAGAGAATGGGTAAACTTTGTGAAGAAAATAATAAATGTTTATTTGAAATGGCAGGTCGCCCACTTATTGAATATAGCCTAGATCTTGCTTATCATATTGATTTTTCTGATATTTTTGTTGTAGTAGGATATCAGGCTGAAAAAATAATAAATATTTGTGGTAATAATTACAAAGGTAAGCCAATAAAATATATATATCAGAAGGAACAAAAAGGATTGGTTCATGCTATAGAATGCGCAAAAGAGGAATTGGGAAGAGAAGATTTTATGCTTATGTTGGGCGACGAGCTTATGATAAACCCAAACCTTAATGAAATGATAAATCGTTATTACGAAGATGATCTTTTCTGTTTGTGTGGAGTTTTATTGGTCGAGGATAAAAATTTGATTAAAAAAACTTACGCGGTTATTCAAGGAGAAGACGATAAAATTATTCAATTAATAGAAAAACCTGAAAATGTGATTAATAATCTTATGGGTACGGGATTTTGTATATTTAAAAATGAAATACTTTCTTATATTGATAAAACTTCCATTAATCCGAAAAGAAATGAGAAAGAATTAGTTGATCTTATTCAAACTGCCATAAATGATGGGCGTAAAGTAAAATCATTTCTAATTTGCGAGAAATTTTTTAATATAAATTCTCCTACAGAAATAAACGAAGCAAATTCTTATTTTTTTCATCCATAATATTTTTATAAAACTATTGGAAGTATTATAAGATAAATCAAATTTATTTTTTGTAAATTTAATAATATTTTAAAAAATGAAAATAGGTATTAATCTTTTGCCATATAACGAGTTAGGTGGAATAGCAATATATATCCAACATTTATTAGAAAGTCTGGGAAAATTAGATTATAAAAATAGTTTTTTTATTTTTATTGGGAGAAATACTCTTCCGATTTTTAAATTTAATTACAAAAATTTTTATTATATAGAAACTCCTATTGATTCTTATAGAAAAGTTAAAAGAGTTATATATGAACAATTATTTTTTCCTTTTTTATTAAGAAAATATAAAATTGATCTTCTTTTTAATCCTTCTGTTTCGGGCCCTATTTTTTGGCCTGGGAAAAAAATAAGTACTATTCATGATTGCGCTTATGATATATTTAAAGAATTTGATACTTTTCGAAGTAAGACTTATTTTAAGTTAATGTTTTATGGATCAGTAAAATTTTTTTCAAAAATTATTACAGATTCAGATTTTTCTAAAAAAGAAATAGTGAAATTTTATAAAGTAAATTCTAATAAGATTGAAATTGTTTACGCTGCGACCCCAAAATTACCGACAATAAATGACAAATTCGCCGAAGATACCTTAAATAAATTTAGTATAAAAAAACCTTATTTTTTTTACGTTGGCGGTTGGCGGCCAAGAAAAAATTTACCAGGATTAATTGAGGGTTTTAAGCTTTTTCAAGAAAATAATAAATCAGATTGGTTATTGGTTATTAGTGGTAAAAAAGATAGAAGATTTTTGAATTTAGAAAAAAACATTAGTAAAAATAGATTAGAGAAAGATGTGATTTTAACGGGTACTTTATCTCCTGAAGAAGTGGTAGCTTTATATAAAAAATCAAAAGCTTTAACTTTTCCGTCTTTTTATGAAGGTTTCGGGTTGCCTATTTTAGAGGCTCAAAGCTTAGGGGTGCCAGTTTTAACGTCTAATATATCCTCTATGCCGGAAGTAGCTGGAAAAGGTGCCTTATATGTTAATCCTTATGATATAAGCGATATTGCTAAGGGAATGGAAAAATTAGCTGAAAATAATGACTTGTGTCATGAATTAATACAAAAAGGTTTTGAAAACATTAAAAGATTTTCTTGGGAAGAATCTGTAAAAAAAATATTAAAAATATTCTATGAGGGTTCTTCAAGTCAATAAATTATACTCACCTTGGATTGGGGGAGTAGAAAAAATAGTTCAACAGATTGCAGAGGGCTTAAACAAGAGGGATGTTTTAGATATAGATATTTTATGTTGCCAACCAAAAGGGAAGGGAATAATTGAAGAGAATAATGGAGTAAAGGTTTATAGAGCTTCTAGTTTTGGAATGTTGTGGGGGATGCCTTTTTCTTTTAATTTTTTAAGATTATTTAAAAAAATTTCTCAAATTGTAGATATTATTGATTTGCATCAACCTTTTTTCTTAGGAGACTTGGCTATTTTTATATTTAAACCAAAAGCAAAATTAATTGTTCATTATCATTCGGATATTGTTAGACAAAGATTTTTTGAATTTTTGTTGAGACCAATAATTTTTAACACTTTAAAAAAATCTGATAAGATTATTGTTTCCAATCCAAATATTCTTAAAAATTCTCCTTATTTAAAAAATGTTCAGCAAAAATGTGAAATAATACCTTTTGGAGTTGATTTAGATAATTTTAAGGGAGGGACAGAAGAAGAGATTAAAAAGATAAGGGAGAAATACGGCAAGTTTGTTTTATTTGTCGGGCGTCTTAATTATTACAAAGGGGTAAAATATTTAATTGATGCGATGAAAGGTTTTGAATTAAATTTAGTGATTATCGGAGATGGACCACTAAAAAAAGAATTAAAAAAGAGGGTTGAAAAGTTGAAAATTAATGAAAGAATATTTTTTCTATCTGTATTAAAAAATGAAGATTTAATAAATTTTTATAAAGCTTCTGATTTTTTAGTTTTGCCATCCATTTTTAAAAGTGAAGCTTTTGGAATAGTTTTAATTGAAGCAATGGCGTGCGGGAAACCGATAATTTCTACTGAATTAGGAACTGGTACTTCTTTTGTTAATAAAGACGGAATTACCGGTTTTGTTGTTTTGCCTAGAGATAGTAAATCTTTAAGTAATGTCATAAGAAGGATTATTACAGATGATAAAATCTCACTAGAATTAGGAGAAAATGCTCTTAATAGAGTGAGAGAAATATTTTCTTTAGAGAAGATGTTAAAAAAAACTGTATTGATTTATCAAAATATTTAAACATAAAAGCGATATAATGGATATAGAAAAATGATTCCAGAAAAAATATTAAAATTTAAAAAGCAATTATTTTATATTTTTGGTTTGACAAGGGAAAAGTTTCTTTTGAATATAATTAGGTGTGGTATATATTTATCTTTGATAACTCCCCTTATTTTTTCAAAATATTTTTTCCCACCACCTTTTTCTCCCAATATTTTCTTTAGGTTAGTGGTAGATATTATTTTAATTGCTTATATTGTTTTATTTATTTCCAACCCTAATTATCGGCCAAAATTTAATATTTTAACTATTGTTGTTTCTTTATTTATAGGGATTATTATTTTGACCTCTTTTACTGGAATAAATTTTGAGAAATCCCTTTGGGGGAGTTTTAACAGAATGGGGGGCGTGATAACCTTTATTCACTTTTTCGGTTTCTTTATTATTTTAAGTAGTGTATTTAAAGACAGAAAAGATTGGGAAAGGATTTTTTCATTTTCTATTTTAGTAGGAGTTTTAGTTATTTTTTTAATTTTATTTAGTAGTCAGTTTTCTATTAAAGAAGGAGGAACATTATGGAATTCTTCTTTTCTTGCTTCATATCTTCTTTTTAATATATATTTTGCTTTAATCTTATTTTTAATAAAAAGAGGGATCTGGCGAATTTTTTATGGGGTAAGCATGGTGGTTCTGCTCTCGGCGTTATTTCTTTCTGGTTGTAGTGGAGCAATAGTTTCTTTTTTTATTAGTTTATTTTTGCTGGCTTTGGGTTATTGTATTTTTTTAAAAAGAAAGTTATTAAAATGGTTTATTTTTGGTATTTTACTTGTTTTTATAATTTTTAGTAGTATTTTATTATTTACTAAATCAAATTTTATTAAAAATGAATCTAAAATAATTTTAGAGAATTATTCTCTTCAAGCAAGATTTATTATTTGGAAGATTAGCTGGGAAGGTTGGAAAGAAAAATTTTTATTTGGTTGGGGGCCAGAAAATTTTGATTTGGTTTCTTCAAAATACTTCAATCCCGAATTGGCTATGGCTAAATATGGGAGTAAAGCTGTTTTTGATAGGGCTCATAATATTATTCTTGATATTGGGGTTACATCGGGTATAATTGGAGTTTTGAGTTATTTAACAATTTTTATTACAATCTTTTTTAATCTTTTTAAAAAGCAAAAAGAGTATTTAAAAAAAGATGAATCAGTACTTTTTTTAGGTTTGGCTGTTCTTTTAATTGTTTATTTTATTCAAAATTTACTAGTATTTGATACTGTTAATAGTTATATAATGTTTTTTTTAACTTTAGCGTTTGTTAATTATATTTTGGATAAAAAGAGGTCAAAAGAGTTTGACGGGAAAGAAATTTCTAAAAAATGTATTTATTCTTGGATCGGCGTCATATTGATAATATCTGTAATTTTAATGACATATTTTGGCGATATTCAACCAGCTAGAGCTTCCTTCTATATTAATAAGGCGCTTAATACAACTTTAAAAGAATCGATACCTCTTTTCCAAAAATCTTTTCGGATTCATTTAATGAGTCAATTGAATGGAAGCAAATATTTTTATAGTAAAGTTATACAGTCTCTTTATGGCCCGGTCATGGATAGGGAGGTGATAAAAAATGAACTTAAAATAGTAGAAGAAGAGTTGGAGAAAAATATTAAAAAAAATCCTTTAGATTTTTATTCATATCTTCAATTAGCAGATATTTATAATAATTCTTTCCAATTTACTAGAGATGGGAGAAAACTGATTTTAGCTGAGTCTACTTTAAGAGAAGCTATCTTTTTATCACCTGGAAATCAGCAGGGATATTGGAAATTAGCAGATATTATGTTTTCTCAAGGTAGGTATGAGGAACAATTTGAATTACTTCAGAAAGCCATAGATTTAGAGCCAAATTTAAGTGATTCTCATTGGTATTTAGCGATAGCTTATAAAATGACAGGAGAAGAGGTATTATTTCAAAAAAAATTTGAAGATATAAAAAAAAGACAAACGGAATTAGAAATAGGACAATTAAATAATGAAGCGATAAGTAATTTTTATATAAACCAAAAAGATAAATTTGATATTAGAGTTTATCTTTATCAGTATCTTATAAAAGAAAATCCAACAAAATATTTAACTGATCTTCAAGAATATTTAAAAAGAAACCCGCAAGATCCAGGCGCTATACGTAAGTTGTTTATAGTATATATTCAACTAGGAGAAATAGATAAAGCCAGAAGTTTAAGAGAGAATAATTTAGATTTTGTTACAGAATGGGAAAAAGAATATTCAGCAATAATGTTGCAAAACGCAGAAAATAATTATAAGGAATTTTCAGAGTAACTGTTTTAAATATTATTAATTTGTCAACGAGTTTTCGTATTGTTGTCTTAGGGTAATTATTTTTTTAATATGAGGAGAATTTGTTGAGGGTTGACTTTAACAGTAAGATATTTTGATTAGATTGATTGAAAAAATTGACGTAATAAGTGATGAATAAGGTATTAAATAAAATAAAAAAAAATATAATAGATATTTTGTTGCCTAAAGCATGTACGGTATGCGGAAAAGAGGGAAATTATGTCTGTGAAAAATGTAGTTTATTTCTTTCTGAAGCGCCCACTATTCTTACGGTAAATGGTTTAGAGGAATTGGTTAGCATATGGGAATATGAAGGAGTAATTAGAAATATTATTTTTAAAATTAAATACGAGGGCGTCTTTGATGTGATAAATGAACTTGTTGAAAGGGCTTTTGAGATAAGAGAGCCATATATTCCGGAAGATATTATAATAACTTTTGTGCCGATGTTTAAGAAAAAAGAAAAACGAAGAGGATTTAATCAGGCTGAATTAATTGCTAAAAAGGTTGGAGAAATAACGGGCAGAAAGGTGTTGCCTTTGCTGGAGAAAACAAAAGACACACTTTCTCAAACAGAATTGAATAAAGAAGAAAGAATTATAAATGTTAAGGATAGTTTTGCTTTATTCAGGCCCGATTTAAACAAATCTTTAGCAGAAAAAGTTCTTTTAATAGATGATATTTGGACAAGCGGGGCGACAATGAGAGAATGCTGTAGAATATTAAAAAAGTCAGGAGTGAAAAAGGTTTGGGGTTTCACCCTTGCCCGTACCATATAATTAACTACTAAAGTTAGATTTTAATAAATCTATGGAGGAAGGAAGTATAATAAATATAAAAGATGAAAGGTATCCGGAGTGGTTGAAGAAAATTGGCAAAGAAGCACCAGATAACCTTTATTATAAAGGGAAATGGGAACAAGATATTTTTGATAATTGTTTAGCGGTAGTTGGCTCAAGGCATTTGACTGATTATGGAAGAAAAATAACAGAGATATTGGTAAAAGAGATTGCAAATACGGGCATAACTATAGTTTCTGGGTTTATGTATGGAGGAGATGAAGCAGCTCATAGTGCCACGGTAGAGGTAGGGGGGAGAACAATAGCTGTTATGCCTTGCGGGATAGATATAATACATCCTAAATATCAAGAAGAGCTTTATAATAAAATTTTAAAAAATAAAGGTTTAATTATTTCTGAATTTGAGGGAAATTTTCCACCGGCTAATTGGACTTATCCCAGAAGGAACAGAATAGTGGCCGGTTTATCAAAAGTGATTTTAATAGTTGAAGCGGGATTAAATAGCGGAACATTGATTACGGCAGAATTTGCTAAAAAATTCGGAAGGAAAATATTCATTGCTCAAGGATCTTTAACTAGTGAAGTTTCTAAAGGAACAGCTAAGCTTTTTAAAGAAGGGGCGAGCGTGGTAACTGAAGCTAAAGATATTTTAGATTTTTATAAGGTTGTATCAAATAAATAGAGCGAGTCTTATTGGGTAGATGTAATATATTTAATTTTAAGATATAATGATGATATAAAGAGTTTAAATTATTAAGAACAGTTTAAATGATCTTTAAAGATAGTTTTCAATAGTTTTCATAATTAATATGCAAGTTTTTACAAAGAAAAAAGGTTTTACTTTAATAGAAATATTAGTCGTAATAGCTATTATCGGTATTTTAGCAGGTGTTATTTTAGTATCTTTAGGTAAGGCAAGAAGTAGGGCCAGAGATGCTAAAAGACAGTCAGACATTCAACAAGTGTTAACTGCTCAGGTAATATATTATGGGGATAGTGAGAAATATATGACTGGTGTAGCTACAAGCGGTATTCCGGCAATAGGCACTTATTTAGGTGCTTTTGATGATCCGCAAGCCTTACCTTTAAATGATAAACATTATATTTGGTTGGATAATACCAGTTGTGATCAGTCTTTTTGTGTTTATGCGACGTTAGAGTCTGGGCAGTATTTTGCTGCTTCTGAAAACGGTACGAAGTTATTGGATTTTAATGCCACCCCTACGGACGGTTGTGTTTGTTTTACAGCTTCAGAAGAAAGCGAGGGTGAAGATAATAATAAAGCTAATGGAGAAGCTTGTACTTTGGGAAGCGAATGTGCTTCATCTTTTTGTGTTGACGGATATTGTTGTAATAGTGCCTGTACTGGAAGTATTTGTCAGACGTGCGGAGATTATTCATCTGAAGGAGTAGGTACTTGTGGTTATGTCGACGACAACTCTCAAGATCCGCGTTCTGATTGTGGCACAGCAGGTTGCTTGGTAAGTAAATGTAGTGGAAGTTCATATGCTTGTGTTGCGAGTTCAGTTGCCGCAAATACTAGCGCCATGGTTGGTGGTGATATTGTTTATTGCGATAAGAATGGACGATTATGGACAGAAACTCAATCTGGAGTTTTTAGTTGGGAGAGTGCTTTGACTCAATGTAGCGGCTTAACTTATGCTGGTTTTAATGATTGGGTATTACCTTCATGCGTAAGTCACCTTAAAAATTCGAATTGTATATTATATCAATTTGGAATAGATGCTTGTGGTAGTTATCCTTGTAGTCCAACGGCTTGGGATACGAGAGCTCAAGCTGTTATTTATTGGTCTTCTACTCCTTATAGTAGTGTTTATTCTTGGTATGTATCTTTTAATTCTTCTAGCGTAACCATTTCTTATAAAACATACGGTCAATACGTGCGTTGTGTCCGCGGGAGTTGATTTTTAATTTATTGAAGTATAAGATAATATAATAATAATAATTTTTAAAAAAAATGAAAAATATATTACAAAAAATAATTAAAAGTAGTATTTATTTATTGGTGTTTTTATTGCCAGTTTTTTGGTTACCTTTTACTTTCGAGGTATTTGAATTTAATAAAGAATATTTACTTTTTTTCGTTGCTATAATTGGTTTATTTGCTTGGTTTGCTAAAATGGTGTTTTTTGATAAAGAAGTGAAATTTAAAAAAATACCAATTAATATTTTAGTATTAGTTTTTCTTTTTATTGTTGTTTTAAGTGCCATATTCTCAGTTGATAAAACGTCTAGTCTTTTTGGTTTTTACGGCCGTTTTTCTAACGGTTTAATTCCTCTTTTGTCTTTTGTGATATTCTATTTCTTATTAATAAATAATATTTCTTCTGAATCAAGAGAAAAAGAACCAAATTTGGTTAGTCAAAATGGTATAAAGAATCTTTTTTTAACTTCTGTTTTTTTTATAGTTTCAACATGTTATTTTTCAATTTTTGGTTTATGGAGTAAATTATCAAGTCTTACGGCTCAAATTTTTCATTTTAACTTGCCGTCTTTTATGCTTCTGCCGACTTTTAACCCAGTTTCCGGATCTTTAGAAGGATTGGCTGTTTTTTTGGCGGTAATCGTTATTTTTTTGACGGGTCTTTTAATAACCACAGAAGTAAACCAAAAAAGTAAATTATCTTTATTCTTTTATTCTTTATTGTTACTCTCTAATTTAATTTTATTGGTAATAATAGGATTTAAAGTGGTTTGGTTTATTTTATCAGTTGTTTTATTAAAATTTTTAGTTGTTGTTCTGTGGAAAAGGATTTTTACAGGAGATATAAATAAGCTTATTTTGCCGATAATTTTGTTAATTATCTCAGTATTCTTTATTTTTACTAATTTTGGAAATAATAGATATTTTTCATTTTTACCTCAAGAACAAATTTTAAGTCAAGGAGTTTCTTGGCAAACAAATTTTCAGGGTGCCGTTGAAAACGTAAAAAGCGGGTTTTTGGGTTCTGGTATAGGAACTTATCATTATGATTTTTCTAAATTTAGACCACTTCAACTCAACCAAACTTCGCTCTGGCAGATAAGGTATGATAGACCAGCGAGTCATATTTCTGAAATTTTAGGAACTATGGGATTTTTAGGATTGCTTTCTTATCTCTCCATAATAATAGTGTTTTTATTTATTGCTTATCTTCTTCTTTCAAAATCTGATTTTAAAAAACAGCTTCCTTTATTGATGACGTTTTTGGCTCTTATTATAAGTCAGTTTGTTTATTATCAAAATATTACTTTAGCTTTTTCTTTTTGGTTGTTTTTAGCTCTTTCTGTATCCAGTATTCAGGGGCAAAAACTTGAAGAAAAAACATTTTCTTTTAAGGAAACGCCCGAAATTGGTCTTGTTTTTAATATCTTTTTGATAGTAATAGGGTTAGCGGTTATTGTTTGTTTCTGGTTTGCTAAGAATTTTTATTACGCAGATGTATTATTTACTAGGTTTACTAATCTTCAGCAGATTGAAAAATCAGTCAGTTTAAATCCATATTCTGTTCAATACAAAGTCATGTTGGCTAAAGTTTATCTACAGGAAGGATTAAATGAATTTTTGAAGTCGGCAAGTCAGCAGGATTCAAAAAAGATTTTAGATTTTGCTTCTCAGGCCATAAATAATGCAATGATGGCTACTGAGATTTCTCCAAACAGTGTGGTTGCTTATGAATCGTTGGGAATGGTTTATCGCGATGTAAGAACTTTGGCTGTAGGAGCTTTAGAATGGGGGATAAAAAGTTTTGAAAGAGCTGTTCAATTAGAGCCAACTAATCCGGTTTTATTGACGGAGCTAGGTAAATTATATGTTATTAAAAATGATAATCAAAAAGGTAGAGAATTATTTGAAAAAGCTATTGAACTTATGCCGAGTTATATAGATGCTTTAACTCAAGATATTGCTATTTATGAAAAAGAACAAAAGACGGGAGATGCCATAGTCAAATTGGAAGAGTTGGCATTAAAATATTCGTCAAATATAGAGATAACTTTTCAACTTGGCAGGGCTTACTATAATAACGGACAGGTAAGTGAAGCAATTTCTCAATTTAATAAAATTCTTGAAGTATCTCCAGGTCACTCAAATGCTCTTTATTCTTTAGGAATCGCTTATCAGAGACAGGGTCAAATTGAAAACGCCATAGTTTCTTTTAAAAAAGTTTTGGAACTTAATCCGGGAAACCAGGACGTTATTAGTAAATTAAGGGAGTTGGGTCAGTAAACAGCTATTGACAAGTTTTATCAAATAAAGTACTATCAATTTTACTTGCCTTAGATTTCAAATTTGTAAAAAACCTTTGTTTTCTGCTATTTTTTTATAATTAAAATTAAATAATTCTCTTACCCTAATGAGTTCAAAGTTTAGGGTATTTTAATTTGTTTTATTATGTCCTCCGATATTAAAACTAAAAATTTTGGAAAAGCGAAAATTTCTTTTAAGCTTCCTTATCTTTTAGGTTTGGAAAAAGATAGTTGGCAGAAATTTTGGGAAGTTGATTTTAAAGAGTTATTAATGGAGGTTTCTCCCATAAGAGATTATACCGGCAAAGAAATGGAGCTTTGGTTTTTAGATTTTAAATTGGAAAAGCCAAAATATAGTGATGATCTTGATGCCAGAAACAACAACGATTCTTATGAGGCTGTTTTGAAAGTTAAGACAAAGCTGGTTAATTTAAAAACAAAAGAAATTAAAGAACAGGAAGTTTTCTTAAGTGACTTTCCTCTTATGACAGAAAGAGGAACTTTTATTGTAAACGGAGTGGAAAGAGTGGCCATTGCTCAGTTGATACGTTCTCCTGGAGCTTTTTTTACTTGTCAAAAATCAGCAGGTAAAAATTATTTTGGAGCAAAAATTATTCCAAACAGAGGTGCTTGGTTGGAACTTGAAACAGAACCATCCGGTTTTATCGGAGTGAAAATTGACAGAAAAAGAAAGATAGCAGCTACCGCTCTTTTGCGGGCTTTTGGAATTAATAATGATAATGATATTAAAGAGAAGTTCCAGGACGTTAATAATGGTCAAATAAACTATATTGAAGAAACTTTAAAAAGAGATTTAACTCACAGTCAATCCGAAGCTTTGGTTGAAGTTTATCAGAGATTAAGACCGGGAGATTTGGCTACGGCCGATACTTCAAAAGAGCTTATTTGGAACATGTTTTTTAATTTTGAAAGATATGATATTTCCAAAGTCGGCAGATGGAGAATGAGTCAGAGATTGCCTGAATTAGCTCAGGGGAAAAAGTCTAAAACTCATGATCAAATAACTGTTCAGGACAGAGTTTTAAAATTAGAAGATGTTATTGCTGTAATAAGAGAAATTATTAGATTAAATAATACTCCAGATGCCAAACCTGACCAAATAGATCATTTGGGCAACAGAAGAATAAGAACTCTTTCTGAATTATTGATAAACAGAGTAAGGGTTGGATTTATGAGAATGTCGAGGATTATAAAAGACAGAATGTCTACCTTGGATGTTTATACTTTAACTCCTTTGCAGTTGATAAATCCTCGTCCGGTAATGGCAGTAATTAAAGAATTTTTTACTTCTTCTCAGATGAGTCAGTTTATGGATAACGAAAATCCTCTGGCGGAGTTAGAACATAAAAGAAGGTTATCTGCTACGGGGCCGGGAGGTTTAACTAGAGAAAGAGCCGGGTTTGAGGTTAGAGACGTCCAGCCTTCTCATTACGGCCGTATTTGCCCTATTGAAACCCCTGAGGGGCCTAACATCGGTTTAGTGGGTCATATGGCAGCTTACGCCAGAGTAAATCCTTATGGGTTTTTGGAAACGCCATACTATAAAGTTGAAAAATCAAGGGTGACATCCGAAATATATTATTTCAATGCTTATGAAGAAGAAAGATATAATATTGCTTCAGCTTCTGTTGTTATAAAAGAAAACGGAGAGATTATTCCTTCAATGGTTGAAGCTAGAATAAAGGGAGAACCGGGTATGATTGAAAAAGAGAAAATTGATTTTGTTGATGTTTCTCCGGAACAATTTATTTCGGTTGCCACTTCTTGTATTCCTTTTTTACAGAACGATGACGCAAACAGAGCTTTGATGGGTTCTAATATGCAACGTCAAGCAGTTCCTTTGGTTAAACCTGAGGCGCCTTTGGTAATGACCGGGGTAGAAGAAAGAGTGGCCAGAGACTCAGGTCAGGAAATTATTGCTTTAGAAGACGGCGTAGTTACCGAAGTTGATGGTCAGCGTATTATAATAAAATCTGTCGGACAGAAACCTAAAGAATATAATTTAAGAACTTTTATTAGAACTAATCAATATACTTGTTTTCATCAAAAACCTATTGTTAAAAAGGGTCAGAAAATAAAAGAAGGAGATATTTTGGCTGACGGAGGAGCAATAACTCAAGGAAGGCTGGCTTTAGGTCACAATATCCTTGTTGCTTTTACTCCTTGGAGAGGGGGAAATTTTGAAGATGCTATTTTGATTTCAGAAAGAATAGTTCAAGACGATAAATATACTTCAATACATATTGAAAATTTCGGTTGCGATGTCAGAGAAACAAAATTGGGGCCTGAAGTTACTACTTGTGATATACCAAATGTTTCTGAAGAAAAATTAAAAGATTTAGATGAATCGGGAATTATTAGGGTGGGAGCTGAAGTTGGTCCAAATGATATTTTGGTCGGTAAAATTTCTCCAAAAGGAGAAACTGATTTGACTGCTGAAGAAAGATTATTAAGAGCTATCTTTGGAGAAAAGGCAAAAGAAGTGAAAGATACTTCTTTAAGAATGGAGCATGGAAAAAAGGGCAGAGTGGTAGGAGTCAGAATTTTTGCCAGAGAATTGGGTCATAAATTAGAGCCAGGTATTATTAAGAGAATTGAAGTTGATGTGGCTGAGATAAGAAAAATTCAGGCAGGAGATAAATTATCAGGACGTCATGGGAACAAAGGAGTAATTTCAAAAGTTTTACCGGTAGAAGAAATGCCGTTTTTGGAAGATGGAACTCCAGTGGATATTGTTTTAAATCCTTTGACCGTCGCTTCAAGAATGAATTTAGGTCAGATCTTAGAAACTCATTTGGGGTTGGCAGCAAAAGCTTTGGGGTATCATGCAGTAACTCCTTCTCTTTCTGGGGCTAACGAAAAAGATATTAAAGAAGAGTTGAAAAAAGCTGGATTTGCAGAAAACGGTAAAGTTAAATTATTTGACGGCAGAACAGGAATTGCTTTTTCTGAAAATATTACAGTTGGATACATATATATGATAAAACTCATACATATGGTTGAGGATAAGATTCATATGAGAAGCATAGGTCCTTATTCTTTAATTACTCAGCAACCTTTAGGAGGAAAAGCTCAGTTTGGAGGACAGAGATTTGGAGAAATGGAAGTCTGGGCTTTGGAAAGTTATGGAGCAGCTCATATTTTACAGGAGATGCTTACTATAAAATCAGATGATGTGGCAGGAAGAGCCGCCACTTACGAAGCAATATTGAAAGGAGAACCGATTAAAGAACCGAATATTCCGGCCGCCTTTAATTTATTGGTTAACGAGCTGAAAGCTTTAGCTTTGAGTATTGAGGTAAAAGAAAAGATAAAAGAAGTTAGAGAAGATAAAAATAGATAATTTTTAATATTATATGAGAGTAATAGATTTAGAGGCAATTCGCATAAAACTCGCTTCCCCAGAAGAAGTTTTAAATTGGAGCCACGGCGAGATTACTAAACCTGAAACCATAAATTATAGAACTCAGAGATCTGAGAAGGATGGTTTGTTTTGCGAGAAGATTTTTGGTCCGACCAAAGACTACGAATGTTATTGCGGTAAATATAAAGGAATAAGATATAAGGGTATGGTTTGCGACCGTTGCGGTGTGGAAGTCTGTAAATCTCAAGTAAGAAGGGACAGAATGGGCCATATTAAATTGGCAAGTCCCGTATCTCATATTTGGTTTTTAAGAGGAGTCCCTTCAAGAATGGGAGTAATTTTAGATTTACCCATGCATCATTTGGAAAAAGTGATATATTTTGCTTCATATATTATTACCAGTATTAATGAAGAAGCGAAAAAGAATATTTTAGAAGAAATTGAAAAAGAATTTAAAAGTAAATCAAAGTCTCAATTAGCAGAATCTTCAAAAACCGATAATGCAAAAAAAGGAGCTAAACCTAAAAAAGAGAAAAAAATTAAGTTAACCGAATTAAAAGCCGCTAAAGATAAAGCAAGAGATGAGGTTTTATCGTTGAGGCCTTTTAAAATTTTATCCGAAATTGAATATCATGATCTTTCTTTAAAATATGGAGAAGTTTTTTCTGCGGGGACTGGAGCTGAAACTGTAAGAAATATCTGCGAACAGATTGATTTAAAAAAAGAGATTGAAAAGATAAATAAGGATTTAGAAGAAAAGCCTCCGATGGAAAAAAGGAAGATAATGGCGAGATTAAAGATATTTCAGGGAATGTCTCATTCCGGTATTAGGCCTGAATGGATGTTTTTAACAATGTTACCTGTTATTCCTCCTGATTTGAGGCCTATGGTTCAGTTGGACGGAGGAAGGTATGCTTCGTCAGATCTTAATGATTTATATAGAAGAGTTATTAATAGGAATAATCGTTTAAAATATTTATTAGAAATTCATGCTCCAGAAGTAATTGTTAGAAATGAAAAAAGAATGCTTCAAGAAGCGGTTGATGCTTTGATAGATAACAGTATGAGAAAGGGAACAATGACTCTGGCCACAACCGGTGGTAAAAGATTATTAAAATCCTTGGCTGATATATTAAAAGGAAAACAGGGAAGATTCAGACAGAATCTTTTGGGTAAAAGAGTGGATTATTCCGGCAGGTCGGTTATTGTCGTTGGTCCTGAACTCAGACTTGATCAAGTGGGGTTGCCGAAAAAAATGGCTTTGGAGCTTTTTAAACCTTTTGTTATTAAAAGAATTTTAGATAAAGAATTGGCTTATAACGTCAGGGGTGCTTCAAGATTAATAGATGAGCAGACAGATGATGTTTGGGCTATTTTAGAAGAAGTAGTTAAAAATAAAGTTGTTTTATTAAATCGTGCCCCGACCTTACACAGATTAGGCATACAGGCTTTTTATCCTATTTTAATTGAAGGGGAGTCTTTGAAGATTCATCCTATGGTTTGTAAAGCTTTTAACGCTGATTTTGACGGAGATCAAATGGCTGTTCATTTGCCTTTGTCTGATTTAGCTCAAAAAGAAGCTAGAGAAAAAATGCTGTCAGCAGTTAATTTGTTGAAACCTGCCACAGGTACTCCTATTTGTTCTCTTAATCAGGATATTGCTCTGGGTTGTTATTGGATGACTGATATCTGGGAAGGCGAAAAGGGAGAAGGGAAAATATATGGTTCAAAAGAAGAAGCTATTTTAGCTTATGAATTTGGAGAGCTTAGTATGAAAGCTAAGATTAAAATAAGATTGAAAAAAGATTTTATTGAAACTTGTTTGGGAAGGGTAATTTTCAACGAAGCTTTACCTGAAGGATTTTCTTTCCAGAATAAAACGATAAAATCCAAGGATTTAGAGAAACTTATTGCCAAAACCATAGAAGCTTATCCTTCGGAAATAGTGGAAGAAACTTTGGATAATGTTAAAAATTTAGGATTTGAATATTCAACTTTGTCCGGAGTCACCTGGGGTATGGATGATTTAATTATTCCTCCTGAAAAACCTAAGATTATAGAAGAAGCTGAAAAAGAAGTAAAACAAGTTGAAGAGCATTTTAAGAAAGGATTTTTATCAAAAGAAGAAAAAGCTT
>Ga0247841_10001534_pt1 | contig 51181 bp, 44 predicted proteins | sample LaCruzMarch2015__2_FD_192410 | JGI IMG/M metagenome (GOLD analysis project Ga0247841, IMG submission 192410) | Freshwater microbial communities from meromictic Lake La Cruz, Castile-La Mancha, Spain - LaCruzMarch2015_18m | ecosystem: Environmental > Aquatic > Freshwater > Lake | place: Spain... | reverse complement strand
AGGAGTAGATAGTCCTCGCGACAGGCAAAAGCAAATTTCAAATCGGAAAGTTCAAAGAAAGCAAGTATCTAAAGGCAGTAAAATAAGTTACAACTCAAACCCAAGTAATCAATGGGACAGTAGTGACCGGTATAATTAAAATTGACAGGAATGGAGAAGAGGTCTGGCGGCGCGATTATCCCGATTTAACGCATCATATATATTTCAGAGCGATTATTCGGACCAGTGAGATGGGATTTGCGGTTGCCGGAGATTATGCCGGTGTGAATAATATTGGTAGTTGGCACCGGCCCTTTGCAGTTCGGTTGGGTGCTGATGGATCGGAACGATGGCATGCGGTATATGAAGTAGATAACATGGATGGATTTAGAGTCGTCGTGAACGAATTTCAATCACTCGTGGCGGGACAAAACGGCGAATTGATAGCCGCGGGGAGCATTTACACAGCAGAGCGGGATAGCACCGTTGACGGCTTGTTGATTAAGCTTGAGCCAAATATGCTCGGTCCGAGAGCGATAAGAACTCAACCAGAAGACACTCTGTTCTCAGCCTTAATCGGCTGCGAGTACGAATTTATGGCTGTTGCAGAAAGCTGTTTTCCGCAGGATTTGACGTATGAATGGATGTATGATGATAGCGCCAATGTGTGGAATATTGGGGTCTTGCATGATACATTGGCGATTGTTCAGTTTGACAGTCTCGGAGTGCATTTGGTTGAATGCCGGATAGCCGATCCTGATGCAACCGTTTCAGTTAGGTGGCACGTTACCGTTTCCGATCTCTTCATCGCTTCCTATTCCCCCGACACACTCTCCCTATCCCTCCGACGCGGAACCTCCCAAACCTTCTCGCTCGACACCGTTCGCGCTGTGGAGGGCGATCCGGTGCAGTATCAGTGGACGCTGACTAATCTGGATAACTTTGAGAGAGAAGAGACCGGCGCCGGAGCCAGTGCTACCGTCGAGTTTCTCAGATCAGGAAATTACCAGATGGAGGGGCTGGCGTACCGGGGGGAATCGAGCGACAATGTGATCTGGACGATAGCCGTCAGGTCGGCGATCCTCGATTTCTGGCCGAGAGAGTTAAACTTGTCTGTTCCGCCCGATTCATCGGGCGAATTTGGCGTCATCCCCTTCAATCCGGACTCCGACAGCCTCAGCTACCGTTGGGAGGTCGATGGGGATTCGGTTGGGAGCGATTCGACGGTAACGCTCAGGTTTGCGTGGGATGGTCAAGCGGGACGCATAACCTACGCGGTGTCTGCCATTGTGATGGACGGGGCGGAAGGGGATACGGTGAGGTGGGAAGTCTTCGTGCAAGATCCGAACACAACCCCCCCTACCCCCCCTTCAATAGAAGGGGGGGAGATTCCCGCCACATTTGGAATTGTGTCGATTAGTCCAAATCCGTTTAACAATTATACCACAATTCGCTTCACAGTTCCGTTCGGTTCGGAATCTGCTCAATCTGCGAAATCTGCTGTTCGATTGACAGTGCACGACTTGATGGGAAGGGAAGTAGCACGGCTCGTGGACGAGAGGGCTCAGCAAGCTGGCCCCTACGCGGTCACGTTCAATGGAAGTGAATTACCGGCGGGGATGTATCTCGTCAGGTTGCAAGCGGGGGAAAGGCAGCAGGTAGCCAAGATTGTGCTGGTCAGATAGTGGGAAAGTGGCAAGTGTAAAAGGGGAGCCTGATGTTCGGGCTCCCCTTTCAACTTTCAACTTTCAACTCTTCTCACTTCGGAATCGGCTCGAAGTGTGAAAGGAAGTGAGGCAGCGCGTCGGGACGATAAGTAAAGCGCATCCCCTTCCAAATCGCCGACGCCCGTTCCTTGTAGAGTTCGCCTATCGCCGCCGCGACGTAGCGCATGTGGCTCTCGGTATAAACCCGACGCGGAACGGCGAGCCGCACATAGTCTTCGTCGGGAGCTGGACGGGTGACCTTTTTCAGCACGGGATCGTAGTCGCCGAACATGATCGTGCCAATCTCACAGGCGCGGACGCCATAACGCCGATACAATTCAACTGCTAACAGATGCCCCGGCAGATCCTCTTTTTCAACTAACAGCTTGCCGTTCAGCGTCCAGAACGCCCATCCCTTGAGGAACACCCCATGGCCGCCGCAGGGAGCTTTAACCGGCACGCCTTCGTCATTCAACCAGGTCCAAAGCTGCTGAACCTGTTCGATCCGTTGAGCTACCCGTTGGTCATCCACGCCTTCCTTTATTCCCACCGCAATAGCGTCCAAGTCACGACCCGCTAAACCTCCGTAAGTATAGAAGCCCTCGATTTCAACCATATATTCCCAAGCCGCCGTCCGCACTGCATCGTAGCGAGTCGCCAGGAAGCCGCCGATATTCACCATCCCATCCTTCTTGGCGGACATCGTGCAGCCGTCCACTAACTTGAACATTTCAAGGGCGATTTCAGCGACCGATCGATTTTTATAACCCGGTTCGTGTTGTTGGATGAAGTAGGCGTTCTCCGCAAAGCGGCAGGCGTCCATGATGAACATCAGAGGCGGAGTTCCTTCCATCCAGACACGATCGCCGGAAGAGTAGCGATTAATGATCTGTCGCACCGCCTTCAGGTTCGCCAAGGAAATAGGCAGCCCACCGCCGGTGTTGTTGGTGGCTGTTGCCATTACAGCGAGTACTTCTCTACGTTGCAGCGGATCTGAGAGAATAGCTTCGAGTTTGTCAAGGTTGATGTTCCCGCCAAAGACGCCGTGCTCAAAGGAGTCGGGAGTTTGATCCACAACCAGTTGATTCCGACCGATCAGGAGCTTTTTCCTTAGATCGGCGTCGGCGCGTTGGATAGCGTCATAATCGTTTTTATCAACTCCGCTCGACGCCCATTCCTCGGGAGTGATAGCTCCGTTCAGCATTACATTGGCGGCGGTAGTGTCGAAAAAGGAGTTGATCAAGATTCTGCGGCGGCGAGGCGCATTGTGGACAACCGCGTCGCGTTCAGCCTTTGAGTTCAATACGTGGAAGAGGATGTTCTCGGCGGCGCGTCCCTGATGTGTCGGGACGACCTTGAACTCTTCACCGATCACCGACTTGATCGCACTTTCGAATCGTTCGAAACTGGTGGCTTGCGCGTAGGATTCATCCCCTAACATCATTGCGGCCCACTGCTCCTGGCTCATCGCGCCGGTACCTGAGTCGGTAAGGAGATCGACGGTCACCTCGCGAGCCGGGATTTTAAACATATTGTAGCGAGCGTCGGCGATCACTTCACCACGGCGTCGAATAGCAGCGGGCGAGAGTGGGTCGGAGGCGATGATCGGCTCGACCATTTTTATTTTGAACGGTTCAAAGGTGATGCGATCCGGAGGAAGCATTAGGCGTCCTTAATTGGAGATGTTTAACAGACAATCTTTAAAATACTCAATTTGGGTGAATCGGGGCAAGGCGAAGTAAGAGGAGAGTGCCACGGTTTGGATAATCGTTCACAAGGCGGCTATTGAATTCGTTTTGATTGGACGGTTGCAGGAGCGCGGTCTGAGCGTGTATATTAGAACAATGAACCTGAGTGAATTAATTCAAACAGCATCCGGCATCGACCACGTTGCCATAGCCGTCAAGTCAATTGACGCGTCGCTTCCACTCTACCTCGCTCTTGGCGGGATAGGTGGTGAAAGGGAAGTAGTTGCAGAACAAGGAGTCTTTGTTCAGACTCTGAGTTTTGCCGGTTCGCGGATCGAGTTATTGGAGCCGATAGACGATAATTCTCCAGTAGGTAAATTTCTGAATCGGCGGGGTGAGGGATTGCATCACATAGCAATTCTGGTTCCCGATATCCGAGCGAGTCTGGCAAAGGCAAACGAGGCCGGGTTCAAACCTTTGAACAGTGAGCCTCGCTTGGGGGCGGAAGGACGCCTGATCGCGTTTCTCGATCCAAAGACAACGGGAGGAGTATTGATTGAGTTAACACAGGCGGGAGCGACTCGGGCAAGACTATAGGTAGGTTTAACTGACTGGTCTCGCTTCTATCTAATTGATTGCGCCCAAATAGTGAAGTATTTTTCTCCTTTATAATACCGGAGATTCAATGGTACGGAAGGAATGGGGGGTCGATACCCTTGCGGTTCACGGCTCGGAAGGAATCGACAAACATACCGGGGCAGTAGCGCCTCCCATATATCAAAGCTCAACGTTCGCGTTCCACAATAGCGAGCACGGCGAAAAACTCTTCAAAGGTGAGGCCGAGGGCTATATCTATTCGCGCCTTGGCAATCCGACTGAAGCGTGTCTGGAGCGCGAAATGGCGTTCCTTGAGGGTGGAGAGGCGGCTCTCGCGTTTTCATCGGGAATGGGAGCCGAAATGGCGCTGGCGCTGACGCTTTGCAGCACCGGTGACAATTACGTCTGTTCCGTGACTGTTTACGGCGGCACTCATGCGATGAATATCAATTTCATGCCGCGGATGGGGATCGAGGCGCGTGAAGTTCGAGCTAATCATCTTGACGAAGTCGAAGCGGCTATTACGGAACGGACCCGCTTCCTATTCATTGAGACGCCGGCTAATCCGACCCTCGCGGTCATCGATATCAAAGCTTGTGCGCATATTGCTCACAAGCACGGGATCCTCTTAGTTGTAGATAATACTTTCGCAACGCCGATGCTGCAAAAGCCGCTCGCTCTTGGCGCCGATGTTGTAGTTCACAGCGCTACGAAGTATATTGGCGGTCACGGGGATACGGTTGCTGGAATTTTGGTCGGAACCAAGGAGTTGATGACTCGCGTACGGAAGGACTCGCTCAACAACATCGGTTCCTGTATCAGTCCGTTTAACGCTTGGCTCTTGCTTCGAGGATTGAAGACGCTCGCGGTTAGAATGCGACGTCACTGTTCCAACGCGATGCATGTCGCTCAATATTTGAGTTTCCATCCGAAAGTGAAAATCGTCCATTTCCCCGGGTTAAAGTTCCATCCGGGGCACGAATTGGCGCGCAATCAAATGAGCGATTTTGGTGGGATGGTCGCTTTCGAACTCAAAGGCAACAAGGCCGACGCCGTTCGCGTTATGGATGCTCTGGAACTCTGTACGATGGCTGTAAGCTTAGGGGATTGCGATACGCTGGTTTGCCATCCAGCCTCGACAACTCAATCAAGCTACACGGTCGAACAACTCGCCCAAGCTGGAATCAGTGAGACGTTGATTCGCCTGTCGGTCGGCATCGAAGATCCGCGTGATATCTGCGCCGATCTGGGGCAGGCACTGAGAGTTCTTTAAATGACAGGCTGAAACGGCGACTTTGGTCGCTGTTAAAATTTATCGGGTCAGTTTATTGTCTTCTTGACGCTGTCATTTCGCAGCAAATAGGGCTTTCAGACTGCTGAATTAAAGACGACGCTCGGTTGATTCCGATCCGCGTAGGGGCCAGCTTGCTGAGCCCTCTGCTGCGATGTCAAGAGCCTAAGACGGGCTCAGCAAGCTGGCCCCTACGCGGATCGGTGTTAAACATGCGCAGCCTATTTTCTGAGAAGTGACAGCGCCTCGGCAACAGTAATCTAACCCCCAAGTGGCATCTAAAAGAACTCGTTTAGGATGATCGGAGAGTCAGTCTCTATCTGAAATTTACTTCAGATAGGAGGTAACATGAGGTCGCTGATGGATATTAAACCGGATTGCAGCATCGCAAATAAAGTAGCTTTACTCGAAACTGCGGGACTTATCAATGGGATGTCTCCCGAGGAGGCGGCTACTCTGGCGAGTGTTGCTGAAGAGAGAAAATACCCCAAGGGATCAGTGATTCTGCGGGAAGATTCGAAGACGCGAGACCTCTTCGTGATATGTTCAGGTCGAGTCTCAATTCGCCTCTCCCTGCCGACCGAGTCGGGGCGCGAAGAGGTTATCTATACGATGCGAGAAGGTCAAATCTTCGGCGAGTTGTCACTGGTTGACGGCTCGCCGCGCTCAGCGACAGTACGCGCTGAGGAGGAAGTAATAACCTGCGCCTATGAATACGACACTCTGAACACGCTCCTCGATCAGCAACCCCGGATCGGATATCTCCTCATGCGCAATATAGCATCGATCATTTCTGCGAGAGTACGCAACACGAATATGCTCTGGCGGAATTCTCTTGTCTGGTAAAAACGATTAAGATTAATCACTTATAACAAAAAGAGCCGGGCGATTGCCCCGGCTCTTTTTATTTGCTAAGATGATTCTGATTGGACAGGCTGCAACGCCCGTCAACTCGAATCCTTACTTCAGATGTGCGATCTTTACCAATCCCTGCTTTCCATTGGCATTCACTTTCATCAGATAGATCCCCGCGGCGAGGTTCCCTCCTTGAATCGTCAATCTATGCGCGCCTGCTGAGAGAGGCTGAGAATGCTTTGAGGCGAGTCGCCCTTGAATGTCATACAGCGCAATTTCGACTGAGGCGGTCTCAGGAATACGGACGTCGATGCTGAAGCGGTCATTGAACGGATTGGGGTACGGTTCGCCGAGCGCGAATTCAATCGGCGCCTCAGCTTTTATACCTCCAGCATTCAGTGGGTCGTTGAAACTGAGATCAATGACTTCACGATCATCTGAGGGAACTTCGAAGGAAGTTGAGCGAGTTTCGGCGCCGTTTCCATCCCGTGCGATGAGATAAACCCGATCGCCCGGTTGAACCGTTCCATCGCTGTTACCAACTGCAATAGCCAACCGGAAGCGGCCTGCAAGCGCTGGATTGGGTAATACTCGCTGCTGAGCGACTTGTTCTGCGGTCGGGACATCATTTCCCTGTTCGTCCCGCACAATACGCTCGCGATAGATGGCGACGCTTAACTCTGCGCCGCAGACTTCTCCATTCGGATTGCAGACCGGCAGTCCATCGATGTTTCCCACGATCAAAGGTTGAGGCGGAGTGGTGAATTCGTTCTCATCTATGCCGTCGCGCTCGTTGCTGATCAGTTTCGCATTCACACGCTCGTACTGAATCTGGATCTCGAGTGGCGGTCCTAATTGCCGTGGCGGCTGGTGATGCAAGAAAACGATATAGGCTCGGTCAGGTTCAAGGCGCTCAAAATATGGACTGCGCCAACCTTGTGCGCCAGGCTCGGCAAGTTGGAATTGACGGTGTTCTGCATCCCAGCCAATCAGCAAATCGCGCGCCTCATCGGGCGGCAGGTCACTGAGCGCCTGCGATTTCCCGTAGGTTGGGGCGTAGAATTGACGGCCTAGGAGCAGGCGGTCCCAACGGAACTTCGTGTAAAGTTCCGGATGTCCGACAATCATCAGCCGACGCGGTTCATCCGCGTTCAGCAGATTAATCCAATATGCGACGCCGCGACTCAAGAGGAAAAGATTCCCATTCCACGAGCCGGACGCTGGATCGTACTTGGTGTATCGCCAGCCGTCAAGAGCGTCATCCCAGGTAGAGATTTCAACCGCGCCAAGGCGGTCGCCTATCACTGCCTGGGGAGTAGGCGTATCCGGAAGCACGGGAAACGCCGCGAGATTGAATCCCGGACGGAAATTGTGCGTCCAATAGCCGACTACATCATTCTGAGGGCCAGCGAACCCTTTCAACGGTGAAAGGAATAATACGGTCAACAGGAGACTGTATGCGAACTTTTGTTTCATCTCAACCTCAATCATTTGGGCGCTTTGGTTCAGAAGCCCAAGCTGTTTGCTTCGATGTTAACTCGAAGTCGAAGCAGCGATTAGAAATATTCGTGAATAAGATAAGGTACAAGCTCAGTTCCGTGCTTAATATAGCGGAAAATGAGCTTGTCGAACTGCCAATGGTTCATGATCTTACCGACAATCAACAATTCAAGCGCTAAGGCGATAATTCCAACGACCAGTACTTTCAAGGCGTTCATTGGACGGCGGCGGATCAATTCCGTCAGGGCGCCAAGCGCCGTCGCCAGATAGGTGATGGTAAACAGGATATCGAGGAACGGGATTGTTTCCATTCATTGTCCGGTTTATGGGGCGGTCAATATGACCGTTCGGTATCGAACTGTTATTTGCTCGAGCGGTCTTCGAGTCTGTATTTGAAGATAGCATAAGTCTGATGGAGAGTCAACCGGCAACGACGCCTCAAAATCATTCCAGCCGTCCCAGCGCACAAGCTTTACATCATCTGCCCAGAGAGTTCCCGATCCGTTTTGGGGAGCGTATAGCTGCCAGCGCACATTTCCAAAGTCAGCGCCGTCTGGAGCCTTTACCTCCCCCCAAACCTTCTGCCAGTCAAGATCGCCTGTCAATGACGCTCCGCCGGTCGAATCGCCAAGTATGTTCTCCGGAAGATTATCATAACGGTAGCGATACCAGCGAACGGCGATTCTTGCGTTTCTTCCATTAGTGATACGAAGGTGGCCGACAAGAGTAAGTTCCTCGTTGCGTATTATCGGAATCCGCTGGATCATGTCGGTAACTGCGTCGCCCATACCCGCATTCCGACGGAGAAAGGACGAATACCTCCCTCCATAAACGTCAGTCGAGTCACGTCCTTCATAGCCTGAGTTGTAGTTCCAGACCGATGCGCCTTCACTCTCCATATTCCCGACCAGCAAGATATCTCGCCCGAGCCGCACCTCCCAGTCGGAATCGAATCCATTTGGCTCCAGTCCGGTAATCGCCGTCGGGAATCCCTCTCCGGCGAATTCAAACGGTTCGGTTCGCCAAACGTCTAATGATGGGATATAGCGTGTAGCGAGAGTGACTTCGTGGTCAACATACTCCCGATTAACGGTCTCGGGATTGATCGCGACCGTAGCACGCATTTGTTCATAATTTGGTACGACTGTCGCGTTGAGCGGCGTCGAGTAACCTGCAAGCCGGTCGAGTATTCTGCTTCCGAGATTTCCAATTGCCGGAGTCGGTTGATAGCGATCGACAAAAATCGGTTCCAACTCGACCCTCTGAACTCCATCCTGATTGATTTCCGCCCAAACGATTACTGACGGCCAAGTTTCCCAGAAATTCTGGTCGAAGGCAAAGTTGCCGAGGCTATGAGCGATTACGACTCCGTTATAAACCTCATAGCCTTGCAGGATATGTGGGTGATGGCCAATGACGATTCCGGCGCCGAGATCAATGGCCATATGCTCAAGTTCGCGAGTTGCGGAATCGAGTCGGGCGGAGTAGGTGATGACTTCCTCGCTCCACGGCGGATACGCGCTATTCTGAGGGATTGCCAACGGCGCGAGTTCATATTCTTGCCCTCCATGAACGATCACGGCGAGCAGGTCGCACTGCGCTGCCGCTTCAGGCACCGAACGTATAATATTATCCGCAGAGAAGTAAGCATACCCTTCGCGGTCGAATCCAGCGTCGAGGAAAGGACGGGCATTGTAATCTCTTCCGGTGCGGTTGCAATATCCGAGGAATCCAATTCGGATCCCATTAACTGTCTTGAATACCGGCTGAAGCGCCTCATACTCGTTCAGCCCGGCTCCGTGCCTTAGAATCCCTGCGGCGTCCAAGACCTGTCCCGTTTCCTCTAATCCTCTTCTACTATAATCTCCCGAATGGTTGTTGGCAAGGCTCACCACGTCCGCTCCCGCAGAAACGAGACCAGCGACATTTTCCGGGCGTCCTCGAAAGGCGAATTCTTTGGTCGGGTGTTGAGTGCCTTCATCAGTGAGCGGGCATTCCAGATTCGCTTGAAAGATGTCGGCGGTTCTGGTTCTGTCTCGGATTCTCTCGAAAACCGCTTCAGGGCCCTCTTCACGAATTAGGCCGCCGACGTCCTCATAGCGGCGTGCGAGCATTACATCGCCGACGAATGCGCAGATCACTGATTTTTGTGTTCGAACAGAGCCGACTTCGACGACCAGATTCGTCCTGCCAACCGATCCCTCTGCCGCTCTGGCTTCTAATCCGACTCGATATACGCCATCCTGCCGGTAAAAATGGAGCGGATTGTAGCCCGAACCGCTGAAACCATCGCCGAAATCCCAGCGGAGCGCGACGTCATTCGGTTCACGATTGTTCACAGTTGCGAGAAATCGAACTCCGGTTCCGGAGCCGTCCGACGTAAGATCGACCGACCAGCGCGCTTTTGGTTTTGGCTGGGGTGGAATATCGCCTGTGATGTCGATTAACTCGTCGAAATAGACCACTGCCGCCGGGTTGGTCGTATCATTATCGTTAATAAAGATCAGTTCATCTATCGACGGGTAATATCCATAGCGGATGTTCCAGTCGTAACCTATTGCCAGCCTCCAGACCTGCCAGCGTCCTCGCGTTCGGATATCCTGATTAGAGATATTCCAGCTATGCTCCCAAACCGTTTCCTTACCGGCAAACGTGTAGATAAGCTCTTCCGCGCCGTCGCCCACGCCGAATGCTTGGAGTTCAGCAACGGTGTTGCCTCCAGACGACATTACTGCTATCGTCCAGACCGTTGAGTCTTCCACTTCAGTTCGTTCAAATGCGAGGCGTTTCCATGTATTTCCGTAGAGTTTCAATGAACGATTCGACGGCGGATATGCCTCTTCGTCAGAAACCTCCCAGCGATTGAATTGGGCGTCTTGCTGCTGGCTATAAGATTGGAGATCGTATTCGTCAGCTTCAAAGTCGAGTAAGGTTGATGCGTCTCGATCTAATCGCCCCGGTTTGCGCAGGCGACTATCCGTTCCGGCGTAAATCGCTTTGATCGAGAAAAATCTAAAAGATGTCTCGCGGGGGAAAGAGTAGGCGGGGGTAGTAACGAACGCGCAGGGTTGTAGATCTACAGGCGATTCGCCTGCAAGTACTTGATAGCCGGTGAATCGCGGTCCTGAACCATTAGAATGGCGGGGCGACTCCTCCCAGAAAAGTCGGATCCCATCATTCAGACTGATGATTTGAAGCTCAGCAACGTCAGTAGTTTCAGGACGATCTGGCTGAAATTGAGTAGCATCGGACGCAGCTTCGAGACGGCGGAAATCTCTCGCCGAAACTGAGGAGGCAATGATCAGCAGAAGTAAAACTACGACGCGCGGATGCATATCCAACCTCAAAAGGAATTATCTGCTTTAAGATAGCCGCGAAATACCCGTAAGTCAACTCAAAGCCTTAACTTCCCATTTCAAGGGCGAGCCCGAACATGACGCCTTTTTCGCTAGCGATAATGCTCTCGCGTTCGAGCGTCTTCATCACTTCTGCCAACAGAATCGATCCAGCGGGGATGAACTCGGCGCGCACCGGAGGCATACCCGGCAAGCGTCGGCGTTCGCACAGGGTCATCGTCAATAATCGGTCGCGCCACTTCTCGATAGTCTCGAGCGAGAGTGTCGTTCCTTCGATGACGCCGGGAATGTATTCGGTGAGTTGAACTTCAAGCGCGGCTATCGCTGTGACCGTGCCGGCGACGCCTGTCAACCGCGCTTCCGGCGCGAGTCTGCCACGCCAGCTCTTCAGTTGATTCTGCGCCGAAGCACTCACGAACTCCACTTCACTCGCAGTAGGTGGATCTAACTTGAAAGTTCCAGTCAGCGTCACCGCGCCGATAGCGAGGCTTTCGCTCCAGCGAGGGCCGTCGTCGCCGCCTACCGATAGCTCGCTCGATCCTCCGCCGATGTCGAGCAGCCCGACTGTTCCCTCTACAGATCCATCTGAGAAGACTCCCCTCCAAGCCAGTTTCGCCTCTCGCTCGCCGCTGATGATTTCGACCGGTAAGCCCTCTTCCGCTGCCATTGACAGAAATGCCTCGCTGTTCGCCGCCGATCGAAGCGCCTGCGTTGCTACGCCCTTGAGTCGAGTACAGCCAAGCTCCCGCGAGTGAGCCACAACCTTCGCGATGAGTTCGCGGTTCATGGCGATCAACTCAGCCGGCAACGACCCATCGGCCAGCTTTCCCGCGCCGAGGCGATTGCCGACAATTCCGCGTTCGATCAGGCGTACTTGTCTGTCTTCGACTTCTGCGATCAGCCAAAGGATCGAGTTAGTGCCTATGTCAACGGCGAGAAGAGGCATGTTGGGGTATCCAATTGAAGTAGAACTTCAGGAGGACGGGTCTCCGTACCCGTCCAAACTGTTTTCTTACTCTAAGGACGGGTACGGAGACCCGTCCTCCTAAAGACGATTACTACTTGACAAATGTTCAGTATAATCTTATATTCTACTGCACAAACGCGCACATATCCACCGTCAAGAGGAACCTATGCAATACGAAAAAATGGACGAGCGGGTCGAGATGATCGCGCACTTCGCGCCTGGCAAGGTGCAACCGCTCCGCTTCCTGTGGCGAGGGCGGCCTCACAAGGTGACCGCTGTCCGAGGCCGCTGGACGACGGTCGATGGCCGACGCAAGCGCTGCCACTTCGCCATACAAGCCGAGGGCGTCGGCTCGTGTGAGATCATGTTCGACCTCGAATCGCTCGGCTGGGCGATCCAATCCATCGCGGTTGACTCGTGAGCTGGATCAGGACAAGGGAAATTGCGGATTGTAGATTGCAGATTGCAGAGTCGCCTCCTGATCCACCGATTCCGCCATCCGCAATCCGCAATCACCACTTGAAAACGCCCCTTTTTCTCCACGTCGATATGGATGCCTTCTTCGTCTCGGTCGAAGTGCGCGACAATCCAGCCTTGAAGGGCAGACCGGCGGCGGTGGGAGGATCGTCCGGGAATAAGGGGATCATCACCGCGGCGAGCTATGAGGCGCGCAAATTCGGGCTGCGAGCCGGGATGTCGTCGCTCGAAGCTCACCGGCTCTGCCCTGAGTGCATCTTCCTGCCGACCGATACGCACAAATATACTTATGCCTCGGCGCAAATCATGGATCTGCTCGAAAGCTTCTCACCGGATGTGAAGATCATGTCGGTCGATGAAGCGTCGCTGGAGATTTCCGGCTGTCTCAGGCTCTTCGGATCACCCGCCGAAGTAGGGCGGCAGGTGAAAGCGGCGATCCGCAACAAGTGCGACCTCCCCTCCACCGTCGGCATTGCGACCAACCGGCTGGTGGCGAAGGTGGCGGCGGACGCTTCCAAGCCGGACGGCTTAAGGGTGATTGCTCCGGGAGAGGAAGCGGCCTTTCTGGCGCCGATGCCGGTGGAAAAGATGTGCGGGATCGGTCCTGCGACCGGCAAGGTGTTGAACCGGCTCGGCTTCCAGACGCTCGGCGAACTGGCTCAGGCGTCTGACGATATTATGCGGCTGCGGTTCGGGATCCTCGGCCCGGCGCTCCGACAGATGGCGCGCGGCGAGTACGCCGGTCGGATGGTTCACGACGACGAGCGGGGGTCGCTGGAAAAGTCGATGGGGCACGAGCGCACCTTCTTTCAGCCGGTCGCCAATGTCGATGACTTGCGAGCGTGGGTGGTGGCGCTGGGCGAGATGGTCGCGAGGCGGGCGAGGCAGGCTGAAATGGTCGGCAGGGTGTTGACCTTGAAGCTCCGCTACACCGACTTCGAAACGATCAGCCATCAGTCGGTCCTGCCGGTCGTCACTGCCGATGAGGAGCTGATCATCACGCACGGCTGGCGGCTGCTGAACGAGGCGTGGCAGGCGGGACGGCCGGTGAGGTTGATCGGATTGTCATTAGGAGAAATGAAGGAACAGAAGAGCTTGCCCGGCCAGTTGGACATCTTTCTTGGGAGGGAATTACTGCGGCGGGAGGCGCTCTACAAAGCGGTGGACGAGCTGAAGGACAAATTCGGCGAGAAGGCGATCTTGCGAGCGATGGGGCATAAGTGGCGGCAGCGCAGCAATCACATCAGTTTTGGACGAGCGCGGTAAACTTCCCCCCTTCTATTGAAGGCGGGTTGTCTGGAGTTCTGAGTTCAAACTTCGAAGGGGTGTATAATAATCGTCACATCGTCACATTCGTCATACTCTTTGCAGCAGAACAAATTACGCGTGACGGATTACCTAATACTGCGTCACAATCGTCATACTCGTTGGGAGACAATGAGTTGAGAGTTTAGAGAAAGAGCAAAGGATACGTTGATAATATACGACAATATGGGGTGAAATGCAAGGGAAGAGGGGAACCCGATGATGGGTTCCCCTTTTCTTCTTCCTTCTTTCTTCTTTACTATTTCACCAGTGTCGCCTTGATGCTCCTGACTTCAGACGCGGTTTCCAAGCGGATCAGATAGACTCCCGTTGGAGCGCTTTCCGCCTGCCAGACAGTCTGGTGGTTTCCCGCCGCCAGCTCCCGGTCCACAAGCCGCGAAACCTCACGCCCGGTCAGGTCGTACACCGCGAGCGTCACCTTGCCAGCCGTCGGCAACGCATAATTGACGGTTGTGATGCCGTTGAACGGGTTCGGGAATACTTGAAGCAGTGCGAAGTCCTCAGGAGTGGGAGCTTCTGGTTCATCGGGAGATTCGGGCTTACTTCCATCGGCTTGATTGTGAAGATGTCTCAACCGCAATTCGGCCATCCTTCCGGCATGAGTCTCAGGGTACTCCGCGGCAATCCTTTCAAATAAAGTCGTCGCTGCATCGAGGTCTTTCAGACTGAAGAGATTGAGATTAGCCAACGAAACCAAACTGGCCAGTTCCACTTGTTCTGATACACCTTCAGCGGCGCAGGCGCGTTCAAACAATCCGCGAGCGGATTCCGGCTGACGAGCCCGTAACGCACACTTGGCGCGAATGAAGTCGCGCCATTCGGCTATCGGTCCCTGTGCGAAGGCGCGGTCTTCAAACAACTGCGGAATCTCGCCGCTGAGTGCATCTCGTTGATCGAGGATTTCGACCGCATTCATCCAGATTGTGAGAGCGGTAAGAACTGATTCACTTTCTGGATGATCCTCGATGAAGCGACGGCAAAGACCGGGAACACGTCCCACATTTTCAGTTCTGAGTTGTCTGCCAATTGAGGCGAGTTCGTCTTCAAACTCACTGATACTTCCTTCGCCGCCACCACCCGGCTTCCTCGGAGCGCCGCCGCCTTCTTGACCATCCCAAGGATTGCTGTAGTCAACCGCACCTTCGAAGTCACCGGCATTGGGCGGCATTGCGCCCCAATAGTTGAACTGAGCCGGAACGGTAGTTCCTTGAAGACCGTTGTGAACTGCTGCTTCGGTATTTGAGTAAAGCTTGTTCCACCCCGGATTGGTTTGAGTTCCGAGGAAAGTAGATGATCCGGTTGCGCCAGCATCTACCCAGACACCATATTCGTTTAGACAAAACGTATTGTTAGTTACGTCGGCAGGGTAACCACCATCCAAGCAGATGTAGTTTCCCAAACCGTAAACCCCAATCCCCATTCCATTGTGATGGAAGTCGTTGTCCGTAGCATAAAGAACTGCGTCGTCCGAACCCCAGATACCGCCCCACTCATTGTATGACACTTCGTTTTCAAAGAACCGAAGCTCGCTTTGTTCAACCAATGCTGCCCAATCGCAATCCCATATATCAGAGTTCTCGACCTGAATCACCGACTCGTTGTTGAATAACTCAACAGCGAATGAGCAATCGGTAATCTCGACATTGTCGAAATTAATATCGCAATCCTCTTGATCTGCGATGACGACTCCCCAATCCGAATCTCTTATTTCGCAGTTCGTCATTTCGAGTTCGTTGTGATCTATCTCCAATTGTCCCCAGCGATCACCCAGGTTGTATGCGGTGAAGTGGACATTGTTGATCGGTTCGACTGCTCGACCGATTGTAATGTCTATGTTCGGATAGAGAGCGAATACGACAGGGTTTCCTCCTTGGTTGCCGATAGTCGTCGTTGGTGGGCTTGCCATCGCAGGGAAAAACAGGTCGGATGTCACAACATACTTCTTCGTGGAAGTCCAATTGCATTCGACATTTCCACTTGCCCAATTCACCTTACCACCACGACCGGTGAGTGTAACTGACCCAGAACTGTCGCCTTCCTGGTTATATGGATATGAACCATCTGGCCAATACAGGAAGTGATCGTTATAATTGCGATTGTATGCCCAAGGCTGGTAATAGTTTCGAGAATCCTCCACATCTTCCAAAGCACTCCACATTGGGATTCTTGACCAGGCGTACTCGAAAGCTTCTCTGATACTCAATTGGTTGTCATAATTGTGATCATTCGCACTCCAAGTGTCAAAGAAGTTATTGTTGGCGAAAGTTTGGTAAGTCGCCGCTTGACCATTTCGCCAAGGTTGAGTAGAACGAAAGCAGATTAGATCTGGAAGATTCGGAAGACGCCTCCGAACAGTGAAAGGCTCGGTCATGTATGGAACATGACCGAGCAGGTATGAGGTCATATTCCAAGTGAGCATCGTGTAACGTTCCAATGTCTCGATCGGCTCCCACCAAGCCTTCTGTGAATTCATAGCAGCACAGACAATATGAAGGTGCTCCATATCCCGATAGTCTTCACTTCGAGATGTGAATAAACCACCACCAAAGCATGACTCTGAAAGTACATACATTTCAGCGTAATGATCAAAATCACTTATGGCGTTATACACATCGGAAGCATACCACAGCCCATCCCAAAGCTTTATTCCGTAGTCAGCGTAAGCACCTCCATTCTCCTCATTTGCCTCGCCCGGATAGAAACCGTGTGCGGCGAAGTAAATGAAAACTCGATCCTCATCTTCACAACGATTGGCTAATGCGGAAAGTTGCGCCGTGACCGTTGCTGGTCTCGCGTTTCCATCAACATCGTCAGTTCCGTCATTGTCTAAATCTAAGCTTACGGTGACAGCTTCAAATTGCCCATTTGGAAGCCGTTGACGGTGTTGATCCGGTATCGAATGAGACTCGTCGTGCTGATTTGAATCATAGTCTGCGAGAAGTACGGTAATATCGCCATATCCGAGGTGTTTTAAGGTGACAAGCCACCTTGCAGCACTGTTATAGAACGGGATTTGCTGAGTAGTTGGACCTGGGCCAGGTGATCCAGCAATTAGAATTGCACGGAGATGTTCATCAGGTTCAGGGTATGAAACAATGCCATTGTCCGGTTGCGGATCAGAAAGCTCATTCATCATGACCGGAAGGTCTCGTATCGGCTCGAGGAAATCCGTTGAGATGGCATTAATTTTGAAGTCGAGTGAAAGAGAGGAGTGAATCAGCAGATTGTCGACATTCACGAAATATACTTCCGTCGAATGGCACCACAGAGCACAGTACTCGGTGTCAAACTGAAACATCCAAGAAAGGTAATTCGGTGATTTTGGCCCGGTTGAACTCGGGGTAAGGGGTGTGTTAGGCGGAACCATCGCACTACTGCCGTATGCATCATAGTTTGTTGTAGTTGATGCCAGCAGGTTCGATTGAACGTAGGCATAAGCCTGCGTGCGAGTATAAGTTGCATTCGCAACTTGAACTCCAGAGCTGATACCGATCAAGATAACCAGTACGATCTGGCTGAGAATTGAACGCGGAGCATACATAACATCCTCCAATGTGATCTCGTGTATTTCGCTTCTTGCCAAAGGGCAAGAGTCTATAAAATTTTAAGGAATTTCAATAAGACTACGATATTTACCGAAGCTTGGTTAGTGAGAGATGTCGAATGTTTCTACCGTCCGAAAGGGTCAAGTAATATGTTCCACTGGCAAGAGATCCCCCAAACACAGATGATGTGAGATCAATGGTAGTTGTTCCTGATTGATAGGCTTGTTTAGGGCGAGTCCATGTAACTCGTCCTATAACGTCGCGCAATTCGAGCGACAATTCTTGAGGATAAGGTACCGATATTTCAATGCGTGATTGCATATTGAAAGGATTTGGATAAGCGTCAACTGATAGGAGATTCCACTTGATATCGGCAGTACTCTCTTTTACCCCAAGGGGGAGGGATACTTTTGTAACAAGTAATGACCAATCCGTGCTGAATGCGTCAACTGCGGTCGCGCCAAGAAGTACTACTTCGTTCCTTCCGACATATGCGATTCGCTTATATTCTGCAACACCATTCCCTAATGAGTAAATACTCCCCAGAGGAGCAAGGTCTGCATCAACTAATTGAAGCCAAGCGGTCATCCAGTAATCTGCATTTGTCCAACCGCAAAATGCTATCTTATCATCCGGCAGCGTAACGAGATCGAGAAGGTAGTCATGTTGAGCAATATCTTCACCATAGCTGGCATAGTTAAGAATATCGTCATCAAGCGTAATTGTTGTAAGAAACGCGTCGCCTCTATTACCTCCTTCGGCGTCACCTAAAAAACCCCCAACAACCGCCGTATTCTCGTCTTGCAGATCAAAGGCTTCGGTCAGTCTGAACCGAGGACCAAGATCATACGTTTTCAAATCAAGTGAATCCCCTTCTGAATTTGCACGTATGACCGTTGGGCCTGATCCGCGTTGCCCGCCAAAAACGAATTCTCCCTGGCCAAGATAGCAGCCTTCCCGGATTCCCGTATGAGGTTGATAAATGTGAGAACCTGCAATCTCTCCGTCTGATCCAATCGCCAGAGTGAATGAGTACGGGTAGCCTAACGGCTCCAGTTCTACGCCTCCAACGATAAGAACCACACCACTATCTCCAATAACGGCATGTTTCACGTACATGTTGTAACCAAAGCGATAGTTTCGCCGCCAGAGCAACTCACCGTCTTCTGTCAGCCGAATGAGTATCGGTTGATGGATATAGTGCGAATCTACTGAAGTAATCTGGAAAATATACCCCCCACTTGCATGACGCATCAGAGAGCCTTCTTCGTCGGAGGATCCGTACTCGCCTGTCTCAGTCCAAAACTCCCAGAGGATCTCACCTTGTGAATCAAGTTTGATAATTCTTGATTTGTTAAGCGCTCTGCCAATAGCAATTACACATCCTCCATTCGGAGCCGCAACTACGCTATACAACAGTGGTTCTGATAATTGATGACCAGGAAGGAGTTCATAGGTTCGTTCCCAAACGATCTCCTGAGCCCAACTCCCTTTAGTCCCAACCAGTAGCATTCCCACCATCAAAAACAGAGCGCACCCTCTCGACGGACTCCGCCCGAAGGCAGCTCCCGACGATAGGACGCGCTTTACGATGGCTCCCAACATTCCGTTCGCTCCAACCGCAGTTCGATCGTTCATACCAAGCTCCAGACTACTCGGAAGTAAAAATCATACTATAATGTAATGGATTGAGGCGGCTTGCGCAAGGGGAATCTTGATGCTGATGGTGATGAGATTCTTCGACCATCGCCGCGGGGAGGTGCGATTGAACAGAGTGCGTCGCGGCGATGGTTTCAGAATGACAATGCTACCAACCGCGGCGGGTTGGTAGTAGGAAGCTTGGAACCTCAGCGGGGTGGTTGAAGGAAGGTGCGGGCATGGCGGATTGGAAATCCACCCCACTGCTAACGCTATTCTGAACGTCAGACACCCCCCCCATAATCCCCCCCTTCAGATAGAAGAGGGGGAGATATAAGGAAGGCGAGGATAAAAGAAAACGCTCCCCGAATGAATCGAGGAGCGTTTGTACGCCCGGAGGGAGTCGAACCCCCAACCTTCTGGTCCGTAGCCAGACGCTCTGTCCAATTGAGCTACGGGCGCGTTGAACCATTAGTATAACTCCTCTCTACCGGTGATGTCAAGGGAAGTTGAAAGTTGAAAGTTGAAAGTTGAAAGTTCAGAGCATAACTCATCAAACGCCTGCGCTAATCGCTTTTTGGTTTATTCGTCGAATCGTTTTATCTTATAGGGTAGTCAGGAGGATTGTACAGAGGGCGATCAACCGCCCGTCAAGTAATTACTTACATTCATTGTCCGGTAAACGGCTATGGAATGGGAAAAACTCGATCAATTGATCGCAGACTTCGAAGCGCGACTGGCTCCGAAACCGGAGCCGGAGGCTTCATTAGGATTGGGAGCGGCGTTCTGGCGCGAGACTTGGGAAGCCGCCGCGCGGATTCAAGAAGGCTTCCGCGAAGCCCGCTACCCCACCAAAGAAGAAAAAGACGCCGCCTGGGCGCGCTTTGCCGCCATCCGCAAGGTTGCTTCACGCCGCCAGCAGGAAGAGTGGAAAGAGCGGACCGGCGTTTCTCGGAAACACCGCGACGAGATCTTCGCCAAGATCGAAGCCGCCCGCCCGACAGGAATATCTGCATCTGACCGGCATGCCGCAGATCAGTTGAAATCTCTTGCCGAAGCGCTGAAAGAAGCCGGGGAACAGCTCTCGCAGGCGAAGGACGAGATGCTCGCCGAGCAGAAACAGGAGTGCTTCAAGGCGCTTCAGGAAGTCCGCAGGGCTCATGACGCTCTCTGGTCTGAAGTGCGGCAGGCTCGGCTGAAACAGCGATCTGAGCAAGCGGAGAGAGCGCAGGCTAATCTCGCGAAGAACCACGAACGACTCGAAAAGGCGACCCAAGCGCTGACCTATTTCCAGGCGCGCTCTGAAGAACTCCGCACGAAAATCGCCGAAGCATGGAACGAAGAGTGGAAGACTCGCGCCGCCGAGCGATTAACTGAGATCGACGCAAAGATTCTCGACATCGAAGCTTCCATCACCCGGATCGAAGAGTGGATCAAGGAAGACGAGGGGAAGGCGAAGAAGACGAAGCCGGAACATACTGCAAACGTAGGTCAATCCGAAGAAACGAAAAGCGAAGAAGAGCACAAGTAATGATTTTTTTGCGCTGCCTCTGCAAGCTGTCAACCGCGGAGGGTTGACAGCTTGCCTCCCGCTTTCGAGGGAGTTTTATGCGAAGTAGACTGTAAATCGCCCTGAATAATAAAGCCCGGTACTGACCAAATAGATACTGATCGGAGCCTGCATTGAACGCTACGAGATTCCGTTGTTTACTGTTGATTCCCCTCCTGCTTGCAGCTTGCGCAGCGCCGACTCGGCGCATCACAATCATCCATCACAACGATTTTCATGCGTGGAATGTCCCTTGGGGAGCAGTGGATCAGAAGGGCGACTCCGTCTATATCCAAGGCGCTGCCGGATTGGAAGGGCTCGCTACTGCACTTCGTGACACCAGCTCGGCGACTCTCTGGCTTTTTGCCGGCGACGAGTTCACCGGCACAGCGCCCTCGACACTCACATCGGGCGGGAGCCAAATCCAGATTGCTGGCAGATTGTCAAGCGATATTGTTGTATTTGGCAATCACGAGTTCGATCACGGACTGGATCGCGCCGAAGCTTACCGAGATTCCATCGGCAAGATTGTACTCGGCGGAGCGAACCTGCGCTACCCGGATGGAAAACCGTTCTCGCGGGAGTATTTCGATACTACCGTCGGAGGTGTTCCGATCCGCGTCATTGGTCTGGTCCCGATTGATCTACACGAATTGACCTCTGAAGGGGCGACCGGAAAACTGCTCGTCTATGAGCCGGACTCGGTTGTGAGGGCGCTTTTGCCTTCTAAAGAACGATTGGCGGTAGTTCTATCGCATTTGGGGCTTGACCGGGATAGTCTATTGGCTGCGCATATACCGGAACTTGACCTGATTGTCGGGGGGCATACACACGCGACGCTTCGTCGTCCGTGGTTAGTAGGACCGGAAGAAGCTTGGGTGGATTCTCTCCCGCCATCGAACGGAAAGCGACTACCGGGGACGTTGATTGTTCAAGCGGGAGCAAGGGGAATCTATCTCGGCGCGCTCGGACTGACGATTAAGAACGGCAACATTATCGCTGCTGCCGGGAAGTTGTACCGTAATGATGGTAGCTTGGCGTCGCCGGATGCAGAACTGGCCGCATTTGCAGGGCAGATTGATCGTCAGGCGACGGCAGGTTTGGAGGAAGTTGTCGCGGAACTGGTTGAACCGATGACGCGGCAAGGAGAAGAGTCGTCGCTGGGACGATGGGAAGCGGATATTTTTCGGGAGGCGACTGGCGCGGAGGTGGCGTTTCAGAATCCGGGCGGCTTACGGAAGGACTTGGGAGCAGGCAAGCTGACGCTTCGGGACGTCTTTGAAGCGAATCCGTTCGGGAATACACTGGCGACCTTCGAGATGAGCGGCGAGGAACTTATGATCGTTCTAAAGACTCTCGCGACTGAACCGAGAGAGTACTTGCAAGCGTCGGGGATCAGTGCGACGCTCGACAGACGTTCGGGCAATGCGTTAAATGTCCTCGTGGGGGGAGTCCCGCTTGATCTAGCAAAACGTTATCGAGTCACGACCAATTCTTATGTATTTGGACACTTTGAGACATATTTCGGTGTTCCGGTCGGGGACAGAGTGGTAAACATGCCGCAAGATCTCGATAGGGATATCATTGCGAAAGCGGCTCGCAGCGCCGGGGCGATTCGAGCGCCAAAGGATGTGAGGCTGGTCTATGTAACAGAGTGAAGTTGGAATTCCAAGAGGCTTTGGGCTTTTCAGGCCGTCCGAGAATCCAAAATCGCCAACGCGTCAAGCTGTCAACCCTCCGTGGTTGACAGAACATATTACGATATTTCAAGTATATAACTGTCAACCACGGAGGGTTGACAGCTTGACGTGTTGACTTCAAACTCCATACCGGACACGCTAAAGCTGTGAACACTGAACGAAAACGACGTCTCCAAAAAGGGAAAAGGCCGACATTAGTCAGCCTTCGCGTGGTCACTCCTGCTTCATGGACGCCGGTTTACGTATCGAAACCGGAACACCCTTGCGGCCCCTTCAGTCGCACATTGCAAAGTTCAGCGCCGCTAATCTTACCGCAGCGACTTCCTACCTTCGATAACCACAACCAGTAATTCGCATTCCAACCGGGCATACTATAATCCCAATCTTATTGCGAATGTCATTCTTCGTGTGCAACTGAATAAATATACGTCGGGATTATTGAAATCCGTTGGACAAACGGCGATTATTTTTAACGAAAGAAGAATGTTCTACTTCGCTCGACTCTTGGACAGCGCTTGTGCAAAGGCGAGTCGCCGGTTATATTATTTAGTTATCAGGGCGAAAGGGAGCAGCGATGGACTCATTGCGCAGCCTTTATTGCCCTATCGGCTTCCTCAGCGAATTCACCACCCTCTGCCGGAGATGACTATGCAACGCTTCGCGACCCTCGCTCTTATATTTGCGATGGTCTTATTAGCTGGCTGCAGCTCGGACGATGGCACACCTGCGGTTCCGCGTATCGACGGTCCATCTGACCTCCGCGCCGCCGCCCTAAGTTCCACGACAGTCCGCCTCAATTGGACTGACAACAGCTTCAATGAAAACGGTTTCAAAATTGAACGCGCCCCAGCCGGCGCAAACAATTGGACGACGCTGGATTCGGTGGACGTCGATATCGTCACCTTTACAGACGCCTCCTTGTCGGAAGGTAATGTTTATCAGTACCGGGTCTCCGCCTATATCGGAAAGACAACCTCTACTCCGGCGGGCCCCGTCAACATCGCGACTCCATTGCTGGCTCCGAGCGGTCGGCCAACTGCCGTCCGTGTTTCCGAAACCAGCATTCGCGTCTCTTGGGTTGACGCCTCGCAAGTAGAAACGAACTACTTGATCGAACGAAAATCTGCGGGTATCCCTTACGAGTTAATCGCTACTCTGCCTGCCGATACGGTATCCTATCTGGACACCGGACTTACTCCTTCAACGCTTTACTACTATCATGTAAAAGCAGTACGGGATACGATCTCCTCCGCTTGGTCAAACGAGGCTTCGGCAAGAACAACGGTACTCACGCCTGGACCTCCGACTGACTTAATAGCCCTTGGCGGTACGAGTCGCCCCAACAAGGCGCGTCTGACGTGGGCTGACAATGCCGAAGGCGAGTCGGGTTACGTGGTCGAGCTTAGCATGACCGGCAACTCAGACTGGGCAGCTCATGACAGCCTTCCCGAGAACCGGGTTTTCGCAGAGATTACCGGTCTGACAGCCGAGACGACCGTGTTCTTCCGCTTGTACGCCTGGAACCAATACGGCAATTCCGCCTACTCAAATGTTGCATCCTGTCAGATTGCCGGCCCGCCGGCTGCGCCGACAAACCTCATCGGGTCCGCTCCCGATTATTTTGCCGCAATACTTAGCTGGACAGACAACGCTCAGAGCGAGGATGGATTCCGCGTCGAGCGGCGTCCCAATCCGGGAAGCGGTTGGTCACCGATAGCAACTGTCGGCATTGATGTTGTCAATTTCAATGACAGCACCGCCTATCCGAATCGAGGCTATGCCTATCGTGTGCTCGCTTTCAACGCTGCTGGCCCTTCTGCGTACTCGAATGAAGTGACTGTCACGATGCCCAATGGGCCTCCTCTGCCGCCGCGCTCACTCGATGCGACTCCGCAAGATGTGGACAGGATCATCGTCTTCTGGCAGGATCGCTCGGACGATGAGGACGGTTTCTTCCTCGAACGTAAAACTCCCGGCGATCAGCAGTTCTCACTAATTGGAGTCATAGAACCAAACATAACCCAATACGCCGATTCTTTACTGACTCCGGAATCATGGTATGCCTATAGAATACGCGCTCACAATCCAGTTGGGTACTCTGAATACTCGAACATCGACAGCACAATGACGCAGTCGCTGACCGTCTTCCGTGACGACTTCGAGAGCTACGAAGTTGGAGCGCCGCCGACCGGCGCATGGTCAATCCTCAATCAGGTAGGATCTTCGTGGGCCGAAGTCTCAGCCACCAGACCTCATAATGGCGCACAGAGTCTGCAAATTCACGATCCCACCGAAGGCGACAATTTTGTTATGATCAAGGCTGGCGGCTTTCAGGGACGTGAGGCGACCTTAACATCCTGGTTATTCATTCCACCGAACAGCACCATGGGATTCATTGCTGGAGACCGTACCGATACGATCACCTTCCAGCTCCAGTTTAACGCCGATAACAGCGTCTTTGTGCGTAACGGCGCAGGCTTGGCGAATCCCGAAGTTAACTACCCTGTGGCGCGCTGGTTTAAATTGGACGTTGAATTCAGCACAGCCGGCGGATATTATTTCATCCGATTCGACGATCAACCGGTTGGAGACACACTCTTCCTCGTTAAAGCAAATCGTCCAACTACTCAGCTCATTCTGATCGGTTTCAGTGACGCGACTATGAGTGACGGATTCGTGGACGATATAGAGATGGTCCGCACTTGGATACCGCAAGGCACGCCACGGAGAAATACCGGCTGGCAGACGCCTCCCATGTTTGATGCGCCAGCATCCATTGAAGACGCTATCCGAGCAGTCGGGCCAGTGCGCTAGGTTTGGTTTAGAGCATCTGATGCTTTAAGCGACGGCGGCGGTACAACCGCCGCCGTCGCGCTTTTGCTCCAGTCTGAATTCGACTGTATTATTCCAAGCCAACTTTGACCTAATTCTGTTTTGCGTAGGGGCCAGCTTGCTGAGCCCTTCTCTCTGTTCCAACACTTGAGATGAAAGGGCTCAGCAAGCTGGCCCCTACGCGGAATGGTCTGTGTTGAACGCCCTCATATTCTGATAATTCTTCGCCGTCCTTATTAAGGTCAATGCAAAACAAGATCGAAAAGGTTCTGGTCGCCAACCGGGGTGAAATCGCAATCCGGGTGATGCGCGCCTGCCGCGAATTAGGCGTCAAGTCGGTCGCAGTCTATTCCGACGCCGACCGGATGGCTCAGCATGTCCAACAGGCGGATGAAGCCTTTCGGATCGGACCGGCTCCCGCGAGGGATAGCTATCTCCGCGGCGAGCGTATCATTGAGACTGCCCTCCGCTGCGGCGCTCACGCAATTCATCCGGGCTATGGCTTCCTTGCGGAGAATGGCGATTTTGCCGAGGCCGTCGAGTCTGCTGGCTTGATCTTTATCGGGCCGCCTGCATCGGCGATACGGTCGATGGGCAGCAAAACCGCGGCGCGTCAAATCATGTTCGACGCCGGAGTTCCAGTGGTTCCGGGGGACAAATCGGGACTGCCGGATGCGCAAGCGGCTAAAGAATCCGCCGCGAAGATCGGCTATCCGGTGTTACTGAAGGCGGCGATGGGCGGCGGTGGGAAGGGAATGAGGATTGTCTACTCCGAGTCCGAGATTGAAGCGGCGTTCGATGGAGCCACTCGTGAGGCGCTATCCTCTTTCGGCGATGGGACAGTCTATCTCGAGAAGTATGTGACGGGCCCACGGCATGTCGAAGTTCAGATTATGGGCGACCATTACGGCAATGTTGTTCATCTCTTCGAACGGGAATGTTCGATCCAGCGGCGACACCAGAAGGTGATTGAAGAAACTCCGGCGCCTGCGCTGGAGTTTCTCCCTGAAATGCGTGATGAAATGGGCCGGGCGGCGGTCGCGGCGGCGAAAGCTTGCGGATATGTCAATGCTGGGACGGTCGAGTTTCTCTTCGACCCGTCGGGGCCGAATTTCTATTTCCTCGAAGTGAATACTCGGCTTCAGGTGGAGCACCCTGTAACGGAGATGGTGACAGGGATAGACTTGGCGCAGCTCCAAATTCGCGTGGCGATGGGAGAGCCGCTTCCGTTCAAACAGGAGGATCTAAAGCAGACCGGCCACTCGATCGAGTGCCGTATTTCCGCTGAGGATCCTTCAAACGGATTCCTTCCCGACGCCGGGAGGATAAAAACTCTGGTTCGACCTGCGGGACCATGGGTGAGAGTCGATTCTGGAGTTTCGGTTGGCGATGAAGTTGGCGTATATTATGATCCTCTCGTCGCCAAATTAATCGTTTGGGGAGAGAACCGCGTCGCAGCAATCCAGCGGATGCGTCGGGCGCTTGATGAATATCGCGTTACCGGCTTCAAAACGACCATCCCGTTCAGCCGGTGGATTATGGATCATCCGAAGTTTGAGTCGGGCGAGTTCGATACTAACTTCATCGAACGGGAATTCAAGGCAGAAATGCTGACCCAACAGGATGAGAAGGTGATTCGAGCGGCGGCTCTTGCAGCCGCTCTGGCCGAGAGGGATCGCGGGGGAGGCAGGAGTGGACAGCAGATTAAGCAGATCGAGCAGATTGATGATCGCCCGCAAGCGTCGAGCTGGAAACGGGCAGGTCGAATGGCTGGTATAAAGTAATCGAATTCTGTGGAGGGACAAGTCGAACGGATTTGTTCAGCCAATCCTATAAAATACCTTCAGTTAATAACTGGAGAACCTTCTGAAAGGAAGAATAATGCGTAAATATGTTACCATTTTCGTGGCGTTGCTAACCGCTTTCGCCGTATCCACCTCTATTGTCGGCTGTGGCGACGATGACGATTCTCCCACCAATCCCGGAACCGGCAACAACGAAAACTTGCCGCTCGCAATGGGCAATAAGTGGGTTATGGATCTGAAAGACTACACCAATGACAATCTCGATTCGACTTATATCGATAGTATGGTCATCGATACTTCGTTTGTCAGAACCGGTCAGACCTGGTATGGGCAAAAGGGCGACGACGTCTATTATCGCACCGGCAGCGAAGGCGCGTTTCAGTTGATCGATATGGGTGGATCGTTCTTGGAAATCAAAATCATGAAGCCATCAGCTCATGTTGGCGAAGACTGGATTGAGATGGTCAGCAACGATACTATGAAGGTCGAAGTTCTCGGCGTCAATGAGTCGGTGACGACCCCCGCGGGAACTTTCACTGGTTGCCATCATTACCTGATGTCGTTTAGAGGCGTAACGTACACTCAGGAATACTGGATGAAAGTCGGAGTCGGCTTCGTGAAAATGGTGAACGGCAACGAGTTCGGCGGAACTCGTCGGCGTTCCGAAGGGCTTCTGAAGAGCTACCATATTCAGTAGGCAGCGTCCAACCTCTTTTCTGTGAAGTGGGAATCCAGGCAAACTTTACATCGTGACCAAGTTGTCTGGATTCCCATCTTTGCGGCAGTCTGAGAATGGGTATATATTGCGACGCACCCCTACTGCCAATCCTCCACGGTTGGCAGGATTTGCGTATATTCAATGACTCCTACTGTCAACCACGGCGGGTTGACAGTAGGAGTGAAAGCCAAGTTCCGCTCATCTGTTTCACAAATATCTGAGAATCAATTACCATGGATCAACCACAAGGCCCGTCCAAACAGATTCAAGTCACCATCGACGAGAAGACTGGACAGGGCATTTACGCAAACCTCGCGCTGATTTCGCATTCCGGCGCTGAGTTTGTTGTTGACTTTACGCGGATGCTGCCCGGCATGCCAAAAGCAGTAGTGCAAGCAAGAATCATCCTGACGCCGCAGCACACCAAGTCGCTGTTGAAGGCGCTGGAAGAGAATATCAAGCGCTACGAGTCGGCTTACGGCGAGATCAAGGTCGCCGCCGATAACAAGCACGAGACTCAGCGCAATATTGGATTTCAGACGGGGGAAGAGTAAAAAGTTGAAAGTTGAAAGTTGAAAGGAAAACCCCGTAGTTTATGCGTTCCGAACGAATCATAGACTTAAGCGGGATTTCTCTCGTCGAGCAACTTTCAATCTACTCCTCCTTTCAACTTTCAACTTTTAACTTTCAACTTATATCATGAACACCGAAACACTACCATTGATGAAAGAGCGGCTGGCGCGGCTCGGGAGGTCTCTTTGACGTCGAGAAAAAACGCGCTGAACTGACCGCTCTCCGCGAGCAAACGGCAGATCCAAACCTCTGGAACGACCCCAACCGCGCTCGCGAACTTAACCGCCGCATCGCCCGCCTAACCGCTCCCGTAGATGCTTACGACAAAATGAGCAACGACTTCAACGACGCTGTCGAGCTGGCAGAGATGCTGGAAGACGGCTCGACCGACGCCGCCAATCTCGAACGCGAACTCGCTCAGATCGAGACGATGGTCGCCGACTGGGAGTTCCAAACCATGCTCGGCGGTGAAGACGATCCTCGCAACGCCATTATGACTATCCATGCTGGCGCGGGCGGCACCGAGTCGGACGACTGGGCGTCGATGCTCTTCAGAATGTTCCTGCGCTACTGTGAACGCCGCAAGTGGAAGGCAGAGGTCATCGACTTGCAGCCGGGCGATCAAGCGGGTATCAAGAGCGCCTCTATCGAAGTGCGCGGCGACTACGCTTATGGACGACTTAAAGCCGAGCTTGGCGTCCACCGTCTGGTGAGGATCTCGCCGTTCGACTCGAACGCCCGCCGCCACACCAGTTTCGCGTCGGTTTTCGTCTTTCCAGAGGCTGAGGAAACTGGTGAAATCAACATCAATCCGGCGGACCTCAGGATAGATACGTTCCGGGCATCGGGGGCTGGAGGGCAACACATCAACAAGACCGATTCGGCGATCCGCATCACGCATATCCCGACCAATATCGTCGTCACCTGCCAGACCGAGCGCTCGCAGTACCGCAACAAGGACTCGGCAATGAGGTTCCTGATGGCGCGTCTGTTGAAGCTCCAGCGGGACGAAGAGGCGAAGAAAAAGGACGCGCTCGACGCGACGAAGTCCGAGAACGCCTGGGGGTCTCAGATCCGCAGCTATGTCCTCCACCCCTACAAAATGGTGAAAGACCTCCGCACCGGGGTTGAAACATCCGACACGGAAGGAGTGCTCGACGGTGACATCGAGAAGTTCATCGAGGCGATGCTGATGGGGGTGAAGAGGACGGACAAGGGAAATGAAGAATGAAAAGTTGAGAGTTGAGAGTTGAGAGTGGCGCAGCGACCTCAAGGCGATGTTCGCCAAGGGTGAGTTCGCGCCGTTGTTAGGCTGGCTGAAGACGAATGTCCACGCTCACGGGCGGCGCTACCGTTCAGCGGAGTTGACCAAGGTTGTCACCGGCAAGCCGCTCGACTCAAAGCCGTTGGTGGACTACTTGAAGAAGAAGGCGGAATTGTGGTATGGGGTGAAGGGGTAGGGGTTCAGGTTCGGTAGCGCAAGGATTTATCCCGCTTAGACCGGTTCAGTAATGACTAATTATCAGGCATCTTCGCAACATGGTGAATCGTGGCAATCTCGATTGCATCCTCCGTGATTGAATAGGCTATCCGGTAGTTCCGGTAGAACTTTTCCCGTATGGCAGGATCCCCGTACTTTGGAATAGTTCGCCCAGACTGTGGGAACTTCGCTAACAGGCGCATAGCTTGGCGAAGATCGAGAAGGAATCTCATGGCGTAAAATTTTGAATCAGCGGCGATGTAAGCGAAAACGTCGTCGAGATCCGATTGGGCGCGGTCGGAAAGCCGTACCTTCATTTATTGGATACCATATTTGGCCATTACATCATCGAGATCGGTGACGCGTCCTTCGCGAATATCACGGAGACCTTCCTCTACTTTGGCGAAATATACAATCTCCTCCAGAAGATCGTCGAGTGAGGCGTCATCCGGCATGGAATCGATGGCCCTCCGTGCGGCTTCTTTAAGCGGAGACATTTGGAACTCCTTGTGTTTGGGTGGTTGTAGTAAGATACGAAACGAAGAAGGATTAGGCAAGCCGCTCGATTCAAAGCCGTTGGTGGATTACTTGAAGAAGAAGGCGGAATTGTGATACCGGGGAAGGAACACTAAGCAACGAGAGACAGGGGCGGGATTCTCCCGCCCCTGTCTTGTAAAGATTTCATCTAATAACGGCAGCCGGGTTACGGATCAATCAGGACACCGAAAGTGCCTTACTCGAATGTATAGCCCAAGGTGAACAGGAATCCACGATGATTGACCTTGTCATCATCCTCGCTGTTAGTATTGGCAAGCCCGAAGTAATACCGGACATCCGCATTCACTGCGCCTCTCGCAAGTCCAACTCCGAGATTAATCCCATAGTCTAACAAAGAAACACCATCCATATCTCCTGATTTACCATTACTCTCGCCTTTTGCAGTGAGCTTGAAACCTACTTCCGGGCCAAATTCAAGATATGGTTTCATATCGCTTCCACTGAAACCGTAGGTCCAGAAAATAGGAAGTGTCAGGTAGCTGATTGTCCCGGTATAATCCGGGAAGGAAGACATGGTCACTGTGAATCCGCGTTGTAAATACAGCAATTCGATTCGCATTCCCCATGGAACTGAATACTCCTTAACCCCGTATCCGCCGAGTCCAAATCCTATTTTTGTTCCGTAATCCAACCACGAGGGGGCTTTCTCAACTTTGACAGTCGCCAAATTCAACCCAACTTTTACTCCATATTTCATACCATCAGCCTGGCTGGAAGAGACAGCCAATAGAAGCGCCAGAAGCGTACTGAGTATTCGTGCACTCATTCTTACTTCCCTCTGATTTATGGTTTCGGACAACCATATCTTGAGCTTGCAGTTCCTGATGCTTGGTTGGCTCGTAAAGCTTTGGAATAATTCTCGGCGATTGATTAGTGCGAGTTGTAGAGGAGTTGGCACATTTAATTCATGTAAATACATTGATAAAGACATATGATCTGAGTTTGCATGATAACATGAACAAAGTAATTATGTTTTATCGCTAAATAAACATTTGGTTTTAAATCAGCACTCTTGAAGGATTTTTATGAGGCATATGTCATGTCGAAACTGAATCCCTACTCCTCCTCCTTCTTCTCACCTTCCCCTAACCTTCTTCCTGTTAATTTCAAGAACACGTCCTCCAGCGTCGGTTCAAGGGTTTTCAGGTCGAGCAAACGCCTACCCTCGGAGGAGATCTCGCGGAGGAGAGCGCCTCCCGCAGAGGGGTCGTCAAGCAGCGCATGAACAGTGGTGGTTTCAGCGGCGGGGTCAGAGTCGCTGGTGATGCGCGCGATGCCAGAAATGCGCTGCCAGCTGTCCGGCGCGGGAGTTGTCCCGGCGAGGGTCAATTCAAGCGCGGTCTCCTTCTGCACCATCTTTTTCAGCGCCGCGGGGCTGTCGCACGCCTGCACCCGTCCCTTGTCGATGATCGCTACCCGGTCGCACATCTCGTCGGCTTCGGCCATATAGTGCGTCGTCAGCAGGATGGTGTGCTCAGGGCGTTCGTCAAGCCATGACCGGACAAACTTCCGCACGTCGAGCGCTGAGGTGACGTCGAGTCCCACGGTCGGTTCGTCGAGGAAGAGTACCTTCGGCTCGGTAGTGAAACCTCGCGCAAAGTTCAGCCGCTGGCGCATACCGGTGGACATCTTGTTAGTGCGTCCGAAGTTCTTGTCGAGGCCAACGACCTTCAACATTGCGTCCACACGCGGCTGAGCGGTCTTCCATGGGATGCCGTACAACTCGGTGAAAAGGCGGAGGTTTTCGCGCGCCGTCAGTACGCCGTAGCCGCACGAGTCGCCGCCCGAGACCGAGTTAATCAATCCGCGCACCCGCCAGACGTCCTTCACCACGTCGAGCCCCTCGATGAAGGCTTGCCCTGACGATGGCGAGAGCAGCGTGCAGAGAATGCGAATGGTGGTCGTCTTGCCCGCGCCGTTTGGGCCGAGCAGGCCAATCAGCTCGCCGGGCTTGACTTGCAGGTTGACTTCTTCGAGCGCGACCATCTCCTTCTTGCCGTCGCGACGGGCGGCGCGGTCAAGCTTGAAGGTGCGGCGCAAACTTGTGGTCTCTATTGAGTACGTGGACATTCGATGATGATGATGATGAAGGAATAACCTAATAATTTGGGGTAATTTGGGCGAAAAAGCAAGGGAAGGAAGTGCGAAGAGTAGGATGAGTTGGCAGAGTTGGCAGAGTTGGATGAGTGCGGGAGTGAAGGGAATTGAAACGAAACCGCCGACCACAAAAGATCGGCGGTGACTCTTCATACTTACCTCACTAACATCGCCTTGATCGTCCGGCTCTCGGCGCCAAACTCCCCGCGCACAAAGTATGTTCCGTTGGAAAGAACGTCTGGCTGCCAGAGAAGGGTGTGGGGGCCAGCGGAGTAGTAACCTTCGGCGAGGTTGACAGTGATGCGACCGGAGGGATCGAGGACCAGCACTTTACCTCTGCCGGGAGTAGTCAGTGAAAAAGAGAGTCGTGCGGTCGAGTTGAAGGGGTTGGGGAATAGTTGCAAGTCGAACGTCGATGGCTGAATAGATGAATTGGAGACTGAAACAGGGTCGGGAGAAGTTTTGACAAAGTAAAAATCAGATTTACCAGACCCAAATGAATTCGTATATCCCGTTAAAGCAAATCCACCATCGGCAGTTTGCGCCACAGAGTGACATATTTCATCTATTCCGCCGCCGAAAGTACCTGACCAGAGACTGTCCCCATCTGCGTTTACTCTGAGTAGCCAGAAATCATTTCCACCAGCGCCAAAAGAATCAGTATATCCTGCTAATACAAATCCATAATCTGGAGTTTGGGAGGAGCTAAGACAATGCTCGCTTCCCTCCCCACCGTAAGCCTTCGACCATAGACTATCACCTTCAACATCAGTTTTCACTAGCCAATAATTCTGTTCAGATCCTCGCCCAAATGAATAGGTCATACCAGAAAGAGCAAAACCGCCATCTGAAGTTTGCAAAACAGAGACACAAATATCGGAGCGAAGACCTCCAAAAGTACGCGACCAAAGGCTATCACCATCTGCGTTCACTTTTATAATCAAGAAATCGAAATCACCAGCCCCATATGAGAGAGTATAGCCGCCGAGCAGATATCCGCCATCATTGGCTTGGCATAAAGTCGATCCGAAATCGTCTAGTTCACCTCCATAAGCATGAGACCATACTTCATCACCATGGGCGTCAATCTTCATGATAAAGAAATCTGAGAGATTCTCGATATCTCGAGAGCTTGAACCTGACAAAATGAAGTCCCCTTCGGCGGTTTCAAGAATTTGCCCATTGTCAATTCCACTAATAATACACGACCAGAGACTATCTCCTCGAGCATCTGTTCTTACAATCCAGAAGCTACTACCTTCATCTCCGAAGGAAAACGTCACCCCGGAAAGCATGAATCCACCGTCACTTAAAGAGATCAAAGAATTGCACCATTCAGACGAGAAGCCTCCGAACGTCTTTGAACAGAGACTGTCGCCATCGGCATTCGTTCGAAGGAGCCAGAAATCAGATTCTCCAGAGCCGAAGGAACGGGTATATCCGGCCAGTGCAAAACCATCATCCACTGTCTGAATTATCGATTGGCAAACATCATCATCATCTCCACCGTAAGTTCTGCTCCAAAGTACATCAGGTTGCGCAATCGCATTCGATGCAAACAGTAGGAGTAAGGCGGTGAGGTATTGTGCGCCAGTAAGCTTCATTTTCTAATCCAAGTGAAAAGGTTACTTTACATTTTGCATGATCTGCACAGAAATGTGCATCTATCAGATTGCTGAATAATTCGAATGGACTTGCAGCAATATCAACGCCAGAATCTGAGGTTTAATAAGGACGGACAGAAACACACGCCCACCAAGACCTTTGAGATTTAACTCCCCCTCACCCCCTCTTCACCAGCCACTCAATCCACTTGCCCAGCCCGGCGCCGGTTTTTACGGAGAGACAGATCAAGTCAACCGAACGGTTAACCTACGCGGGGATGCGCCCTTTCACCAACGGTCCAACGGCGAGATCCTCGTCGAGGAGCGGCCAGTGGACACCAATTCCCATAGGCGAAATCTCGATGTGAAGACGCTCGGATGGTTTGGCGGCAGCAAGGCGAGTTGAACACTCCCGCCACGGGATCAGGAATGTCCCATCAGAAGTCTCAATGTAAAGACCGTTCCGGCGTGCGGCAATACGGCTCGCCATCACGGGAGTCTCTTTGCGGCGGGTAGTTGAAGTGGAATCGCTCATTTTACCTCCCATTCCCTCAGAATCAAGTCGAAATTGTCGAAGAGGATTCTCCGAATTTCACGTCGAAGCGCAGGCGTGAAATTGTACTCATAGGCCGCTTCGATATCAAGCTCTTCCGGAATCAGCCAGTATTTACCAATAGCTTCGGCCTTGGCGGCGTGGACGTGGACAGGTTCTTGCCCTTCGTTCATATATATATATAAACGCGCCAACCGTTAATACGAAGTATAGTAGGCACTTAGCTCCTTTCGAAGTGATTGCAATAATATACTCACGGAGGTATGACTTTGGCAAGGAGGCTTGGCGAATGGACGGGCAGGGACGCCTATCCCCACTACCCCCTCTTCAGCAACCACTCCACCCAGTTGCCCAACCCGGCCCCGGACTTGGCGGAGAGACGAATCACCTCCAAGTGACCGTTGATGGTGCGCATGTTCTCCTCGAACTGGTCAGGATTGACGTCGAGGTAGGGGGCGAGGTCCATCTTGGTCAGCAGGCAGAGATGCGATTCGCGGAACATCAAGGGGTACTTCAGGGGCTTCTCTTCGCCTTCGGGCAGCGAGAGCGCCACTACCTTGCGGTTTTCGCCAAGATAGAACTCGGCAGGGCAGACGAGGTTGCCGATGTTCTCAATGAAGAGAAAGTCGAGCGCGTCCATCGGCAGGTGTTTCAGAGCGGCTTGGACAAGGTGGCTGCCCACGTGGCAATCTCCCCCGAACGGTTCAGTGTTGGCTTGTACGACTGGGATGTCAAGCGGCGTTAATCTTGCTGCGTCGAGCGTCGAGGTGATGTCTCCTTCGATGACCGCCGAACGGAGACCGCGCATTTTCAGGAGCGGGATGGTCTTTTCGAGCAGCGTCGTCTTACCGGCGCCGGGGGAACTCATGATGTTGACGACGTAGATGTTGTGCTTGTCAAAGGTCGCGCGGTTTTCAGCGGCGCGAGCATTCGATTCTTCAAGCACGTCCCGGACGATCGGTATGGAAATTAACGACATTAGGAGCCTTTAGGAATTTACCACGAAGAAACGAAGGCACAAAGAGATGCAAAATCTTCATTTCTTAGTATTAAGGATGGAATGTGATTGACGCAACCCCCTTTAGTCCCCCCTTCACATAGAAGGGGGGGGGAAGGAAAAGCGTTCACCACGAAGGCGCGAAGACACAAAGACATATAATCTTCTTCGTGCCTTTGTGTCTTCGTGGTTAAGTATTGTCTTCGACTTCAGCCTCGATGCGGATCAGAGTTATCCCCCGCCCTTTCACCACCTGAATCTTCACCGATCCGCAGTTCGGACAAATGAAGACCGGCTCGTCGAGCTGGAATTCAGTAGAGCAGTCCTTGCAGAGGCACTCGACCGACTCGTCCGTTAGGTGGAGCACGGCGCGAGGATACCCCTTGTCGGCTTTTATCGCGTCGAAGAGGAACTGGAGAGTCTCAGGGACAACCGCGTCGAGCCGTCCGACCAGCACGTCAACTTGAGTGACGGCGCCAGGAAGGACGCCTGCCGGGAGGGAAGCCTTAACCGAGGTAAGGATTGATTCGGCAATGTAAAGTTCGTGCAAAGGAAGCCTTATCGGTTTGAGAGTGGATTGGTAGCGCGAGGATTTATCCCGCTCGTTAACCTCTACAATCAGAAAAGACGGGATAAATCCTCACGCTACCAACACACACTACGGCGAGGTAGTCCTACCGACGTCGCCCGGGATAGTAAGCGAAGTCCTTGGCGCGCATGCTTTCGGGAACTGGGTAGATCCCTGCTCCACCGCAAATGGTACAAGGATTCTTATCAGACTGGCGCACTTCGATCAGACCGGTGCCTTTGCAGGCGTAGCATTCCTTGCCGACAACGTCCGTTCCGCGTCCGTCACAGTAGCCGCAACGGTGCGCGTGATCGGGTGTCAGGCAGCGGTTATCCACCCAACCGCGCCCCTGACATTCGGGGCAGGTTTTCGGCGGCTGGTCTTTAGACGGCGTAGTGTGTTTTTCGGTCAGCATAGCAGTCCTCCCATTTCGTTATTAATGTAAGGAGATGACAGTTGCGTCACTGCGCGCAGATAATAAATCTTGTGACTCTTGGTGCAAAACCCATTCCCGTACAAGCCGAATAGCCTCAGGAACAGCAGCCTCGATTGCAGGAGTCAGACTCTCCGAAAGCGTAGTCAAATCCGATGCTTCTACGGCGAGAATATCGATATTCTCCGGCATGTTCGCGCCGAGCCGTTTCCCAAGTTCGATAGCTGTAGGCAGTGAAATCTGATGGCTGGTCGTGAGATTCTTCCCCGGCACGAGCAGATCGGCGGAAAACTGGTGAAGCGTTCCCGGAATCCCCCCAATGGTCTGAATCGTGTCGAGGATCAGCGCTCGCGGACGATCCTTCAACAGGTCGATCAATGCAAATCCCGCTACCGCCGCAAAGATCACATCCACCACAGCAATTAACTCTGCGTCGGCGTTTAATCGCTCAGCGATGACCGCGCCGAAACCGTCATCGCTGATGATCTCGTTACCGAGGCAGAGGATAAGGGGTTTGGCGGGCAAAGAATCCGGCATTGGCTGATTCCAGTAGGATAGGCGTCTTCGCCTGTCCAAAATTTTCTACTACCAACCCGCCGCGGTTGGTAGATAAATGGCTGATTCACCACTCACATTCTACCAACCACGGCGGGTTGGTAGTAGATAGTGACGGGCAAGGACACCCGTCCTCCTGATCTCTTCAAGTATTTCAAAGGACTCAATTTTGCCTGTCCACGTTGACAACTTCTGGATGGACAGGCGGGGACGCCTATCCTACTGAGACCTGAATCCCCCCGTCTCCCTCAAGAGAGGCAGGGCGGGGGGATTACCATACTCGGTAACACCGACCTCCGTGTCGGTATTAATCAAACTACACTCGATATTGAACGACCGACACGGAGGTCGGCGCTACTCATATAGCTAACAGTTCTGGGACGCCGTCTGCACTACCTCTCCCGATTCCGCGTCGTGCACGATCACTTGTAGCGGCATTTCGCCGGGAAGTGAGTGCGTTGCACAACCGAAGCAAGGATCGTAGGCGCGGAAAGCCATCTCAATGCGATTGAGTGCTCCGTCGGTGATCGGGACGCCCTTCTTGATGACGCCTTCAGCCGCCTTCTTGATCGACATCGTGATCGGGGCGTTGTTGTTGGTCGTGCCGACGATCAGGTTTGCTTCGGTGACAATACCGTTTTTATCGGTCTTGTAGTGGTGAGTCAGAGTGCCGCGAGGAGCTTCGACAATGCCAACTCCTTCGCCGACAATGCCGGTTGGGACATTGTGGATCTTGTCGGAAGTGATCTCATCGTCATTGGCGAGAATTTGTACCGTTTCGCAAGCTTGCATCAGCTCGACCACACGCGCCCAGTGAGTCGCGAGCGTCGCATGGATGGGAGTTTTGCCGGATTTATCGCCTGTGACGGTCTCGTAAAAGCGCTCGTACTCAGCTTGCGCCAGCGGGGTCGCCATACCGTCGGAGACGTTCAGGCGCGAGAGCGGCGAAGCTTTATAGACGCCTGAATCCATGCCGTCAACGAAGCCCTTCCAGCCGATCTTTTTCAAATAGGGATACTTCAAATAGCTGTAGGACTCGACATGCTCAGCCACGAATTCGAGGTAATCCTTGGGTGCATATTCAGCGTGTTTCGAGCCGTCGGGAGCGGTGACCCGGACATTGCCGTCGTAGAATTCGACCTGACCTTTCTCGTTCACCAGCCCCATGTTGTAGGTCTTGTGAGCGTAGGCGTCGGATAGAATCATATCGACGTAGGCTTTATTCCCGAGCACAATGGCGTTGAAGACTTCGATGGTGAATTTGGCGAATTCGACCATCTCGTCGCCGATTTTCTTCAGTTCGGCTTGCTCTTCTTTAGTGACCCGTTTCGACTGGCCGCCCGGCAAAGCCGTAACGGGATGCACTTTCTTGCCGCCGATGATCTCAATGACGCGCTGTCCACGCGCCCGTTGGGCGATCACCTTCTTGCCAGCGTCGAGACCGACCTTGGCGATGACGCCGAGGATGTTTCTTTCTCCCGGAGGAGCGTCTGGTCCACAGACGAAGTCCGGCCCGCCGAGGGCATAGAAATGCGTCGTATGATCGCCGGCGTAAAAGCCGTTGTAGTTCAGCCTGCGAAGTTTCACTGCGGCGGGTGGCAATGTGACGCCATAGACAGCATCAGCCGCCTTCGCAGCGGCGTAATGGTGAGCTTCGGGGCAAACGCCGCAAATACGAGTGGTTATGCGGCAGAGTTCTTCAACCGGACGACCCTGGCAGAACTTTTCAAAGCCGCGCAGTTCGGGAACTTGAAAGTAGCAGTTGGCGAGCGATCCGTCGTCGTTGATGAAGAGGTGGATTTTCCCGTGTCCTTCGAGACGAGTGATCGGATCGATAGTAACGCTTTTCATCCTTGCGCCCTCCGCAGCATGGATTCAGCGAGGCTAAACCGGTAGAACGTTCCGGCTGGATCGGGAATCGTGGCGATAATGCGATCGATTTCAGCCGGATCGGTAGAATCGATAACCGAAGCGATAGCGCTGATGAGCTTCGCACCGTGATCATGGACGCCAGCAGGAAGCCCGTAGCAACCGCGACACGGGACGCCTGCGTTGACGCACTTAGCGCCGCAGCCTCCGCGAGTCGCCGGACCGCAGCAGACCATGCCCTGCTCCATCAGACAGATATCAGGATCAACTTCTGCCAATTCAAAGCGACGCACAAACTTGGTAATCTTCTTGACGTCCTTCTTGCGCTTGCATTCGTCGCAGCAGGATTTGTCTGTCGCGCCGAGGACTGTCCCTGCGGGCGGCAGCGGTTTGCCGTGCTGGAGAATGTCGATCACTACTCCAACGACTGCGGCAATCTGATCGCTCTGCGGCGGACAACCGGGGATAATGACGTCCACTGGAACCGTCTGACCTAGCGTTCTCACGGTATTCCAGAGCGTCGGAATGGTGAGTTCACCTTCCGGAACTTTTGTCCGTGGCTGTGGAATCAAGCCGCCGGGATTGTCGGTGGAAGGCGATTTCACATAAGCGTAGTCGGTGATCGACTTCAAGTCATAGAAATTGGCCAGACTCGGAATGCCGCCGTCCGCAGCACAGCTTCCAAAGGCGCATAGCACTACCGATTTCTGTCTGAGCAACTTCGCGATATGATAGTTCTCGCTCGAACGGATCGCGCCGTTGAAAAGGGTGAGTGTGATGCCGCCGTCGGGGAGCGCCTCGACGTCCTTGTATTTGAAATCAGCCGCGCAGGGCCAGAAGCAGAGGTCGAAAAAGTCGGCCACTGCCAAGAGTTTCTCCTCGATGTCGAGGATGGCGATGTCGCAGCCTCCGCACGAAGCCGCCCAATAGACGGCGAGTTTCGGCTTGGCCATTTATACTCCTACTCCCGGTGAATGCCTGGTAAGGGCGTAGTAGATGACGTACAACCACGACAGGATACCGTGGAAGATCGCCCAGAGGATCGAGTGACTACGATCCCAAGAGAGGATCATTGCCAATGCTGATCCCATCGAAATACCGCTCGAAAAAACGCAACCGCGTTTTTCTTCCCACATCAGGCGGCGTCTGCATTAGGGATAGGGCCTTCGGGGTGTTCCGGATCGAACGCCCATTCCTTAAGATGAAGCGGCCCGAGTGCGCGAATCTCTTCAGTGAACTCGGTGACGACCTCTTTGAACCGACCGCCTTCGGAAGCCGATACCCACTCCAACCTAAGGCGTTTTGGATCTATGCCCATCCCCTCAAGCACCACTTTCGTGAGCGGGATGCGTCGCAGGCACTTGTAATTACCCTCGACATAGTGGCAGTCGCCCGGATGGCAGCCGCAGACGAGCACTCCGTCGGCGCCGTTTTTCAGCGCGGCGAAGATGAAGCCGGGGTCAACGCGACCGCTGCACATCACGCGGACGCTGGTGACGTTGGGCGGATATTTCATTCGGGCCGTTCCGGCGAGGTCGGCGCCGGTGTAGCTGCACCAGTTGCAGAGCAGCCCGAGGATGCGTGGTTCAAATGACATGGTTTTTTATTAGGCTTTAGGCTTTGGGCTTTAGGCTTTAGGTAGCGTCATTCCCGCGAAGGCGGGAATCCAGACAGGTTTCAATGGATCATCCCTCTGGATTTCTTCTTAGTATCCTTGCATCAACTTGGACTCCTCGATTTGCTTGCTCAAGCTGCCGAACTGAGACTAAACGACGGCCTGTCCAACTATTATAATTCAGCAACAAGTTGATGGGTCCATTGTAGATTTCTTTAAAACAATCAGGTTCCTTTGGGTCAATCCTAACGACAATAAGAGCTTGTGTCTCATGATGGCCTTCTTGCGCCCTTTGGATGCTCACACGGGGATTGCCAGGCTTGCAAGTCGCCTTAATTTCAACTCTCCGGATTCCATGCATTCCATCATAAGAAATAGCACCGGGCGTTTCAAGCTCAACTTGATAACAAGCTGCAACCAATACTTCGCCGAGATCACCAACCAAGTTTCCATCGATGGTGAACATTCGTTGAGTGTCCATCCATAATTGCCGAAGTTTCTGGATTTCCTCTAGAATCGCTCTTACAACTTGTTTTGTCTTCTTTATCCTATCCATGGAAAACTCCTTGCCAAATCTCGCCTGTCTGGATTCCCACCTTTGTGGGAATGACAGGGCGCTTAAAGCCCAAGGCCTAAGGCCTAAAGCCCCTACGCGACCGACAGAATCCCTTCGATCTGCGCGTAAATCTGGTCGTCGGTGAAGTGCCGTGCGACAATAGCGCCGGAAGGACAAGCCGCAACGCAGGTTCCGCAAGCCTTGCAAAGAGCAGAATTGACGTTGCTGATCTTTTTCTCTTCGTTATAGGTAATCGCGGAATAGGGGCAAAGACCGTTACAGATCTTGCATCCGGAGCAGAACTCGTCGAGGATCGCGGCGTAGGCAGCGTCCATCAGCAGTTCGCCCTGCGCAAAGATCTTCATCACCTGACCGGCGGCGGCGATGCCTTGAGCAACGGCGTCGGGAATATCCTTCGGCCCCTGGCAGACGCCAGCGAGGTAGATACCGTCGGTGGTAGTCGATACCGGAGCCAACTTCGGGTGCGCTTCGATGAACCAACCATCTGAACCTTTGGAGATGTTCAATCGGCGCGCCAGATCTGCTGAGTCGTCGCGAGCTTCCAATGCCGTGCAGAGCACCACCATATCGACAGGGATTTCGCGGAATTTACCGATCAGGGTGTCCTCACAACGCACCAGCAAACCGCCTTCATCGGCGCGAGATTTGGGCGTTGGGACGATCTCGGAACCCTTACCACGAATAACCTGAACGCCTTCTTCGAGGAGACGGTGATAGAACTCTTCGTAGCCCTTGCCAAACGCCCGCATATCAATATAGAGCTGATAGACTTCTGCGCTGGTTTTCTCGACCGCAAGGTGAGCGAACTTCAGAGCATACATACAGCAAACACGACTGCAGTATTTGTGCTGATTCTCGTCGCGGCTCCCGATACAGTGAAGCAAGGCGATTGAGCGCGGTTCTTCACCGTTTTCGAGGACGATCTTCCCGCCGGTCGGACTGGCGGCGTTGTTCATCTGTTCGAATTCGATGGCGGACAGGACGTTCGGATACTTCCCGTAGCCATATTGCTTCATTGGAGTCGGATCGAAGTCCTGGAAGCCAGTCGCAACTACCACCGCGCCGATGTCAAATTCCTCAATCTTGTCCTTATCCTTGAAGGAGATGCACTCCTTTGGGCAGACCTTGACGCAAATCTGGCAGCCGCCGGTTTTGGTATGGATACACTGGTTCGTATGGACGCGAGGGACATTCGGGATCGCCTGACGGAACGGGATCGTGATCGCGGCGTTGGGGCCAAGCGTCAACTCTGAATGGAGAATTCGCCCTTCTATATCGGTCATTTTGATATGGCCGGTCGGGCAGTAGCGCGCGCAGGCTCCGCAGAGGATACAGTCTTCACTCTCGAGATGGAACGGCGTTGAGATCTCGCGGTTGATGCCCCGGTCGCTAAAAGCGAGGGCGTGAGCGCCGACGACTTCATCGCAGATGCGGACGCAGAGGCCACACTTGATGCAGGTGTCTTCGCCGGTTCCCCAGCGGGGTTCTTTGATGCCGAGTTCATCCATCAAGTTCTGCAGCACAGGAACCGGCTTACAGCGCGAGAGGAGCATTTCGAGATTGACGCGCCGGGCATTAAGTACACGGGGAGTGTCGGTTACTATTTGCAGACCTTCCCACACCGGATAATTACACGCGGTGACGATCTTGGACCAGCCCTTGCTATCGCGAGCCTCAACCGCGCAGATGCGGCAGGCTGCATAGGGGGTCATGTGCTGATAATAGCAGAGTGTCGGAATCTTAATTCCGAGATCGGCAGCGGCTTGAAGAGCGTAAGAGCCGTCTTCGACCGCAATCTTCAGCCCGTCAACCGTGATGTTGACTTTTGCCATTTATTTTCTCCGAAGAGTCGTCACTTGATCGATAGCGCCGAATTATCGGCTATCATTTTGTGCGAAATAGCCCCGCCATAAGCGCGTCATTGCGAACCCATCACCGCCTGATGCAGGTGTTGCCTGAAAGAGAATTGTGGTGATGGGTGCGGCAATCTCAAACACTAAGTTCTATTTCGAGGAGATTGCTTCGCCTTTCGCCCGAGTTGGTTCCGGTGCATTTGAGGGTCTGAATGGGCGAAAGGCTCGCAATGACAGCACTTACGCAGCGGCGGTCGCGCCAGCAGCCGCAGACTTCTTCATTGGCGGCTGCCACTTTTCTTTCGCGCGCTGCTGGATCAATTCACCCTCGCCCCGCTTCACACGCCGGATGCTGTCGAACTTGCAGATCTGATAGCAGGCGCCGCACTGGATGCACTTCGCCTGGTCGATCACATGCAAGCTGCGCAGACTGCCGGTTATGGCGTTGGTCGGGCAAGGTTTCAAGCAGAGATGGCAGCCGGTGCAAGTCTCATCGATCGCGTGAGAAACGAGTTCCTTGCAGACGCCCGCCGGACAACGATGGTCTTTGATGTGGGCGAGGTATTCATGTCTGAAATACCTGAGCGTCGAGAGCACCGGATTAGGCGCGCTGCCGCCAAGCTGGCAGAGGCAGGTGTCCATCATCACGGTGGACAGCTCTTCCAGCACATCCAGCTCTTTCATGTCGCCCTTGCCGTCCGAGATGCGGGTGAGGATATCGAGCATCGTGCGCAAGCCTTCGCGACAGGGAAGGCACTTACCACAGGATTCTTCCTGCAGGAAGTTGATGAAGTATTTGGCTACATCCACCATACAGGAGTCTTGATCCATGACGATCATTCCTCCTGAACCCATCATTGATCCGGCTTTGGTCAGCTCGTCGAAGTCAACCGGTAGATCGAGCAGGCTCAGCGCGTCTTCTTCATCGAGGATGTCGCCGTGAGCGACCATCGAGTCATGGATGCGAGCTTCGCTGGTTTCTACGATGAGTGTGCCGCCGGAAGGACCACCAGTCTGCACCGCCTTGAAGCGCTTGTTCCGTGGGACGCCGCCGCCGATATCATAAAGAATCTCACGCAGGGTGATTCCCATGGGAACTTCGATCAGACCAGTGTTATTGACCTTTCCCGTGAGGGCGAAGATCTTTGTTCCTTTACTGGTCTTTGTCCCGATGGCAGAGAACCAATCAGCGCCCTTTTCAACGATGATCGGGACATTCGCCCAAGTCTCGACGTTGTTCAGGTTGGAGGGTTTATCCCAGAGTCCGGCTTCGACAGTATGGATGTATTTCGCGCGCGGCTCGCCGATCTTTCCTTCCAAGGAAGCCATCAATGCAGTAGATTCACCACAGACGAAAGCGCCGCCTCCGCGAGAGACGTCGATATCGAAACTGAAACCGCTGCCCAGGATATTATCGCCAAGCAGCCCCAATTCACGGGCGGCTTTGATAGCGATATTCAGGTTTTTCACCGCGAGCGGGTATTCATTCCGAACGTAAACGTATCCTTCATGGCTGCCGATGGCATACGCGCCGATGATCATTCCTTCGATGACTGCATGAGGATTTCCCTCTAACAGTGAACGATCCATAAACGCCCCGGGGTCGCCTTCATCAGCATTGCAGATGATGTACTTCGGCTCGCCGGGAGCCTTTCGGCACGAAGCCCACTTCTTTGCGGTTAAAAATCCGCCGCCCCCACGTCCTCTCAATCCGGATTTCTTTACTTCTTCGATCAACGCTTCCGGCTTGAATTCGAATAGCGCTTTGACCATGCCGACATACCCGCCAAGCGCGAGGTAATCGTTGATCGACGTAGGATCCATATATCCGTTCTTATCGAAGATGATTCGCATCTGCTTCTTGTAGAACGGAATATCCCTTTCCTTTGGGATGTCTTTCTTGGTCTGCGGATCCTTGTAGAGCAGTTTCTTAACGAGTTGGCCGCCGAGAATTGTCTGTTCGACAATTAGTTTCGCGTCGGCAGGCTTAACCTTTTGATAGAATGTCCCTTCGGGATGTATGACTACCAATGGGCCTCGTTCACAGAACCCGTGGCAGCCAGTGGTCTTGATCTCGACGTCACGATCGAGGCGGACTTCTTTCAGAACATCCCGGAAAGCATTTGCAACCGATTCGCAACCGCAGGCGAGACAGCCCGTTCCGGCGCAGATCGTTATGATGGTCTTGTTTTCCAGGCGCTGCTTGACGAGTTTCTCACGAAGCGCTTCCAGTTCAGCAGGCGCGTTCAATCTCGCTGAGTTCATGCTACTTCCTCCTCTGCACCTGCTGCACTCTTGATGCCGTGAAGCTCATCCACCAATTTGCCCAGTTTTGTGACGTTCATATTGCCGTAATAGACGTCGTCCACTGTCATCAGAGGCCCAAGGGCGCAAGCGCCGAGGCAGTTGACTGTCTCAAAACTGATTTCGCCGTCTTTGGTCGTTTCGCGCATTTTGATGCCGAGCATCAATTCGAGGTTGTCAACAATCACCTTCGCCTGACGAACGTGGCAAGCGGTGCCGGTACAGACGCAAATGTGGTGTTTGCCCTTTGGTTCAAGGCTGAACGCCTTATAAAAGGTCGCAACGCCGTAGATCTGGGCAATTGGCAGGTTCATTTTATTGGCGGCGACCTTGAGGGCGTCCATCGGCAGGTAGTGAAAATGCTTCTGGATGTCCTGCAAAACCATAATCAACGCTTGCGGCTTGGCGCCGTAGTTGTTGACGATGCTGGTGATCGCCTGTTCGACGTCGTAATTGGCAACGGGTGTGGCACTCATGGCACTAACTCCCTTTCACTCGGTGTGCGTTGCTGTTCCGGCATCGGCTGAGCGCCAGTCAAGACCCAGAGGTCGTGGTCGGGACCGAGCGAGCGCGGACGACGGGTCTTCATCCGGCGGCCTTCCTTGAACACTTTCCCGCCGAGTATCAACTTGCGGTCGAGCGGGAACGGTTGACTCGGGCAGGCTTCATAGCAGGAACCGCAACTGTTGCAGAGATCCACATCCACGAAGCGAGCTTTCTTTCGGACTTTGATCTTGAAGTTGCCGATATAGCCTTTAACTTCTTCAACTTCAGAGAAACTAAGCAAAGTGATGTTCGGATGTTTGGAGACTGAAACCATTTTAGGAGTCAGAATACAGGCGGCGCAGTCGAGAGTCGGGAAGGTCTTGTCGAACTTCGCCATGTGACCGCCGATGGAATCCTCTTTCTCGACCAGCACTACTTCATATCCGGCGTCGGCGATGTTGAGCGCGGCTTCGATGCCGGCGATGCCGGCGCCGACAACCATCACACGTTTGCCGATTGGAACCCGGCGCATTTCGAGCGGTTCATGCAGAATAACGCGGGCGATTGCGCCGCGGATCAGTGCGTGAGCCTTCTTCGTTGCTGCTGCGGGATCGACTGTTACCCAAGACACCTGCTCGCGGATGTTGACCATTTCAAAAAAGTAACGGTTCATCCCACCGCGTTCGAGCGCCGCCCGGAAGGTCGGTTCGTGCATGAGAGGACTGCAAGCCGCAACGACGATCCGGTCGAGTTTATGTTCGGCTATATCGTTGATGATCAGCGATTGCCCCGGCTCCGAACACATGAACTTGTAGTCGCGTGATACGACGACATTAGCGTGTTCCTTCATCGCCTCAGCGATCGACGCTACGTCCACCATCTTCGAGATGTTGGTTCCGCAATGACAGATATAGAGCCCGATTCGGGCCGGGTGTTTGCCATTGCCGGCGTGGCCGTTGTCGCTCATACGGCTTTCCTCCCCTGAATGGGCGCCAGCTTAGAGTTAAGAATAGGCAGCATCATCGTATCCAGCCCGAGTGCGTGGTCTGAAATGCCGAGCGCCAGACCGACGAGCTGGCTGAAATAGACAATCGGCATCTTGTGATGAGTCCCGTAGCGGGCGTTTATCTTATCCTGATAACATTCGAGGTTCATCTGGCAGAGTGGGCAGGCAGTGGCGATCACTTCGGCGCCGGCGTCTTCGGCATGACAAAGGAGATCGTTGTTGAGTTGAAGCGCCACGTCTTCAAAGGTGGTCATCAACATTCCGCCGCAACAACGGACTTTGTCCTGGAATTCGACAGCGTCCATGCCGAGCGCTTCGAGCAGACGATCCATCGTCTGTGGATCATCGACGTCGTCGAAGTGGTGGACAGGACGGACAAGCTGGCAGCCGTAATATGGAGCGACTTTCAAACCTTCGAACTTGAACTTCGACGCCGCAATGACGTTATTCAGTTTGACGTCATTGACGAGAATATCAAGCGGATGTCGAATTTCAACATTCCCATCGTACTTGAGATTGGCCGCTCCAAGCGCATCGTTGATCTTGTCGCGTGATGCTGGATCCCAGGCAATGTGACGGTTGGTCTTGCGGAGGATGGTGTAGCAGGAATTGCAGGGGGCGCAAATTTCCAGACCATCCTTCTGAGCAATGGCGAGGTTGCGAGCGGCGACGGAATAGCCAACCATCTTGTTGATAGACATGTACATCGTCGCGCCGCAGCAGTTCCAATCTTCAATCTCGCGAAGACCTATACCGAGTGCCTTGAAGACCTCGCGCACTGACTGATCGTATGGTTTACCGGTTGTTTCAAGGCTGCAACCGGGGTAATAGGCAAATTCCATCGTCAGCCTTCCAGTTGTTTAGCGCGGTCGATAATGGCGCGCACTTCGCCGACCTTCTTGATAGTGTTCGGCATTATTCCGAGCCGACCGCGCTTCATCATCGACAAACCGAAACCGGCGTTGCCGAGCAGTTTGGTCGGACTGGTTTTTATGAAATACTGAAGCGCTAATCCAATCTCGAAGTTACGTCCATATTTATAGACATTGGAGATGAACGCTTCGGATAGGGCGTGGACAGGAAAATCGGGCGGGTATATCTTCTTCTCCATCGCCAGCCGTTTCAGCGCATAGAGTAAGTCGGTGACGAGGATACCTTGTGGACATCGAACACGACAGGAGTAGCAGGAGGCGCAGATCCAGATGGTGCGACTTCTTAGAATCTCTTCAAGGTGACCAGCGCGAAAGAGTGCAACAACCTGTCGCGGCGTTATGTCCATCATATAGGAAATCGGACAAGCGCCTGTGCACGTACCGCACTGGATGCAATCTTTAATTTTCTCGCCATTCGGGATCGTTTCGACCTGTTCCCAGAACGCGTCGCGGAGTTCAGATTCGCGAGTTTTCTCGCGCTGCGGGATAGTCTGAAGGGACATTTAGCCTCCAAAATAGAGGATGCGACGAAGTTTGTCTTATATGCAGCGTTTGCACTTTAACGAACTTGAGAGACAGCCTCGATCCTCAAACGAGGAGTCCCGCTACCCGAAATTCGACACACCTCCCCCCTGATCTAATATACTCGTCATTTCTATTCGCGCAATACTGGAACTACAAAAACTCACTCCGTGCGCCACTTTTCACACTCACTTGTTACAGGACTAACAATATTTACAGTCTCAATCACTTAGGGCAACTACTAAACTTGTTACGGAGGCAGATTAGCGTAACAGTCGGGTTGTCATTCCCGCAAAGGCGGGAATGACAACCTAAGAAAACTATAAACAGCCCTGATTTGTATTCAAATTCCCAACCTGCTTGTCCACTACCCTTCGATTCCTTTCTTGCTTCTACACCTTTCCAGATTCTCGCGCGCTTCGTCATTCCGCGTGTCTAATCTCACCGCTTTTTCGAATTCTTCCTCTGCGTTTGTCAAGTCTCCCGTCGATGCATACATCACGCCGAGACGGTTGTGGGCGGCTGAGTTCATCGGATGCAATTCAATGGATTTACGACAAGCCTCGATCCCTTTCTCGGTCTCGCCTCCTTTGAACAGCGCTTGTGCGTAGCTCAAATAGTCATCGGCGAGCTTTGGCTCCCGATCGGCGTATCTTAAGATAAGAGTCGAATCGTAACGCGCTCGATCACTGTCGCTTAATCCATCAACCAATTGCTGCTTGGCGATTTGAATAAGGTCGCTGTCATCCATTTGAAGCAAGGCCTCCCTCAGCATATCCCGATAGGCGATATCGAGTGTCGGCTTTTCGGCAATGGCCTTTGCATAGGCTTCTGCGGCTTCAGTGTACTGCTTTCGCGATAAATAGACCTGCCCGATATTCCGGTAGATTTGCGGCAGTCGAACACCGCTTTCAAGGGCTCGATTAAACATTTCGAGCGCTTCTTCGTACCGTTTCTCCTTTCCGTAAACCATACCCAGATTGTTATAAATCAAGTCGCGCTTCTTGGGAGCAATGTTGAGCGCTTGCTGATATGTAGTGATTGCACGGTTGTTATCTCCAGAGGCTTGAAAGAGATTTCCCATATTGACCTGAGCGTCTCCGAAATCCGGCTTGATTTTAAGCGCCGTCATAAATTGACCATAAGCCTCTTCGTAACGCCTCGCTTCGAAGGCATGCAATCCAAGAGTATTATGTGTTTGAGCCTCACTCAGAGAACCAGCTTCCGACTGCTGATTAACCCAGGCGCTGCCCCGAAAGATCGCCACAAGCAGAATAATGCAGATCGGCCCGCAGAGAACAATCCAGCCGATCAATCCCTTATTCTTCCCCGAAGCAGGCGACTTCTGTAAAACTGCCGGCGTATTAGATTTCTTGACATTGGATTTGGAACTCATCATTTCCTCAACAGGTCGAGTGAATTACTAACAGTACTCTCTTCCCCTCCGCTTTCAATCGGTTGTACTCTCGGCATGCATCAGATGAAGACAGCACAATCACCTGTGTCCCACGAGCGATATAGCGATTGAAGGCGAAATACGTCCCTTCAGGAACAGCAAATCCTTTACCCCCCTTGCCATTATGACCACCTCCAATGATCAGAATATCCGGCCTCTGCTGAAACAGGAACTGTTTATCCTGATTGTTGAAGAAGTGCTTCTTATCCACAAGCCTCGGTAAACCGTTCGGATAGATTAGGAGATCGAAGAAGGGAACAGGGACTCCACGAAAGATCGTCAGTCCATAGTTCGACTTGACAATATGGTCTCCCGCGCTGAGCGCAGTTGAAGCTCCAAGGCCAGTTATCGCCAATCCGATTATTGCCCCTGCTACGAGGCGAAAAGTCTTGCGTTGAAGATTGTGAAGGGTGAGTACTATGATTACAGATAGTGAGGCTACGGCAAGTAAGAAATACCCGATCAAGCTGGATTCAGTTAACAAAGGACTGACAAGAATTGCCGTGGTCGAGAGAATCCCAACCAACAGTAACGTCCCGAGCGGATCGTCGAAGTAGTCACGGATTCGCTTACGCCAGACGTTCTTCCAATCTAATTCGACTCTGCCGTATGTCTCGGCTACGAAGAGCACGAGGATCAAGCCTATGATTGCGCCCCAGGAATCCTTGGCGATATCGCTTACGTCGAAGATCCGATTCGACATCTTAAACTGAAACGCTTCGTCGAAGGTCGAGAGGCCAATAGCGGTAAGATAAGCGAAAAGAATCATGCGAGAAACTTGCATACCACGGACGCTGAAAGCTCTGAAGAAGAAAAAGGGGTAGGCGCCGTAAGCGACGTAGTGCCAATTCTTTTGAAGATCGTAGATTGCCATACCACCGTATAGGTCCTGCACCCAATACGAAAGTAAGATCATTCCGAGAATGACGCCTGCAGCCTTCACCTTCCGAAAAGTGATTTCACGACGGACATATACAACGAAGGCAATCAGCGCAAATGCCGCGACTGTTGCTACAATCGGTAATTCAAAGCCTAAAAGAGGGAGCTTAAGATGGGAAAATTCGTACACGGCACCTTGCAGAAAGCGCGTTACAACCATAAATGGGGTCATAACGACCAGCACTGCGAACAAGCAGTACTGGATCATCGGTTCTGTTCGGAGCGACTCCGTTTTCTTCACTCAACCTCCGTCAGCGACGAATTGATTAGTAACGACCGGGAAGCGGCGCATACTTACCGAAAACAATCATTGAAATGATAGGATATTGTGGTCAAAATCGCAAGAACTTACTGAATATAGCGCGACCAAGAAATCTTTTCACATCGCGTAGGATAAGCGTCTCGCTTGTCCACCATAAGCAAGTCAACCGGGACGGTTAACCTATGCGAGAGCAAACTCACTCAATGAAATCCCCAAAAAGTTCGACCCCCGCCCAATTGGGCGGGGGTCGAAACAATCGGACATTCCGACTTTCGGACTTGCCGACTTACTTAACCAGCGTGACCTTGCGAACGTCGCTGAAGCTCGGGGTTTCCATCTTCACCAGATAGACGCCCGAATTGAAGCCTTCAGCGCTCCATACCGCAGTGTGGTTGCCAGCTTGAAGCTCACCC